>Ga0115000_10005233_pt1 | contig 10440 bp, 8 predicted proteins | sample ArcticOcean_MG_C_6_FD_89690 | JGI IMG/M metagenome (GOLD analysis project Ga0115000, IMG submission 89690) | Marine microbial communities from western Arctic Ocean - ArcticOcean_MG_CB8_128 | ecosystem: Environmental > Aquatic > Marine > Oceanic | place: Arctic Ocean: Canada Basin | collected... | reverse complement strand
TGGCGAATACGTTCGCGGGTTACTTGAAATTGTTTGCCAACTTCCTCGAGTGTGCGGCTGTAGCCGTCGACGAGGCCGAAGCGTAAAGATAAAACGCGGCGCTCGCGTTCGGTCAAACTGTCGAGGACGTCGATGATCTTTTCGCGCAAGAGGCTGAAGGCCGTTTGGTCGTACGGGTTTTCGGCTGATTTGTCTTCGATGAAATCGCCGAAATTCGTGTCATCTCCATCGCCCACTGGGCTTTGGAGTGAAATTGGCTGCTGGGCCATCTTCATGATGGTCTGCACACGTTCGACTGGTAGAGCCATTTCTTCGGCAACCTCTTCGGGAGTCGGCTCGTGGCCGTACTCTTGGAGAAGTTGCTTCTGAACTTGCATGACCTTGTTCAAGGTTTCGATCATGTGGACCGGAATACGAATCGTACGGGCCTGGTCTGCGATCGAGCGGGTAATGGCTTGGCGAATCCACAAAGTGGCGTAAGTCGAGAATTTGTAGCCCCGACGGTATTCGAATTTTTCGACTGCCTTCATCAAACCCATGTTGCCTTCTTGGATAAGATCGAGGAAGGAAAGGCCGCGATTAGTGTATTTTTTCGCGATAGATATTACGAGGCGAAGATTCGCTTCGACCATTTCGGTCTTCGCTTGATGCGCTGCTTTAAGGTGTACGCGGACATCGCTAATCAGTCTGACGAGCTTGTCAGGATCGATGCGGTGTTTGTCGTGAAGAGTTTCGAGCTCTTCCTTGAGAGCTTCGATGTCAAGGAGAGCGTCGCGTTGCGTCTTAGGCTTTTTGACCAGATCCATATCGCGATGGATCCTGCTGATAAGAGAAAGGTCCTTGCTGATGACGTTGTCGATTTCTTCTTCGAAGACTTTAAGTTTGAAGAAGAATTTCGAGAAATTGCCGCGGAGCGTGTTTTCCTGCTTGCGGAACTTGGAGCGAATTTTCTTTCGCGCATCGAGATCTTCTTCGGCACGCAATTCCGTCCAGCTCTTGTACATCCGGTCTTGAGTCTTGCGCGAACGCTCGATTAGGCCGGGTAGGGCGAGAAAGTAGGTTTCGCGATTTTCGATTTTCTTATCGATTACGATGCGATCGAATCGTTCGTCGCGATTCATTAGCTTCTCGGCTAGAGTGAGCGTAAATTCGGAGACGATTGCTACAGAGAACAACGCTTCCTGAGCTTTGAGCTCGGCGGCTTCAATGCGTTTCGAGATTTCGACTTCCTGTTCTCTAGTAAGAAGAGGCACTTGGCCCATCTGCTTGAGATACATTCGGACGGGATCGTCCAGGATGTCGTGTTGGTTGACCTTAGTCTGAGCTTCTTCCTGTTCCTCTTGCTTTGCTTTGTAGGAATCGACTTCGTCCGGATCGAGAATATCGATTTCAAGATTCTGCAATATCGAAATGATGTTATCGATATCATCTTGTCTATCAACGCCTTCCGGAAGGGCTTCGTTGATGTCGGTAGACGTGAGATAGCCTTGCTCCTTTGATTGTCGAATCAAGTAGCGAATGCGCTCATTGATTTGATGTTTACTTAGTCCAGGGGCGCTTTCGGCGTCGCTTTTCTTCTTGCGTGGCATAGAGTGTGATTGCTCGGCGTAGGTTTCCGTAAAGTGTTATTACTTAGGCGCTCCGAGTTGTGGCGGGTTACCTTTAATATTCTGTAATTTCAAAAACTCGTCATAGAGAGAGTTTAATGCAGGGTCTTGTTCGGATTGTTTTCGAGCAATTTCAAGTTTTATCTTTTTTATCTTTTGGTCTGCAAATTTAGTTACGAGTCTTCGAATGGCTTCATTGGCTAGTCGCATCGGGTTATCATACTCGGGTTTTTGAAATATTAGATCAGCAACTAAGCTCTTCAGTTCGGAGTCTTCGAGCTGATCATTAAGAGAATCAGCTCCATTCCACATATCGTGGAGGAAGTCATTTAGTACTTGGTTGAGCAGTTTACCTTCTGGAGATTGTGTATCTATCCATCGTTCGTCGATGATGTGCGCGATTTTGGCGCCGATCTCCTCTTCGTTTATGCAAAGTCCTAGTAAATCCCTTTCGAGAGTGTGGACAGAATTACGCGAAGAAAGTTCGCTTTGGACAACGGTTTCCGGCTTTCGGGCGGATTTTAGCGGTGTTCTTTGTCCGCTCGAAAATCGCTGAAAATCGCGGGTGGCAGCGTTTGCGTCGATGTTGAGCTCGTTGGCGACAAGTTTTACGAACTCGAGTTGAGCTGTGTCGGTATCGGCTTTGGCGATTATTTGGAAAAGTTCTCGAGCGGCTTTGGCTTTAGCCTGAGGGGTGAGGCCTTTTTTATCGGGAGCAATTGAACGAGCGGCAAAGGCAATGGCTTCGGTTTCCCGCTCTAGGAGGCCATCGATGGCTTCCGCTCCGTTGTCCCGGAATAGATCGTCAGGGTCTTCGCCTTCGTTGAGTGGGATAAATGTGACTTCTACGCTCTGACCGAGAGCGATTGGCAGCATGCGCAGAGCGGCTTGTTGCCCAGCCCGGTCGCCGTCAAGTAGGCAGCGAATCTTGGGCTCATAGCGTTTGATAAGTCGAAGCTGGTTTTCGGTGATGCCGGTGCCTTGGGGGGCTACAGCTCCTTTGAGGCCAACGCTCCAGCAGCGGATCGCATCGAGCTGCCCTTCGACCATAACGAAGGGGATGTCGGGGCCGACTTCCATGCGAGCGCGATCCATATTAAAGAGAAGGGAGCCTTTGTTGAAGATCGGCGTTTCCGGGGAATTGACGTATTTGGCTTCCTTGCTCGGGTCGTCATCGGGCGTGAGCTCTAGTTGCCGGGCAGTGAAGGCGGTGATCCGGCCTTGGTGGTCGCGAATAGGAATCATGAGTCGTCCTCGGAAACGATAGCCCATCGAATCGGGATTGAGGCCGCGTCGAGTGTAGAAGAGACCGCAGGCTTCGAGGGCTTCCTTGGAGAATCCTTGCTTAACGACGCGGCGGCCGAGTTCGACGCCGGAGACTGGCGCAAAGCCGATTTTAAATTCCTCGGCAACCGATAGATCGAATTGGCGGGAATGGGTCCAGTAGTTGCGAATCCAGTCGCCGCCTTCGTCCTTGGCGTTGAAGGCTTCGTTGTAATAGTTGGCCACGAATTCGTGAAGATCGAATAGGTCCTGCCGAAGGGAACGGTCCTCACGTGGCCGTCCGCCGGCTTCGTATTCGAGTTCGAATCCGAAGCGTTGGGCAAGCGCTTCAACCGCTTCGATAAAGGAGAGCCGTTCGGTCTCCATTGCGAAACTGATAATGTCGCCGGCTTTGCCGCTGGAGAAACATTTGTAGATGCCTTTGTCTGGGGAGACGTAAAAGGAAGGCGTCTTTTCGTTGTTGAAGGGGCTGAGTCCCTTGTAGTTGGAACCGGATCGCTTTAGGGAGACTTCCCGAGAAACGACGTCGTAGATTCCGATGCGATCCTTGAGATCGCGAATGCTGCTCGCCTTGATTGCTGGCATACCCTGGCTGATTCAGTGGTTGTCGATTTCGCTTAGCGAGAACCGCTGAGGTAACGGGTGGCTTCGTTATGTCCCTCGGCGCCTGATTCGGCTTTGCCGAGAAAGTTCTCGTAGGCTTGGGCGACTCGCGAGCGGGGCGCATTGGCTTTTCGAAACGTTTGAGCGAGAGCGAGGGCTATGGCTGCGTTTTGCGGAAATAGATTAATTAGGGCTTCGGCTTCCTGGACAGCTCGGGCAGGGACTTGAGTTTGAGAGATGACCGTGATGTAGCTAGCGGCGATATTAGCTGATCGAGGGGAGCGGCGTTTGGCTTCTAGAATACATGCTTCGGCGTCGAGCCAATTTTGGTTTTCCATGTAGATACGAGCGAGTTCGTGCCAAATTGACGGGTCGTCCGATGCGGACCCCAAGGCTCTCCAGTAGAGATCGATAGCAGTGGTGTAGTCAGCGATGGCCGCGGCTTCGCGGGCGGATGAAAGGTAGTCGGTTGCGGGCGTTTGGGTAAAGTCTGGCTCGGTTGTTTCCGCGAGGGCTATCGGCGCTCTTTCACCGGTGGCAAGGCCTTCTTTAGGCGTTTGAGAGGCTGTATTCGACGTGCCTTCAGGATTGTCTGTTAGTTCGGCGCTGGGTCCTGGCAATGGAGTCACTACTTGCGCTTGTAGAAGGGCTTCGCGTTCTGCGCGAGTTTTCTCTTCTTGGAGTTGAGCGTCTAAGGCAAATTGCTCGAGCTTGCGTCGTTTCTCTTCTAGTCGAGCGGCGGTTTCGGCTATATCCAACTGGGCTTGGCGCCATTTGCCAATGAGGTCGCGAGCGGCTTGGATACGTGGGTCGGAATTGTCAGCTCCGTATCGCGAATCGTATTGGTCGAGCCAGGTTGAGGCGGGAAGGTATTGCTGGAGGCTAATCTCCAATTCGATAAGCGTCGCGAGGGCGTTTTCCGCGCCAGGGTCTCGGGCATAGGCGGCGGCTTGAGAGATCCACGATCTGGCTTGGGGGGTATTGCCGCTATCTTTGAAAAGTTGTCCGAGTTTGAGGGCGGGCCCAGCTGAGGGACGGATGCGATTCCATTGCAAAGTGGCTTTGATCGCCGAACTGAAATCGCTGCGTTCTTCTTGAAGTTGAGCGTAGTTTTTCCAGGCGAGGAAGTCGTCGGGGAATTTGTCGAGATAGTTTTCGAAAGCGGCTGCGGCTAAGTCGGCTTCGCTTAAACGGATACGCAGTTCAGCGACATGCACCCATAGGCGACTGCGATTCGGGTCGAGCTCTATTGCATGAACGAAAGCCTCCGCGGCAGCTTGCGGATCGTTGGCTTCTATTTGGGTGTTGGCAATGGATTCTTGGAGAGCGGCGCTATCCGGGTTTTTCATCGCAGCCTTGGCGAGAATACTAAGCGCCTCACTCGTTTCGTTCTTTTGTCGGGCTTGGTCGGCTTTGTTTAGCGCTCGACTGATACGCTCTTCGCTATCGGCGCATCCGGAGATGGCGAACAACGCGACGGCGCAGATAGCGATCGTAGAAAATTTACTAGCAAGGCGAGTGAATGATGGCATTCGGAAAGGAGAACGGAAAAGGTTCGTGTATCTAATCCGCTGAGAGAACGGGCAGTTGATCGGATTCGTCTATTTCTAGGGAGGAAGATCGCCCGTTTACAACCTAATTGTGGGTCCTGGCTGGCCCTATTTGTCGGGGTATTGGAAATAGGGCGGACAAGTTCGAGAAATATGTCCTGAGACTTGCTGATTAGCGAAATCTCTCGCAATGTATATTCGTTCTATTCTTGGTAGTTTAAATTCATAGGATAACCAATGCCCCTTCACCGACTAATACGTTATTTTAAAGCAGAGCTGCTCTTCGTCTTTCTGTGCGCGGGCGTCCTTCATTTGGACCAGGCTTTCGGGCAGAATTTGATAGGGGAATTCAATGATGCGCCGGAACGTTCGAATCGCGTGTTCGAGTATGAGCTCGAGGCATTCGATACGAAGAATTATCAGGCAGCGGTAGAGAATTTGCTCGGGATTTACGAACGTTCGAACGATCGGACTTTTGAACCCGGTACCAAGGGTAAGGTGGGGTTAAAGGTGTACAGCAATTCGGGACCGGGATTGAGCACTCCGGAGCCGCTTGTCGAGGCGGTCGTACGATCGCTGATAAAACGAGGCTATGAGCGTTCGGACATTTTCATTATTGGACTGAATGGACGCATGTTGCGGGAATCGGGTTTTTTGCCCCCTTTGAGTAAGCGCTCGATGAAGTTCAACCAGGTATTCGTGCGATCCTTGGATAGTGGGGAATATTACAACAAGAAGTGGTTTTACGACAATCCGTTGCCTGCTCAGTCCGCTAAGTATTGGGTTAATATCGATGAGGAAAACGCGATCGGAAGAAAGGATGGCGATAGTAACGAGCGGAAGAGCTACTTGCCGATGCCGTTGATGCACGAGGTCGATTTTTGGGTGAACTTGCCGTGCTATTCGGATCACCCGACTTTGGGGATCAATGGAGCGTTGATGAATGCGACGCTTTGGAATGCGAGTAATACGATGCGGTTTCTGAGAAGTCCTGCATCTGCGCCAGTGGTGGTGGCGGAGATGGCCGCGGTGCCTGAACTGCGGGATACATGGGCTTTGAATATTGTGAGCTTACAGCGTTTTCAGTACGTTGGCGGGCCGGTTTTTAATTCAATGTATACGGTATCCGAGCCACTTGTGATGCTTTCGGACAATCCTGTGCTCTTGGATTCGATGATGCGGGAGCGTATCAATACGCATCGAAAGAAAAATGGGTTTGCGCCCTTACCTCAGGAATTGAAGATGTTGGCTTATTCCGAGCAGCTCGGTCTTGGAGGAAAGGATACGAGCTTCGCTAATTTGATCTCGGTTAACTAGCTCGCAACTCAATTCTCATTTTGATTACCAATCGTTCGAATATCACGAAGATAACGGTTACGACGGCCAAGGAGTCGTATCCGATTCATATCGGTCGAGGGCTTGAAGGTCCGTTGGCAACGCAGATCAAGGAACTGGTCGATACTGGTTCGAAGGTCGCGGTGGTGACTGATGTCGCAGTGCGAAGCGCTTTGGCTTCTTTTTTCGATGCGAGTCTTGATGGTCTGCCGATTCTCGAGGTCCCATCGGGCGAGACGAGCAAACGGATGGCGCAGTTCGAAAGCGTATTGGATTTTCTTGCGGAGGAGGGCTTGGATCGAGGGGGCGTTGTGGTTGCTGTTGGCGGAGGAGTGATTGGCGACTTGACGGGTTACGCGGCAGCGTCTTGGTTGAGGGGAGTGCGTTTTATCCAGGTTCCCACTACATTATTGTCGATGGTGGACAGTTCGGTTGGCGGCAAGACGGGGATTAATATTGCTGCGGGCAAGAATCTCGTTGGGGCTTTTCATCAACCGATCGCGGTTTATGAGGATTTGAATTTGCTGAAGACGTTGCCTCCGAGAGAATTCGCTGCGGGCATGGCGGAGGTCATGAAGTATGGAATGTTGGCCGATTTGGAACTGTTCGAAATGCTTGAAACTGTGCCGTTGTTGAACTGGGAGGACGAGCGTTTGGCTTCAGTTGTTCAGCGGAATTGCCAGACGAAGGCGAATGTCGTGAATGCTGACGAGAAGGAGCTTTCGAGTTCTGGAGGACGGGCATTGCTTAATTTGGGGCATACCTTTGGCCATGCGATTGAGAACGTCGCAGGTTATGGGGAATACCTTCACGGCGAGGCGATAGCGATTGGTTTCGTGGCAGCCGCGAAGTTGAGCGAATATTATGGATACATTTCGGCGAATGATACGGATCGTGTCATTCGCATGGTCGAGGCGCATGGATTGCCGTCGAGCTTGCGGTCGCCGTTGGCGATCGAGGCGTTGTTTTCCGCGATGCGGAAGGACAAAAAGGTCCGTGCGGGATCTCTTCGTTTCGTCGTTATGGATGCGATCGGATTAGCGGCGACCAAGGATGACGTTGCTATGGATGTCGTTGATCGGATTTGGAGAGACGTGGGAGCGTCCGATTGATCCGATTTCTGATCCTATGGACGAATGGATTGCCAGAGAGTACCTTGAATTGAATGGTTTCGTTACGATGCCTTTGCGTAAAGGTAGTTCGCAATCGAAACGGTCTTCGAAGGAAGAGGGGGTGGATCTTTACGTGCGGAATATGAAATTTACGGAAGGCGATCGCGATCCTGGTTTTTTATTGTTTTCGAGTGAATTGAAGCATTTGCGAAGCGCGATCGTTTGCGTTCGCGGTTGGCACACGGAAAAGGCTGCTTTGGCAAGTATGACCAATGGAGCGGATATGTTGAAATATTTGGAGACCAACGTGCTGAAGAAGGTCGAGAAGTGGTTTGAATTCGAGTATTGGCGGGAGCTCGGGGAAACTGAGTTTCCGAAGAAGATATTGGTCGCTCCGGTTTTTCCGATGCAGGAGGTTTATCGAGCCCGTATAGTAGCCGCGTTGAAAGACAAGGGGGTTGATGGCATTCTTTCGTTCAAATCAATGTTGCTTGATATCGTAGACCGGGTGGATACGCGTAATGTCTATCCTAAATCGGAGCTGTTGCAGTTGGTGCGGACGCTTAAGACTTTCGATCTAATAAAGGACTCTCAAATGAATTTTCTTGGATAAGGCGATGATACATCAAACAGCAATTGTATCTCCTGAAGCTAAACTGGGTAGCAACGTGGACGTTGGACCTTATGCGGTCGTGGAGGATGGCGTTGTCGTGGGAGACGATTCTCAAATCGCAGCGCATGCTGTTCTAAAGGCGGGAACGCGTATTGGTCGATCGGTGACGGTTGAGAGCTTCTGTGTCATCGCTGGTTTACCTCAGGATTTGAGTTTCGATCCGAATCTAGAAACGTATGTGGATATTGGCGACCGAAGCGTGGTTCGAGAAGGTTCCACGATTAATCGAGCGACACTGGAAGGAGAGGCGACATCTGTGGGTAAAGATTGTTTTCTCATGGCCGTTACTCACCTCGGGCATGACTGTAAGGTTGGTGATAGAGTGGTAATCGGAAACAATAGTTTGTTGGCAGGTTTCGTTACTGTCGGAAATGACGCATTTTTAGGAGGAGCATCGGGTATCCATCAGTTATGCCGCATTGGAGCAGGGGTGATGTTTGGGGGGGATTCGACAGCGACGGTAGATGTTCCGCCATTTACTATGATGGCGGAGCGAAACAATCTCTTTGGGTTGAATCTTGTTGGTTTGCGTCGTCGAAGCCATACGCGTGAAGCTATAAAAGCGTTAAAGGAATGTTACGTCTCGCTTTATAGTTCGCAGGTGAATTTAAAGAAATCTGCGGCGGAATTGTTGGAATCTAGGTTTGGGGATGTGGAGGAGTGTAGAGCTTTTCTAACCTTTTTTGCGGGAGGTTCTCGGGGATTCGCTCAACCGCGAAAACGAGGAAGGGAAAAGGAATAGAGTATGGAGAAACCCAGGTTAGCGATTACTTGCGGCGATCCGGCCGGAGTTGGGCCGGAGCTGATTATCAAGTGCCTATCGGAGATGCAGGAGGATGAGGCGCATTTGTCGCTTATCGGACCAGGTTATTGGTTGGATGAAGCGGTTAAGGCTTGTCCCTTTGAAATCGAGTCAATCGCCGTAGGGTTGCCAAGCGTGCATTGCGAAGTAGGCAAGCCTAGCCCAGAGAGTTCGAAGATCGCTTTAGAGGCTATGGAGCGAGCGGCTCGAGGTTGCTCTCTTGGAGAGTTTAACGGAGTGGCTACTGGGCCAATATCGAAGTCTCGTTGCGCTGAGGTTGGCTTTTCCCATCCGGGACAAACCGAGTTTTTCGCGAGTCATTGGGGTGGATCTCCAACGATGGGGTTCGTGGGAGAAAAATTGAAAGTCGTTTTGGCGACCTGGCATATTCCTTTGGCTACGGTTGCGTATCATTTGACGGAGTCGTGTATTACTATGGCGATCGATCGCGCTCATGACTTGGCGACGAGAATGGGAAGTAAGAATCCGCGTATCGGCGTTTGCGGTTTGAATCCGCATGCTGGCGAGGAGGGCCTGCTTGGGAGCGAGGAAGTGGCGATTTTCAATCCATTGATAGCGCAGTTGCGTGAATCAATTCCGGGATTGAGCGATTGTCAGCCTGGAGATACCTTGTTTTACCGGGCATTGAATGGAGAATTCGATGTGGTGGTTGCTCTTTACCACGATCAGGGTTTGGCGCCATTGAAGGCGGTTGAATTCGATAAGGCGGTGAATGTTACTTTGGGGCTTCGGCATACGCGGACGAGTCCGGATCACGGAACGGGCTACGATATCGCGGGAACCGGCACGGCCTCGCATCAGAGCTTTATTCGGGCGATTCGACTTGCGATCCAGCTTTCGAAACGTTCGTCGATCGTTTAGGAGGTTTTATACGAACTAATGGGGAGAGGCTTCTGAAAACAGGCGGATTAGCTTGATTCTACAATAATCCTGGGGATATTACGGATGAGGTGATGGTTGCATTAGAAGACAATTTGCCCGAGGGGGTACGGCAAGGCGATGAGCGGTTGATTAAATTGACCGATTCAGCGACCGGAAAAGTGTCGGCTCTGATGGAGCGAGAGACGGAAAGCTCGTTTTTGCGGGTGGGAATATCGGGAGGTGGATGCAATGGACTCTCATACAATATGAAGTTCGTCTCAAATGCTAGAAAAGGCGATATCCTGGTTCGGTTTGGCGATGCTGACGTAGTCGTCGACAGCAAGAGCGCTTTGTATTTGAAGGGAACTCAGCTTGACTACTCGAGTGCTCTGATATCCGGTGGATTTAAATTCAGCAACCCCAACGCGACTTCCAGCTGCTCATGCGGCGAGAGTTTCAGCGTTTGATTTTAATGACTGATTTTGAATTCCCTTTCGTTCGCAATGCGAACTTTTGCATCTACCCCAGGAAAAGAGTTGATATGGCCGTATTTTTGAAAGATAAGCTTCGGAATATCGTATCCAGCTAACAG
>Ga0115000_10005231_pt1 | contig 10444 bp, 13 predicted proteins | sample ArcticOcean_MG_C_6_FD_89690 | JGI IMG/M metagenome (GOLD analysis project Ga0115000, IMG submission 89690) | Marine microbial communities from western Arctic Ocean - ArcticOcean_MG_CB8_128 | ecosystem: Environmental > Aquatic > Marine > Oceanic | place: Arctic Ocean: Canada Basin | collected... | reverse complement strand
TTCAAAATGATTTTTTAGAGTAATAGGATTAGCTATCATTCCTTTGCCATTTAATATTTCAATGACCTGGTAAATTTTTCTATGAATCGGATCAAAAAATTTTGGAAAAGAAATAAAATTTGATATTTCATCGATTATATCATTATTTACTAGTATAGATCCTAATAGAGCTTGTTCCGCTTCTAAATTAGAGGGTAGTTTTTTTTCTTTTAAGCTAACAGCTTCTGATACAATTTTTTCCACACAAAATACTAGATTTAAAAAAATTTTTAATAAAGAGTAAAGTTACCCACTTTTTAGGGTGTATTGTGGAAAAGTATTTATTTTAAATCGTCTAATTTTTTAATTTGAATTTTTAATTTTGCAACCACTTCAAAATGCAGGTTGATATCAATCTCAAAGTTTCCTATTATTTTAAGATCTTGTTTTAGTATTATTTCTGAAGGCCTAATATTGATTTCAAAATTAGACTTAAAATAGTTAGAAATTTCTTTTGGTTTTATAGAGGCATATAAATCTCCATTTTCTTTGGCTTCTTTTTTAAATATAATAGTTTTTTTATTTATTTTGTCTGCAATTACTTGAAACTGTTTTTTATCTTCTAGATCTTTTTTATTTAATTCATCTTTGTTTTTATTTGTTAAAGCAACATTTTCTTTGTTAGCAACTAAAGCCTTACCTTTTCTAAGAAGATAATTTCTTCCATAGCCATTTTTGACTTTAACTTGATCACCAATTTTTCCTAATTTGTAAATATTTTCTAACAAAATAATGTTCATTATAATAAGCCTAAAATTTTCGCTTTTTTAATTTCTCTAGCGAGTTTTTTTTGTTTTCCACTTGATACGGATGTTATTTTAGATGATAAAATTTTGTTATTGTCTGTCAAATATTTTTTTAAAAGTTTTACATCCTTGTAATCGATTACAGGTGAACCCTTTGCTGAAAAAGGGCATTTTTTATTAAATTTAAGATCATTTTTTTGAAATAAACTAAGTTTATTAAGTGGGTTTTGATTTCTGCTTTTAAAATTTTTCCTTTTTTTCATAATTAATTATTTTTTTTAAAATATTCCTTTTCTAAATCTAATTTTTTATATTTTACAATTAAATGTCTAATGATTGAGTTGTCTGTACTTATTTGTTTATTAATTTCATCTACAGTTTCTTTATTGCCTTCAAATTTGTAATGTAAAAAAAATCCTCTGCTATTTTTTTTTATTCTACGACTTAAGTTCATTAGGCCCCAATTTTCAAATTTAACCACTTTTCCTAAAGAATTGTTAATAAGATCATTGTATTTATTTCTAATCAAATCAACGTCTTTTTCTGGCAGGTCTTGCTTAGCTATTAATGTTTTTTCGTAAAAATTCATTTGATTTTAATTTTGTGTTGTTTAGGTGGGGCTTTATACTATTATAGGTTATTATTTTCAATAGCTTTATTATACTAATTACATTACTAAAAATATATGAAAGCTTTATTATTTCCAGGCCAAGGTTCTCAAAGTGTGGGTATGTGTCGGGATTTTTACGATAAATTTGATAGTGTAAAAAAATTATTTCAAAATGCCGATGATATCTTAAAAATAAGATTATCTAATTTGATCCTTAAAGGCCCTGCAGATAAGTTAAAACTTACTGAAAACACCCAACCAGCAATTTTGCTTGTTAGTTACTCAATTTTTACAATAATGAATAAAGAATATGGTTTTAATCTAGAAAACTGTAAATTTTTTGCAGGTCATTCTTTAGGTGAATATAGTGCGCTCGTTTGTTCTGGATCTTTAAAATTTGACGATGCTTTAAAATTAGTAAAGACGAGAGGAAAAGCGATGCAAGATTCGGTGCCAGTTGGGAAGGGAGGGATGCTTGCTGTTTTAGGAAGTGGAATATTAGAAGTAGAAAAAAACATTGAAGAAATTAAAAAAAGCAATAATTTAATTTGTGAGATTGCAAATGACAATGCCGAAGGCCAAGTTATAGTAAGTGGAGAGCTAGAAATTGTAGATAAATTAAAAGATTTTTTAAAAACTAAAAAGATAAAAAGTATTCTCTTACCTGTTAGCGCTCCTTTCCATTCTTCTATGATGAAAAAGGCTGAGACAATTATGTTTGAAAAAATTATGAGTACAAATTTTGTTACTCCAAAAGTAGAAATTATTTCCAACGTAACTGCTAAGCCAAATAAAGACAAAGAAACTTTAAAAAAACTTTTAGTAGAACAAATATGCTCCAGAGTAAGATGGAGAGAAAGCATTTTAAATATGAAAAAAAATGGTATTAATGAATTTATTGAAATTGGACCTGGTAAAGTTTTATCAGGAATGATAAAAAGAATTATAAAAGATGTTAATATAAAAAACATTAATACAACTGAAGATGCTAAAAAATTATAAATATGGATTTTAATAATAAGAATATATTAATTACAGGTGCAACAGGTGGTATAGGAAAGGATTTAGTTGAAAAATTTACATCATGGAAAGGTAAGATAATTGCAACTGGAACTAATACTCAAAAATTAGAAAATTTAAAAAAAAAATATCCAAATATAATAACAAAACAGTTTAATTTAGAAAATCACTCTCAAATAGAAAAACTGATTAATGAAACCTCAGAAGAATTAGGCCAACTGGATGTTCTGATAAACAATGCTGGCATAACACTTGATAACATTTCTTTAAGACTAACCGAGGAAAATTGGAAGAAAGTAATTGACATCAATTTAACTGCAACTTTTTTGATGTGTAAATTTGCTATTAAAAAAATGTTGAAAAATAAAAAAGGAAAGATTGTAAACATTACATCAATAGTTGGACATACGGGTAATGTAGGGCAATCTAATTATTCTGCATCAAAAGCTGGCATAATAGGGTTTACCAAAAGTTTAGCCGCTGAGTATGCTAAAAAAAATATTAATATCAATTGTGTTTCACCAGGATTTATAAAAACTGAAATGACAGATAAAATCAATGAAGACTTTAAAAACAACTTAATAAGCAGAATACCATCAGCCAGATTGGGTTTACCAAGCGATGTGTCTAATACTGTTGGATTTTTGGCATCAGAACTATCCAATTACATTACTGGAGAAACAATACATGTTAATGGCGGTATGTATATGTCTTGACAAATTAAATTAATTATTTAATAAGAATTTATCCATAAACAATTAACGGAATAATAAAAAATATGTCAAAAGAAATAAGTGAAGAAGTAAAAAAAATTGTAGCAGACCATCTTGGCGTTGACGAGGAGAAAGTAGCAGATGAAGCTAGTTTTATAGATGATTTAGGAGCAGATAGTTTAGATACTGTAGAATTAGTAATGGCTTTTGAAGAAGAGTTTGGTTCTGAAATATCAGACAGTGAAGCTGAAAAAATTTTAACAGTAGGCGACGCTATTAAATTTATTCAAAGCAAAGCTGCTTAATTAGCTTTTTTAAAACTATAGAAAGATTTATGTTACATAAAGGTGAAGTATTATTAATGATATTATCTTCACCATCTGGAGCGGGAAAAACAACTCTTTCAAAGAAGATTCAAGAAAAATTCAATAACTTTAAAGTATCTATTTCACACACTACTAGAAAACCCAGACCAAATGAGATTAACGGTATAGACTATTTTTTTGTTACAAAAGACGAGTTTAGTAAAGAGATAAGAAATGAATCCTTCTATGAGCATGCTCAAATTTTTGATAATTTATATGGAACTTCAAAAAAATCAGTCGATGGTTTAATAAAAAAAGGCAATGACATATTATTCGACATAGATTGGCAGGGGACTAATCAATTAAGTAAATTTAAAGAATTAAAATTTGTTAAAATTTATTTAATACCACCTAACAAAAAAGAATTAGAAAAAAGATTATTAAAAAGAAATCAAGACACAATTGAAACTGTAAAAAAAAGATTAAATGCTTTTGAAGTAGATAGATCTCACTGGAAGGATTATGATTATGTAATAGTCAATGATAATTTAGAAAACTGTTTTTTACAAATTAAAAAAATAATTATGAGTCATAAAAATAAAAAAATAATTTAAATTAAGTCCTCGTATTCTTTAACAATTTTAAAATATTTTTCTTCACTAATTTCACTTGGTCTCAAAGATAACTCCAAGTCGAGTTTTTTTGCGTATTTTTTGTAATTTATAAAAATTTTTTTAAAAGCTTTGTTAATCATCTTTCTTTTTTGAGAAAAAAAAATATTAGTAATTTTTTCAATATTTTCTAATTTGTGAATTTTTATCTTAAATTTTTTTTTTGGTTTAAAAACAATTAATGTAGATTCCACTTTAGGTTTTGGGTAAAAACAATTTTTAGAAATATTAAATTTATCTAAAACATCAAGAGAATAAGACGATAATATACTTAGTCTTCCATAGTTTTTTGATTTAAATTTTGCAATAATTTTATCAGCTAATTCTTTTTGAAACATTAATATAAAATAGTCAAATTTATTTAAATTATTAATATTTTTTATTAATTTAACTAAAATTTGAGATGAAATATTGTAGGGTAAATTACCAAAAACAACTGTGTGATTTTTGATATTGTTAACTAAATCGAATTTTAAAAAATCATCATTAAAAAGTTGAATATTTTTTTTTTTATTAAATTTTTTTTTTAAATCGGAAAATAAATATTTATCTTTTTCTATCAAAATTAGATGCTTGGGATTTTCTTGAATTATTTGATCAGTGAGTTTAGCTGTACCTGGCCCTATTTATAAAATATTTTTATTTTTAATGACAACCTGCTTAGTAATTTTATTTATAATATTTTTATCAATTAGATAATTTTGTCCTAGTGATTTTTTTGGTAAATTCATTTAAATTTATTAAAACAGTTTATAGCTTTTAAGAGACTTTCTGGATTTGCTTGATTTTTAAAAATAATCTTTGTTCCAGTTCCATGATCAGGTGAAATTCTTAAATATTTAAGTCCTAGAGTAATATTTATTGCATTAAATCTATTCAGTGCTTTAAATGGCGCTAATACTTGATCATGATACATGCCCACTATAACTTCATTTTTTTTAAAAGTATTTAGAAAAACTTCATCTGCTGAAAATGGACCACTTATTTTTATTTTTTCTTTTTTTAATTTATCTATTACTGGCAATATAATGTTTAATTCTTCAGAGTTTTTTCTCAATTCTGCATTGTGTGGATTTAAGCCTAAAATCTTAATTATTGGATATTTTTTAAATATTTTTTTATAAGCAAGATTCAAAGTTCTCATTTTATCTAAAATTATATTTTGACTCAAAGATTGGCTTATTTTTTTTACGTCAATATGTGTTGTTATAGGAACTACTGAAAATTTTTCATTGTAAATCATCATTACTTCGGAGCCTAAACTTTTATTTAATTTAGAAAGAAATTCGGTTACACCAATCTGTTTATTAAACACCTTTTTATCTATTGGGCAGTTTATAAATCCATCAATTTTTTTTTGAATTGAAAGATTATGAGCCACAAATAAAGAATTGAAAATATATTTTCTAGTTTCTTCGATGCTTGTTTTGTATGGGTTTATAAATTTTATTGGAATATTTAAGATATTTATTTTGTTGTTTCTTTTAAAACAGCTAATATCACTCAAATTATTTAAATTTATTTTTTTTTTAATTAATTTTAATTGCGCTGTTAAAAGCTTGTAACTACCAATCAAAAGAATTTTATTTTTTATAGTTTTATTTAATTTATTTAATGATTTAAAAATAATTTCTGCATTAATACTATTTGGTTCACCAATGACGATAGGTATAAATTTTTTCATTTTATTTTAATTAAGATATTGCTTTTAACAGTATTGAAATGATTTCTTGAGTAAAAGGTTAACTTTTGGTTTTTCATAAAACCTTTTACCTTTTCTCTAACCTTGTCTCTATCTACCTTTTTTTCTTTAAACTTTTTTTCATTTAATCTTAATATCAAAAAACTTCCATCTACCTTGAAAGGCTTAGTGATTTCACCAATTTTTAAATTAATAATATTATTAATGTATTGTTTATTCAGGTCTTTTTTCTTAAACCAACCAAGATTTCCATTTTTATAAGCTGATGTTGAGCTGCTAAATAACTTTACTGCTTTTCCAAATTCATTGTTATTATTAAGTTTTCTGATTTCAGCAAATTTTTTGTTATAGTCTTCTGTGTTTTTCAAAATAATTTCAGAAAGATTAAAAGAATCTTCCACAACTTCTGTTTCTAACAATTCATCAACTCTATTTTCAATCTCGGTAGGGTTAATATTTATTTGATTCTGATATAATGAGTATATTAAAGTATTCCATTTTAAATCTAATATAAGCCCATCTTTCATAAATTTATAATTTAACTGTCTATTATTAAAATCTTTTTTAATATCTTCTACATTTATTTTTTTGGCAATCGAATTAATATTAATATTTAATTCCTCTTGGCTATAAATTTCAATTTTATATTTATCTATTTCTATTTTCTTAATTGCCCTCTCTATTAATCTATCTAAAGCACTACTTTGTTCACTTAAATAATTTACTTCATCTTCAATTAAGCCACTTGAATACAAATTTAATCGTATTTGATTATGAAGGTCTACGGAAGTTATAATTTCTTTTTCAACTTTGCCAACAATTGTGTTTGCAATCTTAGCGTATGTATTTTCATAAACATTAAATACAAAAAAGATAAATAAAAAACTTATTTTAAAACTATTCTTCTTCAAATTCGATTGCATCAAAATTTCCAAATGGTTTAACTGTAATAGTGAACATCAGAGTGTTTTTTGGCTCAATATCTCTGTCTGTGTAAAATTCTCTTCTGTATGCTATCCCCGCTTTTAAACAATCATTAAAATATTCATATGCTAAATTGTAATATTCAGACGAATCTTTTAATAAATTCCTTTTCCCCCCAAATGAAAGTGCAGTGTTCTGACTAGTATTAAAATTGATTTTTGATTGTACATATTCTTGTTCTAAAAAATAATTCTTTTCTTCCAAATAACTCAAATTAAATTTGACTTTATTCAAATCTAATTCTGTTTCAATTTCATTTGAATTAAATTCTTTGTAGTTTTGATCAATTGAATAATTATTGGTAATACTAAATTTTTCTGTTGGATTCCATTTCATTGTGCCAATCAAGTCTGAAGATTTAGAATTAATTGGTGCAGGTAGGTTATTATTATTTTCATCTTTAATTATTTGCCCAGCTGAAAATGTAAAAATATTTTTATTCACTCTAGATAAGCCTTTTTTTTCTTTTTCTTGATATTTATACTCAAAACCTAATGTCGAGCTTGTGCCATTTTCTAATTTTTTGTTTGAATTCATTCTTTTTAGATCAAATAAATTTGAATAACTCAAATCTAGATGACTTTCTTGATTATTAATTTGTCCAGGAGAAAAACGTAATAACATTTTAGGTGTAATTGAACTTCTATTTTTCAAACCATGATCTTTGAAAAAAGGTAATTTCGTTAAATACCCAACAGCACCAAATAACTCTGTGTTATCTTGATTGTTTTTTGACGTTTTAATATTTTGGCTTCTATAATTAACGAATTTGATGTCACTTAAAAATTGATTTTCTGTGCCAGTTTTACTTACCCATAAATTAGATTGCCAATTTAAATTATTAATAAAATAATTGGATTGTTTGTCTACATCAAAATTCTCTGCTATTAAGTTTGAATCATAGGACAATAGTCCAATATTTTCATCGACTGGTAAATTTGTTTTATATGTTAATGGTAAAATATATTCATATCTTTGATTGTTAGTTTGACTCAAATCTTTGTAAACATGTGGATTTATATTAAATAAAAATTTATTATTATCATATGAATAGTCAATAGAGCTATCAATTATATTATCTTCATTTATATTTAAAAAAGTTTCTAAATCATAAATATCTAAATAAGTATCATTATTCACATGATTAAGACTAACTTCTAGACCGTGGTATATATTTTCATCTTTAGATAAATTGACATCTAGCTTTGAAAAAAAGTGATTTCTCTTACCACCAGTTTTTGACGGCGTTTTCTTTCTATAACCTTCTGTTAATCCCGCATCGACTATTAAATTGGCATTTTTAAATGCTTGTCTAAATTCCGCTTGTAGCAATGGGTTGTTGTTTACATACAAATGGGGTGTAAGTGTTAAATCTTTATCATTTGAAATGTCCATAAAATAAGGAGCTAAAACTGCGGAGCCCATATTTGAATTTTTTGAAAATGAAGGTACTAAAAAACCAGATCTTCTTTTTACAGTTGGGTCTGGGTGGTAAAATTTAGGCATATAGAGCACTGGAAAATCATAAATCTTTAAAATCGCATTTTCATAATAAACAGTTTTAGTTGCGCTGCTGTGTTCAATTTTGTTAGCTTGAATGCTCCAGGGTGGACATTTTTCATTTTCTCTAAATTTACAATAAGTTAGAATTGACTTACCTAGTACACTTTTACCATCTGAAATAGAAATAGTGTTAGCAAAAATTCTTGTATTATTTTTTGGGTCTACGCTCAATGTATCGTTATCTAAAAAAACCTTTACATCTGAACCAACAATTTTTTCTTTTTTTTCATCAATATAAATTTCAGAAAATAAATAACTGTTACTGTTTTTGTCTAAAACTTTTATTTTACCCTTTGAAGAATAAAGATTTTTATCTTTGTCATAATAAAAATTTTGGACTGAAATTTTATTTTTTTCTTTATCAATTATTACAGCAGGTTTATCAGAAGAAATAAACCCGTTCAAATTATCAAAAATAAAATAGGTTCCAGTGATATTATACAAACCAGAAGTTGTTACTTTAGTGTATCCATATGTTTTAACAAGATCTTGCTCTTTTAGATAATCAGCCTCTGTGGCTTCTAAGTAATTATTTTTTTCGTCAGTAATACTTACCTGATCTTTTAAAAATACTATTTTTGTATCTTTATCAATACTCATAGATTTGGCATTAATTTTTAATTCTTCAGCAAACACACTTCCTTCAAATAAAAAATTTAAAACAACAGCAGCAAAAATTAATTTTATTTTATTTTTCATTAACTGATAAAACTCCAATCGAACAAAATAAAAAAACTGCAATTATTGGCATCCATACAGATATTTCTAACGGTATTCTTCCTGTTTGACCCAGGGCAATAGACAAGTCTTTAAAATAAAAAACAACCACACATACAAGTATAGAAATAAAAATATAATAAACATTTTGAGTTTTAGCTTTTTGATGCACGGCAAGAATCGAAGATAAAACGACCATGAGTAATAAAAAAAAAGGAAGAGATATGAAAATATTGATTTTTTCATTCAAGAATTTTTGAGGATATCCTCTTTCTTTAAGTTTTTCATATTCAGTAATTAATGCCCAGAATGATATTGTATCTAAATTTTTATAAGCAGAATAAATTTTATCTGCATTATACATAGATTTTAGTATTAATTTATCCTTGAAAACCTTTTTAAAGACTCCTGCATCATCTTTTTTTTCTTCATAAACAGTGGTTTTTTTTAACACCCAATCATTATTAGAAATATTAATTGATTCTGATTCTATCCTTTTAATTATTAAGTTTTTTTTATCAAGTATTAGTATGGTTGCGTCTATTAAATTGTTATCAACAATTTTTTTGGCATTAATAATTCTTCTTTCATTGAGACTGTCTTCTTTAATCCAAACTCCATTTTTATTTATTGAGACTAAATGATCAATATAACTTGAGTGATTGGATTTAATACTTTCATAAGTTTTTACCATAACTGATGTAATAGGATTGATAGCCAAAACCATAAAAGCTCCAAATAAAAATGCTGTCAAAGATAAAGTCATTATTATTTTAAAACTAGAGACACCAAAAGTTTTTAAAGTTAAAATTTCTTTTTTATTATTTAAAGAAACAAAGTACCACATAGAAGATAGAAAAATTATAAAAGGTATTAATTTAAGTATTGTGTTAGGAACAAAAAGTAGTGTTAAAAAAATAGGGAGACTAACATTTACATCAAGATTTTTAAAAAATTCGATTTCTTCAAATAAATTTAAAACCACGCCCAGAGCCATAAAAACTAAAATGAAATTACCTATAATTTTAAGATAATTGAAAATAAGATAATTATAAATTACTTTATTCATATAATTTTATTTTCTTTATTAAATTGTTTTAAAAGAAATGTATAAATAATAGGACACATAATCATTGGAATGAATATATACAATAATAAATTAGCTTGTGAAAATCCAGTGAACCGCACCATTACTTCTGCAGCAATTAATATTATGAAACTAATAAAAAAATATAAATAATTTTTATAAATAATAAATTTTTTTTTTCTAAGATTAGAAATTAAAAGAAAAGACATTATTAAAGATACAAATGGGATATACAAAGGCATTCCCATTCTTCTTGAGAGCGTTTCTACCACATGTTTACTAGAATT
>Ga0115000_10005228_pt1 | contig 10447 bp, 4 predicted proteins | sample ArcticOcean_MG_C_6_FD_89690 | JGI IMG/M metagenome (GOLD analysis project Ga0115000, IMG submission 89690) | Marine microbial communities from western Arctic Ocean - ArcticOcean_MG_CB8_128 | ecosystem: Environmental > Aquatic > Marine > Oceanic | place: Arctic Ocean: Canada Basin | collected... | reverse complement strand
TTGTATTAATAGTTATATTTGGAGAAAGTTGGTCTAACCCTGTTGTGCCTGTAAAATTAGTTTCGTTTTCATAAGCATCATATTTTGTCATAGTTCCATGAGTGCCTGGGTCTAAAGGTGCAGAAGTGGGTAAATTAAAACTGTCTTCTGATTGATTAGAGAATGCCTTTTTCATATTCTTAAACATAAGTATGCTTTTACCGTATAGGTCTGCTTTGTTCCCTATTTTATATTGTTCACCATCATCTTTCACGTTAGCATTTCCTTGTGTTGTTGTGGTAGGTTTTGCTAAACCATAAACTACTTTAGATGGGTGATACCATATAGGGTCAGTCGAAGAATCCCATTCCTTTGCTTCATGGAATAGAGACCAATAATCTGTCTCTTCAAAGTTACTACCATCATTTATAAGACTAGATATTAAAGGAATCCAAACATTTTGTGCGTCAAACTTATTATTTGAATCACCCTTTAGTAATTTAAACTCAAAATAATCCTTAGCAATATTAGGTAAAGCAATATAATTATTTAACATTCTAAATGGATTTGTGCCTATGGTGTCAATTCCAAAATCATTATCTGCTAGAGTGCTGAATAGTTTCTGTCTAATAACATATATTTCATCTTCATATGTTATGCTATTCATATCTAATGCGTGAATTACAGGGGTGCTATTAGTGCCTGTATGGCTAGTTATGTCAGCAAGAATAGTTCCATCTTTTCTATAAACTAAATCCCCTATTTCAAATGTAATTGCACTGTTTAAAGTGCCTCCACCACTCCCATTGTCTGTTATACTACCTTGTGCAACTACCTTCATTCTAGGATATTTAAAATTAGTAATCTTATCATAGTCATTATTTCCAGCAACACTTTCATAATCAATCGGATTCATATGCCAATCGAAAGTTGCTTCAACCAATCTCATTACTCCAAATCTCTTTAGTTGATTTGTCGTTTTGTTTGAGTTAGTTATCTCTATTCTTTCATAGTTCGCATCCGAGATTTCTGTTTGTGTATTACTTCCTGTATACTTTTCATGGGTAACTGTACTTCCTTCCTGTCCTTCCGTCTTTAATAATAAACCGTATTCATTCATTTCTTGTGTAGCATATTGTAAACTATTCCATCTTAATTTAGAATCTGGATATATGTCTCCTATTGAAAGTAACTCATAGTTCTTAGCCCTGTAATCTATGTTTTCTAATTGAGTCCACTGCTGAGTTTGATTTCCTGAATCATAATATTGTATAGGAGAGACTTTACTTCCAGTTAATCCCATGTCAGCACCTGTCCAAAGATTAGAACCAGAATGAGGTGTTAAACTTGGTGTTAAATCTGTTGAAGTAGGAGTTAACTTAGTACCTGATGCATTTATTTTAAACATAGGAGTAGCAGCAGTTATACGTTGAGTCTTTTTACTATTATCATAAATAGAATCATGTGTTTCTTTAACTGTTCCTTCTGAAAACCTTTGAAGTCCCCAATATCTAAACGTGCTCTTAGGGGTATAGTAAGTTGTAGGCTCATCCTTTAGACCATGTATGAAACCACCATTAGGTATATTAGAATTAACCATATATAAATAACGCAAATCTGTGTCGTAAACATTATCCGATGTATTAGTATCAATACTACCTAATACCACAGGGAAGTTTGGTGCTAATCTAATTGTTGTGTTAGTATCTGATGATGTATCAATACTAATAACACTAAAATACATACTAGAAACTGTATGAACATTCTTATAATCAATTGATGCTCTATTTTCTTTGCTTAATTTTAATGCAAAACTAGAATCTAATCCTTCACTTATTGATTTAATATCTGTTATATCATATCCTATTGAGTTATCTTCATTATACGAACCCGTTGCAGAAGTGTTGAGTAGTTTAGAATAAGTTAAAGTAGAAACATCTATTTTATTTCCATCATTAAATATTAATCCGTTATTACCAAGACTAGAGAAATCAGTAGGATGGGTAGTTAGTTTAGTATTCGCGGCTAATGCTTTTGTCCCTGCAATATAATTTGCTTCTAATGGTGTTATTACTTTTAATGTAGTAGAAACAGTAGCATCTGTCATGCCTCCTATTGTTAGAATGGTTTTACTGTTAAACTCTAAATGGCTTACTATTTCTCCTATCAATTCATTATCAGAATTAAATAATAAACTCTTATCTACAATACTATTATCATTTGCTACTAAAGTTATATAAATTGTGCTAACAGACTCTTTATTAATTATTGCAGTTGTAGGAAGTAAAACAGGAGAAAGAGTAGAATAAACTATATCATCAGATTTATGTAGTTTCTTATTAGTTACATTGTTTAATAAAATACTTGTATCATCTCTACCGTTTACAGTATAAGTTAACATCCCATTTTCATTTTTAGAATTAATATCCTCTACTGTTCCATTGAAAACATCTTCTTCAATACAATAACCTCCTTGATAATAATACATAAAATCCTTTTTACTTGTTGATGGTTGATAAAAAGTTTTATTTGTTAGTAGTTTGATATGTTTATGGTTTTTATCCCCATAGTCTACTTCAATATCAAGGCCATAAAACTCTTTATTTAATAGACTTAACTTTTTCTTGTATAGGCTAGTATCTTTTTTACTTACAGTTCTTTCATTTATAGTTAATCTTTGTAATACATCTGATTCATATACTACTTCTGTATCAATAGGACATGCTGTATTCAACCCACCATTCCAACACATAATAAAGACATCTTGTGCTGTGAATAGTGGAAACTGAGTTTCTTGAGTTAGCACAATCCATTCTTTATCCTTTGCTTGTTTCTTATGAGTTACAGCCATTGTTTGTGTTTTAGAACTAACATTAGAAATAGTTCCCACTCTATAATACACTTCCGCTATTTTTAATATTGTATCTGCTTTAATTACTTGATTGCTTTTATAATCAATTGTTGGTTGCCAATCTAATGTATTAGTTTCATATATACCATTTAATGTAACTTGGAAACTTTCAGGTGAACCGATGTAAGTATTAGAAGCAGTAAATGGTAATTTAACTTCGCTAGTCGTTGAAGTGTGTAAAGATTTAGTTATAGAATATTTTTCATCCTCTTTAATCTTTAAGAATTGTATTCCGTTATTATCCATTATAGTTGTAGAAGCGAATTGACTGAGTTTGTTCTTTGGGTTATTAACCGTAACAGACATTACAGGGTTTATTGCATTGTTCTTTTTATGTGATGTTTTATAATATGCGTATCTACTTGGCCCAGTTAGATAAGCATGTCTAGCATTTTCAGAATTAACAGTAGAATATAAAGAATGTATAGATGAACGGTCATGTGCGTGTCTCCCAGCATTCCTAAAAGCATCTTTCCATTTACAAGGATTGAATGAATATGTAGATGTTGAGCCTGTTTCATAGTCAGTAGGTTGGCTTGCACTATTAATTTCACCATCTTTATTATACATTCTATCTACTAATACTGCGTGTTGATTCATAGCACCATAGTCTTCAATATCAGCACCATACTCTCTTTCTGTTCTAAATATTGATTGATGTACTGTTCTACCTACATGAATATTAGTATCAGTTGTTGAATTAGTAGATGTTATTGCACTAACTGCATATTCTAAGGTTAATGAAGGACTAGAATAGGATATTACATTACCCATATATACATATGAGGCATCGTTTAATTTTTGATACACACTCTGTCCTGTTACGCCTGTAAAAGTAGAAGAGGTTAAAACAACACTACTAGAAGTATATTGATTTATTGATTGGGTTCTAGTAAAACTCCCTTTAGTAGTCCAATCAAAACACCTACAAGTAGTCAAATTATATTTAGTACCATAATCTAGTCTATCTTTATTCTGTAATCTATCATTATAAAAATACCATGTCGGTCTTGATACTTCACTACCTGCATCATATTTATCTGTGATAAAAGTTGCAGGACTACTCTGATTATAATCATCCGTAGTTGCTATTCCTAATTCTGTCCCATCTCCACGAAGGCCATAACTTACAGCAACAACGCTAGTATCTGAAACTAATGGCCCTTTATAGATTTCAAAATTAGTATCTTTAGCAATTGCTTCTGGATATTTAGGTTCAAACTCAAAGCCATCACCGTGTTCATCAAAAGAAATAATGTTAGTTATCTTCGCAAAATGAGGTCTAATACTAGGTGTGCTATCTGATGTTGAGTGTGCTATTTGAGGGTTAATTAAAACAAAATAATCGTATGTATCTAACTCCATATTCAAACTACTATTCCCAATAAGTAACTGGTTAGCATGAGTAGCAGAATTACTTGCACTTGTGCTTGTATAAGTCCTTATTTTAAAAGAAGTAGTTTGTTGTTTATTTTTACCATACGTTGCATTTGTTACTATACTGGCTGCATCGTTAGTGCTTGGGTATATTCTATTTACTATTGCAGAATGACTAGCATTAGATATTTCACCTTCATAATGAGTGTTTCTAATCTCAAAGAAGTTAGCAGATAGCCCATTATGTTCAGCAGTTATGTTAGTGCATTTTAATACAGGATTTACTGATGTGTTCTTAAATGCTATATCTCCTGTAAATGCATTACCTTTGTTTGCATATGTATAATCTATATTCTCATTACCATATTTACCAGCATTTAAAACATAAACATATCGTTCCATTATAAGTCACCAAACCTATAATAAAATATAGTATCATTATATCCTATATTTAGAGTGGTTGATGCAATACTAGGTTCTGCTGTTCTAAACATTGCTATTTCATATAGTTCTCCCATGAATTGAGTATGGGTGGTATCAGGGTCTCTACCGATATAACAATCAGTAGTGCCAAAATTAAAGTCAGTAATAGTAATTTCACCTTCAACAAGTAAAATATTATTTATAAATAATCTTATCTTACCATCAGTATGCACACAACAAGTTATTTTATACATTGTATCCATATAAAATGCTTCTTTAGGTTGATGTATAAACAACTTATTGGTATAATTAGTTGCACTAGTCAATGTGAAGTCGCTTCCATTAGCATCAATGGTTTGAACAGTACCTAGACTAACTCCGCTTGAGTTGAATATTTCTGTACCTACTATTAAAAGACCTGTACTTTCACATGTAACAGTTGTACCAGTTATACTGGTGCTATCATCAAATAGTTTTAACATAGTAGAGATACCATCATAGAAACCTGATAAATCATAATAACCATAAAGTCTATCTCTTGGAGATATTATCTTGCCTGTTTCTACAATCTCTGAACCAATCTTAGCACATAGTTTGTATTCTGCTGGTTGATTAAAGTTATGAATAGTAGTGTTTTGTAGATACAATTCAAAGCCACTACTATGAAATATCATCATTTTATGTGTATTTCTATTAGTAGGTGTAAAATAGTCTTGACTTTGATAATGTGTTAAATTAGCATTATCTGTATTAACACTAGGAGGTGTCTTCTCTGAATCTGTAATACCAATATTATTAGCATTCCCTTTAGAACCAAATCCATTTACATCATAAGGAGTAATTATTGCTTCTATACTAAATGATTTATTATGCCCCCAAAGCCCTTGTCTTAATCCTAAAACAGTTGAAGCACTATCATTTTTATCAGCGTATTTTAATTGTAAATATGCATCACTCATCATAGGAAAAACTAATGATTTTGTATTACCTACAAAGATTCCTGGCATATATATTCCTCAAAATGTTGTGTTAATAAAGTCTGAAACTAGTGTGGAAGATTGAATAAACGTCATACTGAAACCAATATGGGGTGTATCTGCACCCGCTATATCAGTAGAAAAGGTAGACACAAAACCTCTAAGCCCTTCTACTTCATCAGTAGTTGTTTTGAAATAATCGAATGTTTTCTTTGTGTGTCCAAAAGACCAGGAGGTTACATCGTAACTTCTATTTGCGAAATGAAATGGTATTAATGGTAATTCATCTAACGGAGTAGTTTTAGTTACATTTATTGATGCAGTCTCGTTTGCTGTGTTTCTATATTCAAAATTATTATCTGCTCTACTTGGTATTAACAGTATTAATTTACTAATGTTCTGGTCTTCATGTACGAAAGAAGAATCAACATATGAATGTAATAATTGAGCGATTTCATAAGAAGTTAAAGATACTGTTTTAGCACTTGTTTCATCTCCTCCTTTAAACTTAGTAACTTCTTGTTCACGAATTGTGCCTTGTAATTGTACTTCTTTTCTTGCCGCCCCTAAATCCATAACCATTGTTGATGACTCTCCTGAAACTATACCTGAGAATGGTATATCAAATGGGAATGCGCTCTTAGATGTGCTTATACTTACTGAATCACATAGCAAGGATATTCTATTTGTATGTATAGTATTCGCTTCCGAAGGATTTTTTGCTGATGACCTTCTACTTAATTCAATCATTACTCTATTTGTTGGTGCTACCATATTAGAATCCCGTTCCTGTTGTACCTGTTCTATTCATTCTAAGGTTAATTTCCCTAGAAACTTTAGTTGCTATATCTCTTATCTCTGCATCAGAAGCACCTACACGGCCATTTACATGAACATTTATTGTAGTTGAGCCACCACCAACAGCCATTCCATTTGGATATACTTGTGAGCCTCTAGGTAAAGATACTAATTCTGGCCCTCTTTCTCCAACTATCTGTAATGGAGTATTAACAGTTCCACCACTCGCAAAGAAACCTAACTTGCTACTGATATAATCCCTAGCCGCACCAAAGAGTGTCTTTAATACGTTGTATAGAGTAGTTGCTATGCTATATAGAATTACACCTATTATACTAGCAAGCACATGAACAACTCTCAAAAATATTTCTAATACTAATGGTAATACTTGTGTAAACCATATTCTTAATACTTCTATTATATCACCATCAAATATTGCTCGGAATAATTCTTTCATAACATAATACAAATCTATAATGTTATCCTTAATTGCTGTAAATAAGCCTTCATTCTTTTTAGCCCAATCTTTAACAGGCTTAAATGCTTTTCTTAAAGCCATGAATACGATAATAATTAAAGGTAAATAGATTAAGAATCCCATTAAAGCCTTTACTACTACTTGAAGAATCGCTTTACCCATAGTAAAAAGAATCGGTTGAAGTTTTTCCCATCCTTTGAGAAACATCCTACTCATTCTTTTATGAAACTTATTTGCTTTCTTTAATCTTTTTTCTTCAGCCTTAAACTTTTTTGCACCATATGGTTCACGACGAATATTACCTCCATCTACTTTCCCATATCTTTTGCCAAGAGTGCTTTTTTCTGCACCACCCTCCTTAAGAAAACTCCATGCTGATTTACCCATTGATGCTACTTTTCTACCTGCTCTAAGTGGTGCAGCATCTCCTAGTATAGTACCTTTACGAAATGCACCTTTTTTACTAAAAACTCCTCCCATTTCTTTAGCAGAATATGGCAACGTCAATTCCTTTTTTAGTTGTTTATTATCTTTCTTCATTTGCCTTCTAAACTTTTTATATGCGGCAGAATAAGTTTTTTGTGTGAAATAGAATGCTTTCTCTTCATCCTGTAATCTAGCCATATATACACTAAAAATATCATCTTCTTTTTGTGTTTTAGTTATCTTTCCTATATTTTTAGAAAACATATTATATTTGTCTTCTACTCTTTCAAAAGCACCCGTTAGTCTTTGAGCCGAATCAAGACTATTCAAAGTGGTTTGTAATGCTTTATCTTGTGCTTTATAATATAATTCAAACAAGTTAGATACTGAACGTAACCTTGCCTGAAACTTCCATAGACCACTACCAGAACTTAATCTAGCAATAATAGTCCACCACTTATTACTAGCATCTCCTAAATCACCAAAAGCCCTAGTTAAAGATGTAGCATTTGATTCTAATACTTGCATATCATTTGCTAATTGCGACACATACTTTTTTGTATCTTCACTCATAACATCACTTCATTTTTTCCATTTCTTCTTGTTCTATTTTCTTTGCTTCTGCGTGTATTGATAACATAGTAAGTATTATGCTAGCAGGGGTGTTGTATGCTTCTAAAGGACTTACCTTAAAAGCAATACAATATGAATATAAAAGGATGCGAGAGCCTATTACGGGATTAACTTCTCTTCCCTTTAAGGCTCTACGAACATCCTTTAGTTTCCCGTATCAGCCCCCATGAGGTCATCAAACGGGTTTGGCAACACATCTTTTAATTGCGCCCCAATGAATGGAGATAAACGCATTAATTCTAGTGTGTTTAACTGTGGTTCTGTTTTTTCTATAAAGTTTTCAACCATAAACTTATACATCTTGTTTAAATCTAAATCTAAACTTTGTGTTTCTGCATCTAGTTTCATTACTGTTCCTAATGCTTGCTCTACTTGAAGCCATGTAGGTTCTTTAACCCACACCTTCAATACATCTTCTGAAGTAGCGTCTACTTTCAAAACATGACATTCTGTTTCTATTGCGGCAAATAGCCGGTTCTTATCACTTACTATGTTTTCCATTTTCTTTTTCCACCTTCAACTTAACTAACAAACAAACAATGTTAGTGGAATATAAATATTAACCTAAATCCTTTTTAGGCCTCCTAAGATGGACAGAAACTTGCCATCCTTTTGTGTTAAGACCCACTTATTTGTAGATTCTTTTTTGATTCTTTCACCACCACATCGAAAAAGGATTATTTATGTTTTTATATTATTTAACTAAGTATTATCCACTTTCCTGTGTAAGTGCAAGAGTTTAATGTTCTAGCCTGTGCTGTTAGGTTCACTTCTATTGCCCCTTTATCGTCTGGGAAAGGTACGTCTATACTTGTAGTAAGGTAGTTATCAAACTTCATCACAATTTTATCTGTTGCTGATTTAGCGAACTCTATTTCAATCAGTCCTACGGTAGAATCAGTTTCATTTTGTATTCTTAATTCATCCCATATTGTTCTATCAGTTATCATCATAGTTAGATTGATTTCATATGTTCTTTGTCCAGCAGTATGCGCACTAGCCATTGTTCTATCATAGTTACCTATGTAACGATGTGGAGTTATACTATTACTAATTGTAACACTACCACTTTTAATTCTACCAAGTGTTTGTCCATACATTTTGATAGTACCATCAGAATACATGTATGGGTTATTGTCAGTATCTTCATTAAAGTTAAATAAAGCACCTGGAGTTCTTACCTTTCTTTTCGGTACATAATCAGTATCTGTTCTATGAGCCTTTCTAGCAACTGCGCTAATTGAAGTAGTAACTTCCTGCCCTTCTTCAAAGTTTAATGTTAATGTATTAACTTGACATCCTGTGTATATGTGAGACATTAGATTTTGTTTATTAGCATCTTGGAAATAATCAGCATCAAGAACAGAACCTTTTTCATGGGTTACTTCTAATGCGAATGAAGGTAAATCACCTGTGTCATTTTCTGTAATAGTATATGTAACATCTGCTGTAACTTCTTTGTAATCTGCTTTAGCATCAGCACCTAATACTCCCGTAAATGTAGCAGTGGTAGTACCGCCTGACAAAGTAATTGTAGGTGCAGTAGAATAACCACTACCTTTATTTGTTATTGTAACTGTATCTATTTCTCCACCTTCAACTAAAGTAGTAGCAGTAATAGCCACAGCGTTGGTAGCAGAAGTTTCGACAACAAAGCCACCTATGCTATTTTCTATATCTACTGTCGAATCGTCTGCAACAGCAGTTACCCCTGTTAATGTATTGATTTTTGTAGCAATTTTTGTAGCGATTGTTCCTGCTGCATCACCAGTATCTATGGTATCCACCTCACAATAAGTTGTTGTATAACCGGATGTCGTTGAAACAGTAGGTTGTGAAGCACCTGCATTATCAATATCAAACCAGACTACATACTTGAGAGGCGTATTTCCTGCTGTATAGTGAATAATGTAGTCGCCATCATAATTAGTGCCAGTTTCTGCTACAATTGATAATTCAGTTTTACGCTTAGTCAAAGTAAAACTTGCAGTAGCACTACCTGATATTGTTAATGTTTGAGATGCAGCATAAGGTATATCTGCCCCATCATCTGTTATTGTAATCGAGTTTAATTTATCTGCTGTTGCAGATGTACCATTAAATGGTGGTAGTATTGTACTATCCTCTACCCTATATATTTCTGAACCACCAGAAGTCAATGCATATGCTTTACCTGCGGTTAAACCAGATGCTAATGTGTTTGAATTACCTGCTGTGTGAGTTAATGTCATGCCTCCTAAAGCATAGTATAACCAAGAACCATTACCTAAAGAGCAATCAATAGATGCTTCACCTACTGTTTCAGCACCTTTGAATTGATAACCAAAGTTTCTTGTTCCACCTAATGCTAGATTAGATTGTTTCATCTCCGCATCAATGCTAGGCGGGGTAAATGTGTTTACTAAGCCTAACCAATTATCTGCTAACAAGGAAGGTTTTCCATCA
>Ga0115000_10005222_pt1 | contig 10456 bp, 9 predicted proteins | sample ArcticOcean_MG_C_6_FD_89690 | JGI IMG/M metagenome (GOLD analysis project Ga0115000, IMG submission 89690) | Marine microbial communities from western Arctic Ocean - ArcticOcean_MG_CB8_128 | ecosystem: Environmental > Aquatic > Marine > Oceanic | place: Arctic Ocean: Canada Basin | collected... | reverse complement strand
ATTGCACAACATGTTCCTGATAATATTCATAGTTTACATATTAGTGATTTAAATTTTGGAATGTATCCAAGAGATCTTAAAATTTGTGATAGTATTGTTGATCTTCAAAAAAACCACAATTATCCACACCGAATTTTATCCACAACAGGGAAAAATAAAAAAGAGCAAATCATAAAAGCCATTGAAAAATTAAATGGTACTATGAGTTTATACATGTCTGTTCAATCCATGGATGAACAAATCTTAAAAAATATTCGTAGAGATAATATTAAGGTAGATCATATGCTAGCTCTACAACCTGCATTAAAAAAAGCGGGTCTTGTTACGGAATCAGAAGTAATTTTGGGATTACCTGGAGAAACATATCAAACTATGACAAGCACTTTGAAAAAATTACTTTCTGCAAAATTAGATTATGTTCAAGTTTATACTTGTATGTTGATTAATGGAGCTGAATTAAATACTCCAGAGCAGCGTAAAAAATGGAATTTTAAAACAAAATTCAGAATTTTACCTCGAGATTTTACTACATTAAAAAATGGTAAAAATGTAATTGAAACTGAAGAAATTATAATTGGTTCAGATACCCTATCATTTGAAGAATATATTGAATTAAGGATGTTATCATTTAGTATATTTGTAACAAATATTGGAATTATTTATGCATCCATTTTAAAATTTTTACGAGAAAATGATATTGAAGTTTTTGAGTTATTCTTTCAAATGCTAAAACAGATTGATTCAGCACCAGTACCAATTCAAAAAATCTTTCAAAGTGTTAAAACAGATATGATTGAAGAGCTTTGGGATTCTCCTGAAAATATTCAAGTCCATTATCAGGAACCAAAAGAATATCAAAAACTCTTGTCAGGCGAAGATGCTAGAAATGTTATGCAATATCATAACGCATTAGTAAGATATTCGTGTATGGATGAGTGGACACAGTATGCTGGAAACATAGCATTTGGATTATTGAAAAATAAGAAATCTCTTAATTATGAACTTGAAGATCAATTTAAAAATATTATCAATTATTGTTCTGGATTAGGCCACAATACTTTAGGCAGTGATCGTATATCTACAAATTTAGAATTTCAATTTGATTATGACATAGACAATTGGTTACGTGATAAAAACAATAAACCATTAAATAAATTTAAACTTGACAAAAAAAGAACTATGTCATTTCAATTTGAAAATAAAGATTCAAAAATAATTCAAGATGAATTAGATCGTCAAAATACGGACATTGGAAGAAGCCAGGCACTCAAAAGACTTCCTTTACAAATTCAATGGAGAAATCCCAAAATAATTAGTTGAATTTTTTATTTTTTTGATAAAGAGTAATTTGTATTATTAGTAAAACTATTTTTAAATATGAAAATAAAATTTTTTAAAAAAATAATTATAATTAGATTTATTAAACGAAAATGTGCACATAAAATATTGTCTAGTGAACAGTATGACACAAATACAAAAGCTTATGATGGAAAATATGAACGTGGATATGCACTTAACTATCCAGATGGTCATGTAATAAGAATTAATGAACACGTACTCAAATATGAATTGGGTTTAAAGGGTGGTAAAATATTAGATTTTGGATGTGGTGTCGGGCAACATCTAGAGTACTTTGCAAAAAATGGTTACACACCATATGGTTGTGATGTAGTTGAAAGGTCAATAAAACAATGTAAAGCAATAATGCCTGAATTTAGTGAAAATTTTCATGTAAATGAAAGTATTCCAAATCTAAAAGATCATTTTAATGAAGAATTTGATCTAATCTTCTCAAATCAAACTTTGTATTATCTTAATGATAAAGATATTAACAATTTATTATCACAATTTGATAATATGTTAAAACCTGGAGGCGTATTTGTTGCCACCATGATATCTCCAAAAAATTATATGAATAACCCAATTCTACCTAGTACCGTTGAACGTTTTGAAGGTGGACTTACTAAATGTTCACTAAGAGGCAGAGTAAATGATACTACATATGTTAACTTCAAAACAAAAGAAGAAATGGTAAAATTGTTCGACAGATTTAAAAAAATTCAAGTTGGATGGTATTCACAAATAACACGTGAACAAGAGGGTCAAACTGATCACTTTATTTTTATCGGTCAAAAAAAGTAATTATTTTTAATTAGATCCTAATTTTTTGTAAAATATTTGTATGATCTTCTCTACTAATTTCTAACGGATTAGGATTATTGGTTTTGCCATATGGTGAAGACATATTTGATCTAAAACCACATGTAATGTTAAATTCTCTTAAAATTTTTAAAGTATCAGCAGAATATGAATTACTTGGATGTGCCATGCATTGTACATCCTTGTTACAAATTTGCTTAATATGCATATAATTTTTTTTATACTGTTCATACTGTTCTTCAAATGATAATTTAGAAAGAGCAGTTGGATGATCATAGGAATGTAAACCAATTTCATGACCATTTTTACTTAAATTTTTAAGATGTTTGTTTGTTAACCACAAATTTTTCCCCATATCTGCAATCTTAATTCCTTTTTCCTGTATGATTTTATCCATTAATTTCTCATATTCATTTTTTACTAACATTTCATCTCGTATGAATCTAAATTTCAGATCATTGAATGAATAAAACAAATATGTCGATTTTTTTTTGTCCACAAAATTTTGTAATTTATTTTTATCAATTTTTTTAAATTCACTTTTTTCATATTCATTAAAAAATAATTTATAAAAGTCATCAATTTTCTCGAAATAGTTTATTCTAAAATTATTATAAATTTCTAATTTTCCTAATTTTCCTTCAAATACTGAGGAGTAAACAAACCAAAAGCATTTCAAGTTATATTTTTCTAAAATAGGAATACAAATATCATATTGACATTTTAAACCATCATCAAACGTAATACACACATCATTTTTTTTCAGATCATTATTTTTTAGTTTAGTAATCCATTCATCAGGCCTAATAAAATTTTCAATACCTATAAAATTAAGAATATCTTCAAATTCTTTAGATGATATTGAACCTTGACCAGATACTGGATGGAATTCATCATGAAAATGATGAAACATTATACCGTGAGGAAAATTATAAGTATATTTTGTCATAATATTATTTGATGGAATTAATCAAAATAACTTTCTAATTCACTTTTCCTAACTGTATCTAATGTACTACAATGTATGCCGCCCATAAAATATGAGTGTCTTGCATTTATTCGGATGACATTAAACTTATTCTTTTCTAAAGATTCACACAGCTTTATCTGTCTTTTGTCTACTACAACAGTATTTGGATCAAGCGATAATACATTCATGCCTATCCATTCTGATGACGTGTCGTTGATGTATGTTTCAATACCCATTTCAGTTATTTGTTTGTGAATTTTATTTCTTACATTTTTTTGATGATCAAGTACTTCTTTAGGAAAAGGCAGAATATCATTAAACATGATTTTATCCCATTTCGTTAAAATTTCTGGCATATTTTCTGAATTGACTCTAGATGCATTCAAAAGCACCATGCCGGGTTTTAATGCTAAAACAGTTGAATCAATATGGCTAGAACGATAAATTTTATCTGTAGTATGAACTCTATATTCATCTCCCAGAACACTTTGGAGCCATTTTGCACCGAGATAATTTCCAGAAGCCGAGACCAAATATAGAAGATCTTTACCCATTCTTACTGTATTTGCAGCTTCAAAAAGAATCTCATTTTCAGCCAGCCTAGTTAATGGAAGTCCTGTAGAGGACATTTGCATTTCTCCATTTTCAATAATTGTAGTTTTAAAATCCCCACTAAGGCGAGGTTTTGGTGCATTTATCCAACGAAATCCCTCTTCAAAATATTTATACCAAATATCATAAAGACTTGATCCTTCATGATATCTAAATTTTTCCTGACTTGGTGACTCTATTACTGAATTTCCAACAACAAGATGTAAATCACGTGCATTGAAACAGTTGCTTCCAACAGCACTCCAATTAGGAGTAGAAAAAAATTTTTGAGTATCAGAATTGTTAGGTCTAAAAACTTTTGCTCCAAAATCCTTAATCACATCACACAATTCATTCAAATCTTCATTAATTTCATCTACAAAATATTTTGGATAAGCTTGTTGAGCAAGTTCATATGCATCTCCCAATTTCTTTTCAGAAACATTTTCATTATTTGAAAAGACTAAAGGGGCTATTGATTCTCCATTTCCAACAATAATTTCTTTTAGTTCATCCCATTCGTTATGGCTATTAATTTTCAATAATAATATTTTTAAAATGTAATACATAAAGGTAACTACTAATTATTTTTTAAATTTTCTATTTTTTTAATTTTTCTTAAAAATTATTCTAAAATATAATAACATGGATTACATTATTCTTGATATGCAACTTATAGCTGAAATTGGTGTAAATTGGGATGGAGATTTTGAACTTGTAAAAGAAATGATGTTAGAATCAGCAAATGCAAATTTTGACTTTGTTAAATTTCAAGCATTTCAACCAGAGTTAGTTGCTAAACATCCAGAAGCATCTAGAGTTTATAGATCTTCAATTACTCCAGAAAATATCAATAAAATTAATTCAATAGCAAATGATATTGGAATTGAATGGTTTTGTACACCTATGTATGAAGATGCAATAGAAATGTTAGAGCCTTTTGTTAATCGTTATAAAATTAGAGAATATGATGGAAGAGAAATTATTAAAAATAAAACTACAAGTATGTTTAAAAAATTATTAGATACCAAAAAAGAAATAATAGTTAGTTCAGAGTCATCCCCAAAAAATTGTGAATTTTATAAAAATGAACAAATTAAATGGTTATACTGTGTACCAAAATATCCTTGTAATTTAGATGAGATAGATTTTTCACTTCTCAAATATTGTAATGGATTTTCTAATCATTGTTCAGATATTATAGCACCCATGAAAGTAATTGATTTAAAATCAGAGATTTTAGAAATTCATATTACTTCTGATAAAAATGGTGCTTTTATAGACAATAATGTAAGTTTTGATTATTCAGATATGAAAGAAATTTCAAAATATGCAAAAAACAAAAAGGTGATTTCATGAAAGACAAATCCCTTAAACCAATTTGCATTATTGCAGCAAGAGGAGGCTCAAAGGGAGTACCAAATAAAAATATCCGCAAGTTAGGAAACATCCCCCTAATTGCTCACTCCATTAAATCTGCAATAAAGACAGGTTTCTTTAGTTCAGTAATAGTTTCTACTGAAAATGCAAAAATTGCGAAAATATCTAAACAATACGGTGCAAATGTACCATTTTTACGACCTAAAAAACTTGCAACAGATAATGCATCGATGACGGATGTCTTATTGCATGCAATAGGTAAATTACATGAATTAAATTATAAATTTGATACAATTGTAAGTAGAGATTGTACAGTTCCATTTATAGATAAAAAAGACATTCAAGGTGCCATTAGAGCATATTATTCAAAATCATGTAATTTAGTATGTGGGGTATACAAACAACACCATAATCCATATTTCAATATGATGGAAATTAAAAAAGAAAACTATATGGATTTTAGCAAAAAATTACAAACACAGATTTCTGGAAGACAAAATTCCCCCATAGTCTATCAATTAAATGGCTTATTTGTATTAAATATAGAAAATTTCTTAAAAACTAAAAAATTTTATTCAACAAAAACTATCCCATATGTAATTTCTCCAGAACATGGATTTATGATTGATACCGAATTTGAATTTCAAATTGCAGACATGGTAGCTAAAAAAAGAATTAAAATAAAATAAAATTATTTACCATGCAGTCCATCCACCATCAACAACAAGATTAAATCCAGTTACATATGATGATGCGTCTGATGCTAAAAATAATAATGCGCCATCATAGTCTTCTTTTCTAGCCATTCTGTTAAGCATTGTTTTTTTAGAATAATTGTTTACAAATGTTTTATCTTGATGTAATTGTTTATCAAAAACACCTCCAAGAGTAAGTGTGTTAACACGAATATTTTTTCCATGCCAATATGCTGCCAAATATTTTGTGAGGTTAACCATTCCACCTTTGGTTGTTGCATAAAAAGCAGGAGAATTTAATCTACTTTTCCCATAAATTCTTTGATCAGCTCCAGTAATACCATATATTGAAGAAATATTTATGATGACACCATGATTTTGTTTTATCATAATTTTTCCAATTTCTCTACTACACAAAAATAATCCTCTCAAATTGGTATTGACGGTTTCATTCCAAAGATCTAAAGGATATTTTTCAAAAGGAAAATCACGTTTAGGATGATCTCGTGGAACAAAATGTGCGTTATTTATCAAGACGTCAATTTTTTTAAATTTTTTAATAATTTTTTTAACCATTTCTTTTACAGAAGATTCATTTGTAATATCAATATCAAAAATGTCACAAGTAGTTTTGTATTTTTTAGATAATTCTAATTTTAGTTTTATATTTTTTTTGGTATCATTATCTACAAGTATTACATTAGCTCCAGATTCACATAAAACATGAGCAAATCTAGAGCCTAAACGACCAGCTGCCCCTGTAAGTACTACAGTTTTACCATCTAAACTAAATAATTCATTAATAAAATTTTTTTTCTTCAATTGATTATTACCATTTTTTTGAGTTTTGATGATTTTTTAATTGCAATAGCTATATTAAGAATTTTGGCACCTTCTTCGATTGAATTAATTGATTTTTCTCTTTTATTTACACATTTGAAAAAATGTTTTATTTCTTCCACATACATATCATTTACATCATAATTTTTTAATTTCAGCTTATCAACCCATTTTTTTTTATTCACATCGTATAATTGAACATTATTTATATTTGAATCCCAATACACAGTTCCATGCGTTCCAACTATTTTACAACTACGTATAGATGGTTTCTGAAAATAATCTAGATGTATCTCAGCTATAATATTATTTTTGAATCGTAATAAAATACTAGATAGATCTTCAACATCAATATCTAGATCACTGAATTTTCCAGTTATTGAAAAAACTTCATCTACATTACCAAAAAACCAGTACAAATAATCTAATTCATGAATGTTAGTTAGCATAACTCCACCACCTAAATCATTACATGAAGCATAACTTTTTTTATAATCTTCATAAGGATGCCAATCTGGAAGAAATGATCCATTTTCGGCATGAACAGACATTATTTTACCAATTTTATTTTCAGATGTTATTTGTTTAATTTTTTGAATAGCAGGATGGAATCTTAGTACACACCCCATCATAGTAACGAGTTTTCTTTTTTTTATTATATTTAATAGAAGTTTTATTTCATTAGTAGAATTTGAAAGAGGTTTTTCAATGAATATGTGAATATTTGCATTTGCTAATTTTATGGCAGTTTTAACATGAAGGTTTGTAGTATTTGTTATAAATGCAACATCCATTTTTTGTTTGATACAATCATCTAATGAAGTAAATATTTTACATTTTTTATTTTTAAGAAATGAATCATATTTTCTATTTGTACAAACAAAAATATGTAGATTTGAAAATTTAGAAAGATTTGTAATATGTCGTTTTCCTATTGAGCCATAGCCTACAACTAAAACATTCAATGAAATTAAATCAAAGAAGGTGATATTAAGCCTTAATCATAGGATTAATTAAGTCTAAATAGAATTTAAATATTAGAATACTATTACTTGTTGATAAAAATGAAAAATTCTAATAATAATAAAGTCAACATTGCAAAGATTTTAAAAAATAAAACAATTTTAATTACAGGTGGTGCAGGAAGTATTGGTTCTGCACTTACAAAAAAAATTCTAGAGTACCCTGTTAAATCAGTTAGAGTATTAGATATTGATGAACATGCTTTGTTTCAATTAAATCGCTCTATTAATGATCCCAGATTACGTTTGTTACTAGGAAGTGTAACAGATAAGGAAAGAATTGAAATGGCTGGAAATGAAGTGGAAATAATCTTTCACTTAGCTGCAATTAAAAATATTGAAATTTCTGAATTCAATCCAATTGAAACAATTGATACAAACATCAATGGTGCTGTAAATATTATTAAAATGTGTATAAAAAATAAACCAAAAATATTTTTTAATATAAGTACTGATAAAGCATCAAACCCATCAACGCTTTATGGAACTACAAAACAATTATCTGAAAGACTAACAAGTTGGGCAGGAATTAGTATAGATCATACTAATTTTACATCAATTCGATTAGGAAATGTTATGGAAACTAGAGGAAATGTGTTTGAAGTTTGGAAAGAAGAATTAAAAAAAGGGGAACCATTATCGATTACACATCAATCTATGAAAAGATATTTTATTCATGTAGATGAAGCAGTTAATTTCATTTTGCAATGTTTACCTATAGCTAAAACAGGAGAAACATTGGTACCTAAAATGAAAGAATATAAAATTTCGCAATTAGCAAATGAAATATCTAAAAAACATAAAATTATTGGTCTTAGACAAGGAGAAAAAATGGAAGAAGTTCTTATTTCAGAGGAAGAAATGAAAATAGCAGAAGAAAAAAAGAATATGTGGGTAATTAATTATTTTAAATATCAAAATAAAAATAAAAAATCCTAATTTTACACAGAATCAAAAAATTCTGAAATTGAATCTGTAAGATATTTTTTTTCTTCTAAATTCATATTTGGATAAAGTGGAATAGTCAAAATTTGTTGGGATATTAATTCTGTTACAAGAAGAGAATTTGCCTTAGTTCCAAATTTATTTCTGTAAAAATCAGTAAGATGTATTGGATTAAAATAAACTTTTGAAAATATTAATTTTTTTGTAAGAAAATCATGTAATTTATCACGAACGTCCTTGTTTGATAATCGTATAGTATACATTTGGTAGATATGTTCAGAACCATTTTTAGAAGATGGTGTAATTATTTCAGGAAATTTGGATAATGCTTTTGAAATATATTCTGCATTTTCTTGTCGCATTTTAATGAGTTTATCCAATTTTGAAATTTGAGAGAGTCCTAATGCAGCTGTAATTGAGGACATCCTCCAATTATACCCCAACTCAAGATATTGTGATTGTTCGGTATTATCAAAATATCTCACAGTGTCCATTCTCCCATGGGAACGGATTAATTTAATTTTTTCAAATACTGTTTTATCATTTGTGACAATTGCACCACCTTCGCCAGTAGTTAGAACTTTATTTCCACAAAAACTAAAAATAGATAAATCGGCAGTAGAACCTACTTTTTTTCCATTAATTGATGCACCTAATGCTTCTGCAGAGTCCTCAATTAGAACAAGATTATTATTTTTTGCAACTTCTTGAATTTCATTAATTTTACATGAAATTCCACCATAATCCATAGGTACAATAGCTTTTGTTTTTTGAGAAATTAATTGAGGAATTAATTTAGGATCTAGACCAAATGTATTTTCTTCAATATCTCCAAAAACAGGTTTAGCTCCAACAAAAGATACGGAATTCGCAGTAGAAATAAATGAAAATGAAGGAACTATAATTTCATTTCCAGGACCAAAACCATATGCAAGAAATGCGGCATGCAAAGCAGATGTTCCAGAATTTAAAGTAAGACAGTAATCAGCACCAACATAATTTTTTATAGCATTTTCAAATTCTTCAATTTCAGGTCCAATTGCCCAATTATTTCCACGTTTTATTATTTTAGTAATTAGGGTGAGATCCTCTTCATCAGTATAAATTTTGTACAAAGGTATCTTCCAATCAACAGATGTATTTGACGTCATAACTTATTTTTTTAACTGCCATTATTTTGTGTTTTGTAAAAAACAACAAATAATATAAAAATATTAGAGTTAAAATAGAATTTAATTAAAGAAATTGAAGGTAAGTTTTATAGATATAAAAAAATTTAAAGAGCAAATGACAAAAATATTTTTTTTAGATGATATTCCTAAAAATATAAAAATACTTGATCAAAAAAATTCTAAAATTTTTCCCCTAAATTTTAAAATTGAAAAAAATCTTAAAAGTAAAAAAATTATTGTAACAGATACAAGCAAGTGGCTAAATTGGGAAGATTTTATGTTTATTGATACAACAGCAGAAAATATTCCAAATAGATGGGGGTTAATGAAACATGCAGGAGAAGAAATAGATTTTAAAGGAATTAACTTGTCATTGTTAATAGAAAAGGAATTATTCTTGTCATTACTTCCATTAATTCATAGAATTATTTTAATTGATAAAATAATTGAAAATACGAATCCCAAAATAGCTGTAATTGATGAAAATGATAATACATATTTTGGTAAAATTTTAAAAATAATTTTGAAAACAAACAATATAAAAACAGAACATATAGATATCAAAAAAATAACTAAACAGGGTTTTAAAGGGGATAAAATAGAATTTGGAATAGATGTTTTTGGGAAAACTTTTGACATATCATTAAAAAGAAAATATTTTTTTATTTTAAAAGATTTAGT
>Ga0115000_10005221_pt1 | contig 10457 bp, 8 predicted proteins | sample ArcticOcean_MG_C_6_FD_89690 | JGI IMG/M metagenome (GOLD analysis project Ga0115000, IMG submission 89690) | Marine microbial communities from western Arctic Ocean - ArcticOcean_MG_CB8_128 | ecosystem: Environmental > Aquatic > Marine > Oceanic | place: Arctic Ocean: Canada Basin | collected... | reverse complement strand
CTTGAGGAAGTTAAAGATACTAAATTTATTTTTACTTTACCAAATGCTGACACCAATAATCGTAAAATTACGAAGATGATAGAGAAATTTCATGCAGAGCATCCATCTGTATCTAAGATATTTCCATCCTTAGGGCAATTGAGATTTCTATCAACTTTAAAATTTATTGATGGTATCGTAGGTAATTCTTCTAGCGGACTGACTGAAGCTCCTAGCTTTAAAATAGGTACAATTAACCTGGGAGATAGACAGACAGGCCGTCTTAAGGCGAAAAGTGTAATAGATTCACATTTTGAAAAGAAAAAAATTTTAAAATCTATTAAAACTTTATATTCCAAGAGTTTTCAAAGAAATTTATCAACAGTAACTAATCCGTATGGAAGTTCCGGAGCTAGTAAAAAAATTCTAAGAACTATTAAAAAATTTCCACTTGAAAATGCTATTAAAAAAAAGTTTTATGACTTATAAACAAACATACTCTCAGGATTCTGAGGCTTCATTATGATTAAGGGCAAACATTTTTTTTTAAAGGCGAATGATTCAGTATTGAATGTAATTAATAATATCAATAATAGCCATTACCAAATTTGTTTTATTGTTGATGATCAAGGTTCTTTGATTGGTTCAATCGCTGATGGCGATATAAGGAGAGGTTTAATAGAAGGGCATTCAATTGATAGCTTGGCATCTCAAATCATGAACCCTAATCCTATTTCAATTCTTGCCACTCAAAACGAAAGACAAGCTCAGACAATTATGTCAGCCAATCAGATTAAACAATTACCAGTTGTTAATGAGGACCATCAATTGGTAGGTTTGCATCTAATGGATCAAATTTTAAATCTTGCACTTAAGGAAAATTCTATTTTAATTATGGCGGGAGGCTTTGGAAAAAGGATGATGCCTTTAACAGAGAATTTACCCAAGCCAATGCTAAAAGTAGCCGGGAAACCTATACTTGAGCATATTATCCTTAATGCAAAAGCCCAAGGCTTTAGAAAATTTATCATCTCACTTCACTATCTAGGCAACCTAATAATTGATCATTTTGGCGATGGTTCAAATTTAGATATATCGATTCAATACATTCATGAGAGTGAGCCGCTAGGGACTGCCGGAGCTATGGCGCTTATCGACCCTTTACCGAATTTACCATTTATTGTAACTAATGGAGATATTATTACGGATGTTAACTATGCTAATTTATTACATTTTCATGAATCAAATAAATCACAGGCAACTATGGCTATTAAAAAATATAAATTACAAAATCCTTATGGCGTAGTTAACATAAAAGGCTTAGAAATTACTTCTTTCGAGGAGAAGCCAATTCAAATGTCTTATGTGAATGCAGGAATTTATGCTCTTAATCCTTCAAGCTTAAAATATTTAAAAGTCAATGAGCCCTGTGATATGCCAGATTTATTTGAGCTACTGAAAAAGAATAATTATTTTATTACCGCATATCCAATTCATGAAACATGGGCCGACGTAGGACGCCCTATTGATTTATCTGAAGTAAACGAGGATGAATCAGGTAGTGATTGAAAAAACAAACAACATATATGCAGTTGTTGGCTTGGGAAGTGTATCTGACCGGCATAGAGCAAACCTAAAATCAATTTTTCCAGCATCTCAAGTTGCATGCTTGTCTTCTTCTGGAAGATCAATCAATAAGATGCCTTCAGAATGTGATATTTTCAGTAAATCCCTAGCAGAACTAATTTCACTGAGACCTAATTTCGCAATTATTGCCTCTCCTGCAACTTTTCATGCCCAGCATGCAATTCCATTTATAGAGAATAATATCCCAGTTCTAATTGAGAAACCCATTGCTGCAAATACTAAAGATGCTCAGCAAATTGCAGATTCTGCCAAAAAATATAAAACTCCAGTAGCTGTTGGATATTGCTTGAGATACAAACCATTTATTAATGAAATTAAAGACTACTTAGATCAAAAAATAATTGGAAAACTTATTACAGTAGACATAACCTCTGGATCATATCTACCGGATTGGAGGCCCTATAAGAATTATTTAAGATCAGTTTCTGCATCTGAAGATCTTGGCGGTGGAGCTCTTCTAGAGCTGAGCCATGAAATTGACTATGCCAATCTACTTCTTAAGCAAATGCATCTTCAATCAGCCACTATTAGAAATTCTCAAACCTTGAATATTGAAGTAGAGGACAGCGCTGATCTAACTTTTGGATTGGCGGAAGGAGGGCACTGTAATATCCATTTAGATTTTCTACAAAAACCCAGTATTAGAAATGCACATTTTTATGGGAGTTCAGGAAAAATTTTATGGGATCTGCAAAATAATAATATTGATATAGTATCATCTGACATTAATAAAAATCTGACAATTGAAGGCTGGAATTCGAATGAAATGTATATTGAGATGCTTGAGGACTTCGCAATGAATTTTATTGCTCGACAAGAGAATAAACTTTGCACGGTTTTAGAAGCCTTGAGCGTTCTAGAATTTATAGAAAAAGCCAAGCAATCTAATAATAGGCACAGCAATGAATAGGTTTGTATTTATTTTCGCTAGGGGCGGCTCAAAAGGCATTAAGAAAAAAAATATTAAATCTTTTGGTGGAAAGCCATTAATTGCCCACAGTATCTTACAAGCATTAAAATGCGAGGTTTTTGATAGAGTATTTGTTTCAACCGAAGATAAAGAAATTGCAAAGATCGCATCATCTTATGGTGCAGATATAATCATCAGACCAGATTATTTAGCAGATGATGACTCTCCAGAATGGTTGGCTTGGAGGCATGCCATAGAGCATGTCGAAGAAAGTTTTGGATCTTTTAACAGATTTGTTTCATTGCCGCCTACCAGTCCCCTCAGAAATTCAAGCGATATATTAAATGCAATCGATCTTTTGGATTCTAATACGAGTGCAGATTTGTGTTTAGGTATTTGCCAGTCCTCGAAAAGTCCTTACTTTAATATGGTCATTAAAAATGAACAAAATTACCTTGAATTGGCTTGCCAAACAAATGGCGTAATCAATAGAAGGCAGGATGCTCCACCTATATTCGATATTACTACTGTTGTTTATGCTGCTAGTACAGATTTTATCAAGAAAAATAATAATATTTTTGCAGGCACTGTAATCGGTTTTGAGATTCCCAAAGAGCGCGCAGTTGATATTGATGATATTCTTGATTTTCAATTTGCTGAATTTTTATATAATAAAATTAATCATGTTAAATAAAAAAAGTTTTTTAGTAATTGGAGGAGGTGGATTGCTTGGGAGTCACCTCACTGCTTCAATGTTAGATCAAGGGGCAAGAATAATTGCAATCGACATAGATCTTGAACAGATGAAACAAAAGTTATCATTGTCGGATGTAAATTTAACTACTAAAAAGTTAAGCCTTTCTTCTATTGATATTACTGATGAGGATGCAGTTAAAAAATTCTTTAGTCAAATTGAACATATCGATGGAGCAGTAAACTGCTCATATCCTAGAAGCATTAATTATGGCAACTCTTTTCTTAATGTCTCGCAATCAGATTTTAATAATAATGTGGCGTTACATTTAGGTTCAGCTTTTCTAATAATGAGAGAATGTGCAAGCTACTTTGATAAAAATAAGCACCAATTTTCTTTGGTGAATCTTGCGTCAATTTATGGCTCTAAGGCTCCAGATTTTACAATCTATGAAGGCACTAACATGACCATGCCAGTTGAATATGCTGCCATTAAATCTGCAATTATTCATCTAAATAAATATGTAGTAAGTTTTATTTCTGATTCATCTTTTAGGGTTAATAGTGTAAGTCCTGGTGGGCTTATAGCAAATCAACCAAAGGAATTTATTGATTTATATAAAAAGAAAACTCTTGGAAAAGGAATGCTATCCCCCGATGATGTAATAGAGACCATTATCTTTTTGCTTTCAAATGCCTCGCAGTTTATTAACGGACAGGATATTGTAGTTGACGATGGATTTACACTCTAAATATTGAGCTGATAAATTTTTATTAATTACTCCAATTAAAATTCATAAAAAATCTTAAGGATGCACTGCTAATATTTAAAATTTAGCTTTGTTTTAGCATTTCAAAGGTATCTATATTATTTGCTAGAGAATCATCAAGGAGTTTTTTGCTTTCTGGCCAGAGCATTGATCAGGTAGTAAATAATTTTTTTTTTAGCCATCCATAGATTATAATTATGCAGATCAATCTCAGGGAATTATTATCTCATCTAACAAGGCTGGATGGCAGAGTGGTCATGCAGCGGCCTGCAAAGCCGTTTACGCCGGTTCGATTCCGGCTTCAGCCTCCATATATCAAGAAAACTTAATCACTAGTATTTGCTAAGTATTGTCGCTTGCAATTTCTTGGTACGAAAAAGGCCCTTCGACTCTTCCTTCATTAACTTTAAAAATCTTATTACATTCTTTCAAGGTAGAAATTCTATGCGCAATTGAAATAATAGTTTTTTCATTTCTTAGCGTCATTAATTCGGTGATAACATCAGCTTCAGTTAAGCTATCAAGTGCTGATGTAGATTCATCTAACAGCAAGACATCACTTTTATTAAATATAGCCCTCGCGATTGACACTCTTTGTTTTTGGCCGCCTGATAGTCTGACTCCTTTATCACCTATGTTGGTATCGAGGCCATCATCAAGATCTTTCAAGATTGAAGCAAGCCTTGATAATTTTATTGCTTCTGCAAGTTCTTCAGTTTTTATATCCTCTCTGCTCAAGGTAATATTTTCTTTAAGAGTACCATTCATTAAAAATATATCCTGAGGTAAGTATGCGCAGTGCGAAAGCCAACTTGATATATCTTTATGCGCACCACGAGAATTAAACTTTAATAGACCTTCTGAGGGTTTTAAGAAACCAAGTATAATATCAACTAAAGTAGTTTTTCCAGCCCCTGAGGGTCCAATCAGGCCTATAAAATCGCCCTGATTGATTTCTAAGTTAACCTCACTAATTGAGGGTTTAGAAGCATTTGGATAAGTGTATGAAATATTTTCTAGCTTTAACTGACTAAACGTAACTTTTAACTTAGCAGGAGCAGCCTGTTTTAAAATGTCTAAGTTTTTATTTACGTCAACACCCTGATCTTTCATAATTTTTGCCAACATAAGTACAGACTCCTTGCCAAAGACTATAGAGTTTGCAGAACTTTGTACTTGACTAATTAATGGTGTAATTCTGATCATCGCTGCAGCAAAAATACTCAAAATTGAAAGGGCTGCGCCTAGATTCTCATCTAATATAATATTTAGAGTTACGATTAGAACTATAAAGCCAATTAGCGCAACCTCAATCATATTTCTGGGAAGAATGGTGAAGATATTAAGTCTCACCCCACCTTTTGCAATTACCTCTGCAGAGTTACTTACAGAATCAATGAAGAAAGCTTCTTTCCCTAAAGTTTTAATTTCTTTTAGGCCCTCTGCAGCGTCTTGAGCTCCTTTAAAAAGGTTGGCCGAACCTTTGGTAAAGGCTTTTCCAATTGCTTCAAGCCTTCTAGCAAACAGAAGATTATAAATATAAAATATTACAAAAATTATTGAAAAAAGCAAAGCTACAGTTTCAATGCTAACTATTGCCAACATGATAAAAGCAGCAATAACTACTAGTATGCTGCTAAGCACTTGAAGTCCTGAAACTAAAACATCTTTATACACAGAAGAATATTGAGAAATGGAAGCCAAACTTTCAGCATTCTTGCTTAGAATAAATGTTTCATAATCTTGATGAAGGAATCCGGTTATCATGATTTTTTGAATTTTAGCTTGTTCAAAATAACCAAAGTGAAAAATTCTATGATTTATAAAAACTACCAGGCAAAATTTCACAACAAAAGCAGCAAATAAAATATAACCTATGGCCAGAATAGTCTCTTCATGGGTGGAATTATTGATGTAATCAAATGCTGGAAACATTTCTTGAACTTTCATTATAAATAGAGGGTCAAGTATTACGGCTATATAACCACCTATAAGACCTATTCCAAGAAGATCAACCAGAGAAGAAAGCAGAAAAATTAAAACTAATGGCAGAAGACGCTTTGATTTATTTCCGAGCAGAAATTTTATACTTTCAAGGTAAGTCATGTTGTTTGACATATTAAATAGTTAAGAAAAAAAATAATTTATTCCCATAATTTCCAAGGAGCACTGTCAGAATTATAGAGACCTTCTAGATATTTTTTTTCAGCCAGAGTATCCATGGGCTGCCAAAATCCCGAATGTCTAAAAGCTGCTAATTCATTGTTATTGGTAATTGTTCGAATCGGCTCTTCTTCCCATGAAATCTGATCATGCTCAATATAATCAATTACCCTTGGGTTGAGTATAAAAAAGCCTCCATTAATCCAGGTAGTACCATGCTGAGGTTTTTCATTGAAGTTAATTACCTCCTCAGCGTCGTTGATATCAAGCATTCCAAATCGCCCCGGAGGGTTTACCGCAGTAACGGTTGCTAATTTTCCATGAGATCCATGAAACTTCACTAGAGAATCAATCTCTACATTTCCCAGACCATCACCATAGGTAAATAAGAAGGGCTCCTTTGGGTCTAGGAATTCTTTAATTCTTTTTAGCCTTCCCCCTGTGAGAGTAGCTGCACCCGTGTCTACGCATGTAACATTCCATATCTCCTCTGCACCCCTGTGAATTTCCATAGAATTCTCTTCAATATTAAAAGTCATATCTGAATTAGAAAGATAGTAATTTTTAAAGTACTCCTTGATGTGGTACCCCTTGTAGCCACAACAAACAATGAAATCATTGATTCCGTAAAAACTCATGTTTTTCATGATGTGCCAGAGGATAGGTTTTCCACCAATTTCTACCATTGGCTTGGGCTTGAGATCTGTTTCTTCAGCCAATCTAGTCCCCAGACCTCCGGCTAATATCACTGCTTTCATATGCTCTAACTTGTATTTGATTTAGATGACATTCTAACATCAGCAGTCTTAAAGTCATCGACCCAAATAAAATAATTTTTTTAATTACTTCTTATCAAATTTGAAGTAAATGAAATATAATTACTAGGCTTGGAATAATTTTAAGAAAATTTTCTGATTGAGATTGTTACAAAATAAAAATATTAAAGGATAAAATAAAATGGAAGAATTTATTAGAGTACCGTATGGGTCAACCGTTCATGGTGATGAGGAGATAGCAGCTGTAGTCAATGTTTTGAATACCACTACTCAAATGTCTAAAAATGTCCTGTCATTCGAAGAGAAGATTGCCAAATCCTTTAATAAAAAAAATGGAGTTATGGTGAACTCCGGATCGTCTGCCCTTTATGTTTTAATCGAGGCGCTGAACTTGCCCAAGGGATCAGAGGTAATAACACCAGCATTGACATTTGCAACCACTGTTGGGTGCTTGGTTAAAAATGATTTAATACCTCATTTTGTAGATGTTGGATTAGATACCTACTGCATTGATGTTGAGCAATTAGAACTAGCAATCAATGAAAAGACTTCTGCTATTATCGCACCAGACTTAATGGGGAATATTTGCGAATGGGAAAAAATTCAAGAAATTGTTTCAAGAAAAAATAAGAATATTAAGATAATCTGTGATTCTGCTGATACCTTGGGCGCTTCACTGTTTTCGAAGTCAACTGGTTCCTACTGTGACGCAGCAATTACTAGTTTCTATGGATCTCATGTTATTAATGGAGCTGGAAATGGCGGCATGCTTGTTACAGATTCTGAAGAGGTCAGCAATAAAGCAAAGCTTTTAAGATCATGGGGCAGGAGCTCTTCTTTATTTAGTGAAAGTGAGGCCATTGAAAACAGATTTAATGTTCATTTAGATGGCATTCAATATGATGCAAAATTTGTATTTGAAGAGATAGGTTATCAATTAGAGCCTTCTGAAATTAGCGCAGCATTTGCCTTGGTTCAATTAAATAAATTAGATCAGAATATTAAGTCAAGGCAGATAAACTTTGAGAAGCATACTGAATTCTTTAAGCAGTATGACAAGTTTTTTATTCTTCCAAAGCAAAACCCTAATGCTGAGACAGGTTGGCTAGCTTATCCGATGATAGTCAAAGACGATGCTCCGTTTAATAGAACTGATCTCCAAATTTTTCTAGAAAAAAGGAACATACAAACAAGAGTAGTATTTACTGGTAATATTTTGAGACAACCTGGCTACAAGGATATTGATTGTATCGGCAAGGCAGATGACTTCACCAATGCTGATAATGTCATGAGAGGCGGTATTTTACTTGCCCTGCATCATGGGCTAACTGATGAAATGATAGATCACGTGCATTCATCCTGCGCTCTTTTTTTAGAAGAGTTGCAAGGGTGAATTAGAGTATAAATTAATAATTTTTCTTTGCTGATATAAATCAACCCATAACTTAGCCCAGAGCTATAAGTGTATGCATAAGCCAAAAGTCTCTATTCTCATCATGACATATAATCAAGATGCGTATTTGGCGAAGGCCATTCAAAGTGCCTTGTCTCAAACTTATGAGAACATTGAAATCCTTATAAGTAATAATGGTTCAACTGATAATACGTCTAAGATCGTAGAGTCATTTTTACCAAATGAAAAAATTATTTTTCAGAATTATCCTATAAATGAACCTGCAACCTTAAGACAAAATCAAGCTATTGATGCAGCTACTGGAGATTTTATAAGTTGGCTCTATGGCGATGACTACTATCTAGATCAAAAAATTGAAGTTCAAATGCAAGCATTTGATACCGTGGATCAAAGCTATGGTGTTGTTTATGGCCCAGGATACATACATCACATATCTACTGATGAAATAGTATTTTCAAGCTGCATGAATTATTCTGGCGACTGTCTAGATATATTTTTATCTAGATGGCTGAAAGATGGAAATATAAACCCTATCTCTCCCCTAGTCAGGAGCAAGTGTTACGACAATTGCCGCCCTGATAATTCAATTTCTCCGTCAGAGGCAGAAGCTCTATATCTGCAACTTGCTGCATCTTATAAATTCCTATACTTAGAAGAACCTTTGGTTGTGATGGCTAAGCATGAATCTAACCTAGGTAAACAAATAGAGCTTAATCTTGCAACGCATGAAAAAAGCATTTTAAACTTGCTACAAAGAAATAAGCTTTCAAAAAAAACACAGCAACTTGTTCATGCTCATCTATGCGAGTTAAAAATAATAGATAGCTGGCACTGCTTCCGAACAAATCGAAATATACCGTGGGCTAAGAGCCTCTTAAAAGATGCATTTACTGCCAATAGCTTTAGTTGCATTAAAAATAAATATTTCTCTCTATGTTTAGTGATGTTGCTTTTACCAGAAAAAATTCAACGCTGGATTAATAATATTCTTCCAAAGGTGGAAGTGTAAAATCATAATTTTTGAATTAGAATTACCAATCTATTGTTACAGGGCTAATTTTTTCGTATTTGGATATAATGTAGAATGCAAAAAGTCTTGACACTGAAATTACTTTTTTAGGACTTTATTCCTTGAGACTCTGATATGCCTAACTACCCCAAGTCAATTACAACTCTAAGCCTTGTAAATTTTTTATATAAGAGCAAGTAATGATGATAATTCAATAACTGAGATGCAAGATTTTTTGACCAAAGGCTCCGTATGTTTCTTAAGCCTTGATCTGAGATACGGCGGTGCTGAAAAAGTCATTGCTACATTATCAAACGAGTTTGCTCGTTCAGGCAGGGAAGTTACTATCGTGACATTCTTTGAACATAACGATTTCACTCACGCTCTTGATCCCCGCATCCGACTTCAGACCCTATCAATAAAAAATTTTAAGATATCATTTTTCTCTCTGAGCCACTTTATTTACAAAAATAGATTTGATAATTTTATTGCCAACATTTGGCCGTTAACTGTTTTTAGCTTTCTTATTCGCTTAATCTCTCCTCGCACCAACCTTATCTATGTTGAGCATTGTATTTTGAGCGAGCAATATAAAGATAAAAACTTTCTTTTTAGAGTATTACAAAATTTTTCTATTAGAGCTTTTTATAGGTTCGCCCATCATATTGTGAGTGTTTCAAGTGGAGTTCAGGATGATCTAATTGGTTATGGGGCGCCTAGCAATAAAATGTCTGTGATCTATAATCCTCTTATGCCTAGTCTTGCAAATTCACGAGAGCCATTGAATCCAGAAATACTCAACTGGATGAAAGGTAGCCCTATCAATCTCATTGCCATTGGCCAGCTAAAAAAAGTAAAAAATTTTTTAAATCTAATTAAATCTGTTGATATTCTTATCAATCAAAATAAACAGAAACTTAGATTGGTAATTCTGGGAGATGGAGAAGAGAGAGCCGTGATGGAGAAAGCCATTAAAAGTTACAATCTTGAGCATTCTATTTTTCTTCCTGGCTGGGTGGATGACCCAATGCCGTATTTACGCTTATCAGATTTATTAATATTATCTTCAGATTATGAGGGTTTTGGGCTTGTTATT
>Ga0115000_10005220_pt1 | contig 10457 bp, 9 predicted proteins | sample ArcticOcean_MG_C_6_FD_89690 | JGI IMG/M metagenome (GOLD analysis project Ga0115000, IMG submission 89690) | Marine microbial communities from western Arctic Ocean - ArcticOcean_MG_CB8_128 | ecosystem: Environmental > Aquatic > Marine > Oceanic | place: Arctic Ocean: Canada Basin | collected... | reverse complement strand
TCAAGCATCTCTGACCCGTTATGAGAATGAAGGTTGTCATTTGTTAATCGGTTGTAATCAGACACTCTTAATCCACTGTATGCTCCTATCATAAATAAATTCCTGGTTAGTTCAAGAGAGTACTGGTCACTACTCAACTCAAGCGCTCTTATTTGACGTAGTTCTTCTTCGTTGAGGTATATCTCCGATGCGGTTTCTTGAGGAGCTTTAAATGAACTTGATTTATAAGCACTATGGACAAAGTGGCCATTGTCTTCAGCATATCCAAGAACCCTCTTCGCTTTTTTTATTAGAGTGCTTATGTAATTTAGACTTAGTGTCTCTCCAGCTCTTCCTGATTGTTCAGAGCGTTCAACAAATTCATAATACCAATTCATATCAAGCTCAGATATAAGAATGTTATGCATCCTTAAGTATTTAGTGTGACTGTATGCATTAGAAATAACTTTTACTGTACTTGTAGCGATTTTAATCCCATTTCTATTTGTTGTAGCATCTTCGAGATACATCTCGAAAGCATCACCAAGTGTCAATAATTTCTTCTCACTATTGACTTTCATCTCACTCAGTTGGAACTTGTCTATAATCGATTTATAGAAGCGTTTGCTTCTTGGAATACCCATTGATTTAGCCAAGACGTATTCGGACTCTATAAAGGCTTTAAAACGCTTTAATTGAAGGTTGATTAAATCATATGGTTCAATACTATTTGTTCTTACACTTTGAGTATTCGTGTTCCAGGATGATGCCTTATTTAAATCATTGCCCGTTGAGAATCTGAACTGTTTATAACGTCCTTCATTTATCCTTACATAGATGGAAGCTGAATTTGAATTAGAGTGTTCTCTGATATAGTATGATGTTGTCATATTTGCTGTGCCTACATATGTGCTTACATTTAGTTTTACAACCTTTTGTAAACGTTAGTTATCTTTTATAAGATACGCTGTATATGTTGGTTTTACAGTGAATTTAGAGTGTGGTTATGCACAATATTTACACAGGTTTATCATAATATGACGTCCCTACAGGGTCACTCTAGCGGAGAATTGGTTGAAATCAACTGATTCTCCGCTTTTTATTTTCGCTAAACCCCTTGATAATAAAGGGATAGCGGAGAAAATAGAATTTACTCTATGGGTTCGAACTTTGCCATTTGACTTGTCGTAACCTATTCCGGATGGAAACACTAAATTCTGTATTTTCTTCTTTTGAGGTAAATCTCCAGACACCCATATTTCACTGAGGTTAGAAGACATTTTTAGAGCTGTTCTAACCGCTCACCAACACCCTCAAGCTCTTTGTGAAGGGCTTCCTTGAGAATTGCTCTCAGCTATTTTGTTAACCGTACCCTTAAGGCGAGCACATAACCCACCCTGACTCTGTTTGGATCCAAGTAAAGGTGCTCTGGTTCTCTCTTTCTGTTTCCTCAATAAAACCGTTCTCCACGGCGCTGATTATAGCTGACGGAGTAAGAGAGACAAAGGCAGTATTTCCGTTCACCTCAGCACTGAAGCTTTTGGGTGATTGGTAAAGGCTATCTTTGTCAAAAACGTCTTGTTTTTTCTCTTCCGAAATGAACTCCCAAAAAGCCTGCAGTTGGTAGGCTGCTGGTTTGAGGGAGTCACAGCACAGAGCTGCATAGTGGTTAAAATCGCCACTTCGAAATCCTTCTGAAATCGCACTCCATAACTCGACCTGCAATTCTACTAATAGCTGTTCATCAGTTGATGGTTTGGGGGAAATGGAGGTTGATGTAGGCGTACTATTTGTTGAATCACCCCCACATGAAGCCAGTAAAGTAATGGCAATCAGTGGAATTGTAAATTTGTACATGATAATGGTCTCTTGATTAAATATCAAATATAAACTAAAAGGGTACAAATTTGAAGTAGTTAATTCCATTGAAAATCTATGTTGGGATTATCGTTTCGCTGCTTCCGGGATTAAAAATTTTAAATTATAGCGACGCAGTCGCGCGTTGGCAAATCACGAGCCGTGTGTGAGCGCGGGGAGTGATATGAAACAAGAGTGTGGTGTTATGTTTAGTCAAGTTTCTATTTTGTGCGGTTGATGTCGGAATCGATAATAACAAGTACAAACCAACATCACCAGTCTGAAAAGTCCACAGGCTCATCCATAGAGTGTGACATTAATCAATGAAAGAACTTGTGTTCAGATATCCTATTCCTCTAAGAATCCTTTCATTGTATGCTTTTAATATGCCAAATTATTGAACTAAATTAGATAACTCATTAATAAAAAAATTAAATATGCTACGTTTTTTAGAAAGAGAAACTAGGAATAGAATGCATTGCCCTACTCTTTAGTTCATCAGTGAACTTGAGATATACCTGAGTTGATTTTATGTCCTTATGTCCCATCATTTTGGACACTGTAAAGATGTCTACTCCATTGTCCAGAAGGAGAACGGCATAAGTGTGTCTTGCACTATGAAATGTAATTTTCTTTTTGATACCTGCTCGAAGAACCCACAACGCTAACTTATGGTTAAGGTGTGCGCTATATTTTAATCCCTTAAATACTCTTTCACTTCCATTAGGATATGTATCCATTAATTTCATAGCCTGTTCATTGATAGGTATTGACTCAAGCCACTTAGTCTTTTTTTGCTTGAAGTAGATAGAAGACTGTCCTTTACTTGTTCTGATGTCGTTCCAAGTAAGCCTATGCACATCGCTAAACCTGAGGCCACATAAACAAGAAAATAAAAATGCTCGTTTATATAGTTCTTTGTCACATTTAGTGTCAATAAGCATCTGAATTTCTTCTATAGTTAAATACTCTCTTCTAACCTCTTCGTAGGGTATCCCTTTGACAATTCTTTGGTTTTGAATCAACTTGCGTTCTATCGCCTCCTTAATTGCGGCTCTAGACTTGCTGTTGTATGAGTTTGCAGTGTTTTGGCTCACGTTTTCAAGTAAGTAGTTTTTCCAATCTTCTTGCCAATTTTCATCTAACTCACATAGTTTTACGTTTGGGCTAAATTTCTTTAGCATTATTACCATGCTTAGCCAGACTGACCGAGTGCTGGTCTCATTATTTTTCTGTTCTGCGATGTCTTCACAAAACTCAACAAAAGAGGTTTTAGGTTTGTAAATTACAGTTTCACTGAAGTAATTGGAAATAATCTCTTGTTCTTGTTGATTTCTAAGCCCACGCACCTTGTTCTGGACATCCTTATTGTGATTCCTCTCTTTTAGATTTTTAGGTTTCTTAAAAGAAGTAAACCCTTTCAGAGTTAATTGTTTGCGTTTTCCATTCACTGAGTAGTCTAGGTAATATCCAACTCTTCCATTTGCTAGAACTTTAGTTCTAAGATGAACTTTTTCTTTTCTCATTTACACTAATTTCGATTGTTAACGGAAAAACCGTTGTTGGTTCTGTTTTCAGCAACAAATTAGCAACGGTTTTAGGTTAAACAAGAATAATCAACCGCATCGTTATAAACATAACACACTGATTATGCGGACGATGATGTGTCTTTAGATGCTAGTGATTAACCTCTTATTTCCCGATACAGAAATGGGAGAAGATGTGACCGAGGATGTCGTCGGCGTCAATCGCGCCGGTTATGGATCCGAGATGGTGAAGAGCCTGTCTGATATCTATGGCTACTAGATCGGAAGGCACGTCTCCAGTGAGACCTGACTGGACTAAGGTAAGTGAGTCCTTTGCTTTGACTAAAGCCTCGAAATGTCTTATGTTAGTGACAACTAGCGATGCAGTTGAAGCCTCTAGGCCATGGGATTTAGAGAGTAGTTCTCGAAGCTCGGATATGCCGTCTCCGTTAGATGCGGAAATACTTAGGGTTGAAGACGCGCCTGGAATTTCGAGGCTATTTGAAGCGAGATCACTTTTATTCCACACTGCTACTAACTGAATTTCTTCAGAAAGGTTGAGCTCTGAAATGGCATTTGAGGCAGAGGCTACAGTTTCCGAAGAAGAGTCGAGAAGGTAAATTACCGTGTGAGCGTTATGGGCTTTATTCAGAGCTCGTTTTATCCCTTCACTTTCAATACTGTCTTCTGTCTTTCGTAGACCGGCAGTATCTATGAATCTGAATAGAGTCCCCTCGATTACGCAAGTGTCTTCTATGATGTCTCGTGTGGTGCCAGCGATATCGGAGACGATAGCTCTGTCGTCTCCAACGAGAGCGTTTAGAAGGGTGGATTTCCCGGCGTTGGGTGCGCCGAGGATGGCTACAGGGACGCCGGATTTTATGGCGTTACCCACTCGGAAGGAGTCAGCTAGAGAACCGATTCTTGCAAGGAGGTCGTTTAGGAGGTCGTTAAATCGTGCTCTATCGGCGAACTCTACATCTTCTTCCGAGAAGTCGAGTTCGAGTTCGAGGAGGCCGGCGAATCCTATGAGGGACTCGCGAAGGGCGCCGATTTCGCGGGAGAAATTTCCGCGAAGTTGGTTTACGGCAAGGCGATGGGCGCCCGAGTGTTCTGCAGCGATTAGGTCGGCGACTGCTTCTGCTTGGGTTAGGTCTAGACGGCCGTTAAGGAAGGCGCGTTGAGTGAACTCTCCAGGGCCGGCATTGCGGCATCCGGCAAGGATGAGCAGACGAACTACTTCGGCTTGTATGTATGTGGATCCGTGAATGTTGAACTCCACGGTATCTTCTCCAGTGTAAGATCCGGGCCCACAGAGAACTAATGCGAGACCTTCGTCTATCATTTCTCCCGAAGACAGGATTTTACCAAAGACTACCTTTCTATCGTTAGAAGACGAAAGTGTTTTCGAGAAAATCGAAGAAGATAACGATAGAGCCTCGGGACCGGACACTCTCACTACAGCTATTCCACCCGCTCCGGGAGCAGTTGAGATGGCACAAATAGTAGATCCGTCAAGGGCTTTAGGCAAAGAATTTTTCACAGTACAAATTTGAGGCAAGATGGGAGAAGATGGAGATGGTTTGGGCTAAATTTGCAGCGCATTAATTAAGAGCAACTTTTAACATCATCTCATGAGCGTTTTAGTCAATAAAGATTCTAAGATTTTAGTCCAAGGTTTTACAGGCAGTGAGGGTACATTCCACGCTGGCCAAATGATAGATTACGGGACTAATGTAGTTGGTGGTGTTACTCCTGGTAAAGGTGGCCAAACCCATCTCGACAGGCCTGTATTCAACACGGTTCGCGAGGCAGTTGCAGCTACAGGAGCTGACGTAAGTATATTATTCGTACCGCCTGCATTTGCAGCTGATGCGATTATGGAGGCTGCAGACGGGGGGATAGACGTGATAATCTGTATCACAGAGGGAATTCCTATCGCTGATATGGTAGGCGTGAAGGCGTACATCGACCAGAGAGATTGCACTTTAATCGGACCTAACTGCCCTGGAGTGATGACTGCTGGTGAAGCGAAGGTGGGCATTATGCCTGGCTTTATTTTCGAGAAGGGAAAGGTGGGCATCGTAAGTAAGTCTGGAACTTTGACTTATGAGGCGGTCGATCAGTGTACTAAAGCTGGTCTAGGCCAAACAACAGCTATCGGAATCGGTGGCGATCCTATCATAGGAACTACGACTCTAGACGCAATTAAGCTATTTATGGCAGACGACGAGACAGAGGGAATAGTTATGATAGGAGAGATAGGTGGTGACCTTGAGGTTAACGCTGCGCGTTGGATTAAAGAACACGGAACTAAGCCTGTTGTAGGATTCATCGCAGGAGTTACCGCTCCTAAAGGCAGAACTATGGGACACGCTGGCGCTATTGTTAGTGGAGAGGATGAGACTGCTGAAGCGAAGAAGCGCGTTATGAGTGAGTGCGGAATCCACGTTGTGGATAGTCCAGCTCATATCGGCTCTAAAATGGCTGAGCTGCTAGCTTAGAACTTCCTAAATACTGGATGTATTTTAGGTATTTTCCATGCTCCGTTACTGATGTCAGGGATGTTCACGCGTTCGTTGCCGTGAGCTACACTTTGTTCTGACAGTGCACCTACAAGGCTCCAAAGAGCTCCGTCGTAAACATTCAGATCTAGTGATACTCCCTCATTGAGGGCTCGGATAAGTCTGTACATCATAACGAAGTCCATTCCTCCATGTCCCTGTTCGTTGTCGGATATTTGTTCCTGTAAATTCTTCCACATTGGGTGTGCGTACTTGTCGGAGTACTCCTTATACCCATCCTTATCCTCCCAGTTATGCCAACCTCCAGAAGATGCTCCGTGGTCGATGTATAGACGTGAAGGATATCCGTAATGAGTGGCTCCCGACCCGCAAAGTTTATTAAGCCTACTGTAGGGCCTTCCAGTATGAACATCGAACTGTAGCATTATGCTTCGGCCCTTTTCTGTTTTAATAAGAGTCGTATTCACATCCCCACATTTCACCTTATCAGCTACCGCATTCATTACAGGGTCGTCAGATTCTCGAAGCGCCTGAGATAGAGCGGCTTCGTTCGAGCTCATAGAAACTAGGTGGCTTAAATTATCTCCCCTTAAGATGTCCATATACATACAGACTGGTCCTAGACCGTGCGTAGTGTAGAGATTCCCGTCCCGTTCAAGGTGGTGGTTCAATCTCCAACGCTGGTGGTAGTACTTAGTGTCCATCAGGAGTTGGCGTAAATCGTGTAGGTAGGCACATTCAGCATGTGTGAGATCTCCGAACACACCTTCCTTTACCATATTTAGAACGAACAACTCCTCGTCGTTGTAGCAGCAATTTTCTAGCATTATGCAATGACGTTGTGTTCTTTCTGCCGTCGTAATTAATGCGAGGGTTTCACTTGCCGTGTATGCCATCGGAACTTCTGTAGCCACATGAATTCCCTGCTCCATAGCATAAGTAGCCATATGTGCATGCCATCTCCAAGGGGTAGCGATAATTACAAGGTCAGCTATTTCGCTGTTGCAAAGTTGCTTCCATGCCATCTCGTCTGAGCTTCCGTCGATAAGGAGGGGAGTGGATTTTTGGAATGCCTTGATTTTTGCGGCAGTTCTATCGACAAACTCCTTCTGAACATCACATATGCCCACTATTTCTGCGTGATCGTGTCTAACTAGCCAGCTCAGCATTTCCACGAGTGTACTGCCTCGGTTGCCAAGGCCTATTACAGCAACCCGCACTTTTTTAATGGGGTTGTCAGCGTAATCGAATACACTACCGTCAATCTTTGCGTTTTCAATTAATTCGCTAACATTTGTGCTATGTGTGCCGGCAATAGCAGCTCCGGAAAACAATCCTCCAGAGAATAGCGCACCTAAATGAATAAAGTCTTTTCTTTTCATCTTATAATTTTATTGTGTACACTCCTGGCTTCCGTGGTGTGATAATGCAGTTCTTTATTTTTTCGTAATCTTGATGATTACTCACAAAGTCTATTTCTGAAGTATCGAGTAACAACACCCTGGATCCCCGGTGATGTTTGTAGTGAGATTTATATCCCTTTTCTACTTTTTCTAGATAGCCCTTCGGCATATCCTGCTCGTAGCTTCTTCCTCGTTCTATGATTTGGGCTTTTACTTTTTCTAATCCAGGATTAAGAATAGCTATGACTTCTGGTTGTGGTATTAAATCCGACATAAGCTTAAACATAGTGCGGAAGAGAGTGAACTCACTCGCGGGAAGATTTGCCTTAGCGAATATCAATGACTTATCGAAGTTGTAGTCCGACACGACTTGTTGCCTGAATAAGTTTCGCGAACCTAGTACATCTTTTAACTGCTTGAATCTGTCGGCAACGAATGCAAGCTCAACAGAAAAAGCATGGCTCTCTGGATCTTCATAAAATCTTTCCAGAAATGGATTTTCCTCGAATCTTTCAAGGATTAGATTGCTCCCCATATTCTCGGCAAACATCTTACTGAAAGTAGTTTTTCCAGCACCGATATTTCCTTCAATGGCTATGAATGCGTAAGGACCCATTTCTTTACTTCTGGTAGGTTAGCACAAATCTCAAGTAACTCACTCACACTTTTTCCAGTAAGGGGGATAATCAGGTTTGGTTCCAAATCAAAAAGCGGCTGTAACATAAATCTTCTCTCGCATAATCGAGGATGAGGGACTGTTAACTCCTCCCCATCTATCACTTCATCACCTGCCACAAGGATATCACAATCGATAACCCTGTTCTGATATCCATTAGATTCCGTTCTCTTTCTCCCTAACTCCCTTTCCACTCCGAGAAGAATGTCTAGTAGCAATTCAAGGCTAATATCAGTCTCAATACACACCACGTAATTCAGGAAATCAGGTGTTTCAGGCGACATCCCCCAAGCCTCGGTCTCATAAATTTCAGAACAGGTGAGGGATTTAATCGCCTTACGTTCAACTAATTCCAGCTCTATCATCTCGATAGCAGAATTTATAGCCTTCTCTCTGTCACCGAGATTAGCACCCAGTCCTATATATACGTTTCTCATTGACATCGATTAGCAAGATACGTTTGTAAATTAGCTCTAATGAAATTTATTAAACACATCCTCACTTCGGCTCTAGGTTCTGTTATCGGAATCGTTGTCGGCGGTACAATTCTTATTTTTATTTTCGTTTCTATGTTTTTCGGTGGTCTGATGACAATGTTCTCAGATTTAGAGGCAGGAAATATTGACGCATACGACGGAGAGGCGAATGTCCTTGTAGTTAATTTAAATGCTGCTATCGTAGAAAGAGGAGTGGAGCCGTTCACGTTCAACATTTTCGATATGTCTGCTTCTCCTCAGATAGGTTTGGACCAAATCCTAGACGGACTAAAACGCGCATCTGAAGATGATAAAATCAAGGGAATACTTCTCCAAGTTGACGGAGTTACGGCTGGGCCATCAACCTTAGAGGATATTCGAAGAGGTTTAGAAGACTTTAAAAACTCAGGAAAATGGATAGTGGCTTGGTCAGAAACTATGAGCCAGACAGGTTACTTCATGAGTTCCGTAGCTGATGAGGTTTACTTACACCCTAACGGCGGAATGGAGCTTCTAGGTTTAAGATCCCTCACGATGTTCTACCCCGGTCTCCTAGAAAAACTAGGTATAGACGTAACAGTTCTTCGCGGTCCTAATAACAAATATAAATCTGCAGTAGAACCAATCATCAGAAGTGATTTCAGTGAGGCTAACAAAGTACAATTAAATGCTTTACTTGCAGATATCTGGGACATGATCAGAACCGGCATTTCGGATAGTCGCGGCATTACCCCCCAGAAGGTTGACGACATCGCGGAAAATATCCTTCTCAGACTACCCAGCGACGCTCTAGAGCTAGGTCTTGTTGACGACCTCTTCTACGAGGATGAGCGCGATGCGTTGTTAGAAAACCTACTCGACTCACTAGAATTATCAACCCTTAGCTTCGGCGAGTACACCCTCCCTGAGCGTATGTTCGGATTCGACCTTTCAGATCCTGAAGCACTAGTAGCCATGCTGGACGAAATTTCAGCAGAAGCACCAGATAATGACTCATCAGATTCTGATCCTCTAGGCGGTGAAATTGCAGTCATATACGCTGTAGGAGGCATAGAGTCTGGAGCAGGTGATGCCACGACTATAGGTTCTGTAACCATAGCCGCAGCTATTAAGAAAGCCAGATTAGCACCAGACGTTAAGGTAGTAGTTCTAAGGATTAATTCTCCAGGTGGCAGTGCTCTAGCGAGCGATGTGATTTGGCGCGAAACCATCCTATTGAAGGAAGCGGGTAAGCATTTAGTTGTTAGCATGAGCGATCTAGCTGCATCGGGCGGATACTACATTAGCTGCGCTGCGGATAAAATTTACGCTAATCCTACTACCATTACTGGTTCTATAGGCGTTTTCGGAATCATCCCTAACTTGGGTGGCGCATATGAAAAGCATCTTGGATTGACTTTCGATGAAGTATCCACACATAGCCATGCAGGAAAGCCAGACGGATTATTCGCGATGTCTCCATTTGAAATTGCAGCTTACAACGAGATTATTTCGGACATCTACGATGAGTTCACTAGTAAGGTAGCAGACGGCAGGGGCATGACGCGCGAACAAGTAGAAGAAGTTTCTAGAGGAAGGGTGTGGTCAGGTGCAGATGCACTTGAAATAGGCCTTGTAGATGAATTAGGTAATCTAAGTGATGCTATCGAGTATGCAGAAAGTCTCATAGAAGATGGGCCTGCGACAAAGGTATACCTTCCTGAGGTGCAAGACCCCTTTGAGCAGATAATGGAGGATATGATGGGTGTGAGAGCTGGGTTAGATGCCCTCGATATGCTAGGAACAGATTCGTGGGTTATAGATGAAATTATTTCTGTAAAGAAGATGATTGAGTCTGGTGATATATACCAAACCAGAATGCCATTCTCCCTCCACTTCGATTAATCCCTGACCATTCCGATTAATGACCTTCGACAAGAATTCAAGGCTACAGCCTGAGGATTACTCTTCAGCAGAACACTTGCCAGTAAGGCTTGTCATTGAAGATGTAAGATCGGGAAATAACGTCGGATCAT
>Ga0115000_10005218_pt1 | contig 10459 bp, 5 predicted proteins | sample ArcticOcean_MG_C_6_FD_89690 | JGI IMG/M metagenome (GOLD analysis project Ga0115000, IMG submission 89690) | Marine microbial communities from western Arctic Ocean - ArcticOcean_MG_CB8_128 | ecosystem: Environmental > Aquatic > Marine > Oceanic | place: Arctic Ocean: Canada Basin | collected... | reverse complement strand
GGGTCTAAGCAAAACACAGATAAAGATCATCGAAGCCGCAGAAATAGAGTTTGCGGAAATGGGTTACGCTGGAGCTTCGATACGGGAAATAACCAATCGAGCGGGGGTCAACATAGCCGCCATCAACTACCACTTCGGAAGCAAAGAAACGTTATACAAGGAAATGGTGCTCTATCATATAGAGCCCATAAATGTGGTCAGAATGAAATTGCTCGATGAAGCGCTCGCAAAGAACGATTCGAAACCGCTTCCGCTAAAAGAGGTCGTAGACATCATCGTTCGCCCCCTACTCTCCACGCTTATCAGCGAGAGCTGTAACAAATTTCATTTCATGCGGGCTATGGGCAAGGGAATGGCGGAAGAGCGGGATTTTATGAAGGATATTCAAAAGGACTTACTAAAAGACATTCTTCCTAAATTCATAAGCGCTATCTCCGACTCCCTTGGAAATCCTCATTTTGATAAAATCGCCTACGGAATGCATTTTCTAACATGCTCAATAGTTGGAGCAATGATGCAACATACTCGTCTAGGTATCGTATCTGGAGGCCAGATAGACCTCAATGATGTAGACGGCCTGGTCGATCACCTTGTCGCCTTTATTTCAGCTGGTCTGAAAGCCGTATCTGAAGTGAATCCAACAAACTGATACAAGATGCTAAATCGAATTTGTCTTACACTCTTCTCGTTTGCGATTACGGGATGCGCTACCACTCCCCTAGTCACGGAAAAGGTCTCTATTCCTGGCCGGGAAGAACCGCTCGAAGTCACAACGCCTTCAATCGACGATCCTTCATCGCATTGGGCTAAACAATTTGGCGATGACACACTAACAGCCTTGATTACTGAGGCACTCGAATCGAATATCGGGCTCGAAGCTGCCAGAGCTAATGCGAGAGCAGCTGATGCCGCTGCTCGGATCTCCGGATCCTTTAAGCTTCCAAATGCTTCTCTTGGACTTAACTCCGCTCGTCAACAAAGTCGTCTTTCTTTCCTGAATTTCCAAGAGATCGATAGTGAAACGCATTCCCTTTCACTCGGTTCGCAATGGGAGGTCGACCTATGGGGAAAACTTCGAAAATCGCATGCAGCTGGCTTAGCCAATTGGGAAGCAGCCCAAGCTGACGTTGAAGCCTTAAAACTCTCAATCGCCGGGCAAGTCGGTAAAGCGTGGTTCAATTTATTGGAATCGAACAATCAATGGCTACTCGCCCAAGACTCTTCGACGTCACTCGAACAAAAACTTTCGTCTCTAGAAAAACGCTATGAACGCGGTCTCGTAACCAGTTTAGACTTACGCCTTACGCGAGCTCAGGCAGCCAGTAGTCGAGTTGTGGCCCAACAGCGAAAGACAGCCCTAAACAACTCAAAACGAACTTTGGAGATTTTGCTCGGACGCTATCCATCCGCTAAACAAAGCAGCAATCATTCGCTTCCCGAAATCACGAGTGCAATCCCTTCAGGTCTATCATCCGCTCTCGTCGCGCGTCGACCCGACCTTTACGCTGCCGAACGCAGACTAGCCGCCACCCTTGCTCACAGCCAAGTAGCCAATCGCAATTGGCTACCAAAGCTAAGCCTCACTGGGAGCGCCGGAACGACCAGCAATCAACTCAAAGATCTGCTCGATACCGATTTTTCAATTTGGTCAGTCGCCGGAGACTTGGCATCGACCGTTTTTAGTGCTGGCCGCCTTCAAGCCGAACGCGATCAAGTAAAGGCCAAGGCCGAATCGCAACTCGCTCAATTCCGCAACGTTGCCCTCGGTGCTTTTCAAGAAGTCGAAAATGCCATTTCTGCGGAATCCGACCTAGCTCAACTTTCAGAAGATACCGCAATCGCCGCCTACGAAAACGAAAAAGCGGAAGACCTCGCTTGGGACCAATACGAACGCGGCATCATCGACATCACAACGCTACTCGATGCTCAGCGCCGGGCCGATGATAGCGCCAGCCAACTCATTTCCGTTCAGAATCAACGTCTCCAAAACCGCATCAACCTGCATATGGCTCTTGGAGGCGATTTCGAATAATTTTCATACAAAAACTGGAATCGGTAATTCCAGAATTCTGTCACCATAATTTAGATTCAAAACAAATTGTAACATGTCCCAAGAAAAGGATTCATCCGTTGTTTGGTTTATAAAATACATATTGCCGGTCATTATCGTCCTAGCTGCGATTACCTCAGCAATTGTGGCGGTACTCTCGCTCGACAAAGCCGAAAAGAAAGAGGCGATCACGATTCTCCCGAAAGTGGAAATCTTCGTAGCGGAATCGGTTCCACTTACGGTCGAGGCTAAAAGTCAAGGCACCGTCGAATCACGAACCGAAACGATGCTTATCGCCGAGGTCTCTGGTCGCATTCAGTCGATTTCGAATTCATTTTTTGCAGGAGGCTATTTCAAGAAAGGCGATCCCCTCATCGAAATCGATCCTATCGACTACCGAGGAAATCTCGCTACGGCCAAAAGTCGTTACGCTGAAGCTAAACTTGCTTACGAACAAGAGAAGGCGCTTTCGGAACAAGCGATCGAAGATTGGAACGAACTTGGTAAGGGCGAAGGCTCGGACCTCGCTCTACGCAAGCCACAACTGGAAATGACCAAGGCTCGTTTGGAATCTGCCAACGTCGGCGTGGAAATGGCCCAACGAGACCTAGACAGAACGATCGTAAGAGCTCCCTACGATGGACGTATTCGAGAGAAATTCGTCGACGTCGGACAAATGGTATCCGCAAGACAAAGCCAGCTCACTCGTATTTACTCAACCGATACCGCGGAGATTCGGCTACCCATAGCCTTGAACGACATTCAATACCTAGATCTTCCTGAAGCCTACAGCAATACCGCTCAAGCAATATCGAAACCAAAAGTGTCAATCAGCGCCCGATTCGGTAACGAAACGTTCACTTGGCATGGCGTTATCGACCGGACTGAAGGAGCAATCGACTCGCGCACTCGCCTTTCCTATGTTGTCGCCCAAATCGATTCTCCATACGAAAAGAAAAACGGAAGCAATCGTCCACCTTTAAAAGTCGGACTTTTTATCGATGCCAAGATTGAAGGAAAACGCCTTCCAGCAGCTATTAAAATCCCCCGTCAAGCGCTTCGTCAGGACAATACAGTTTACATCGTAGACAAAGAGAACCGACTGAGGTTTAAAACCGTGGACGTTTACAAAACGGATACGGAATGGGCGATTATCACTGATGGACTGGAAGACGGCGATCGCATCTGTCTCACGGCGCTCGAATACGCCGTTATGGGAATGCAACTCGAAATCGAACCCGAGTCGATAGACCCTAAGTCTTTCGACAAAGAGTAGTAACCGTTAAAACGATCATATACAAATGATAGCCTGGTTTACACGAAACGGAGTCGCTGCCAATCTTGTCATGCTCATCCTCGTCTTTGGCGGGATAGCGTCTTACTTGACGGTTAAGCGTGAACTTTTCCCGCAATTCTCACTGGATTTAGTTACGGTTCGAGTGCCCTATCTAGGAGCCTCGCCTGAGGAAGTCGAGGAATCGGTCGTAATCCGAATCGAGGAAGCAATCCAAGCCGTCGATGGTATCAAGGAAATCATCTCTACCGCCCAAGAAGGTTACGGAGTGGTCACGGCGACCGTTAACAAAGGCTACGATCTCGCCAAAGTAAAAGACGACATAAAATCGAGAGTCGATGCCATCATCTCCTTTCCGGTCGATACGGAACGCCCCATAGTCGACGAACCGCTCATTCAAAAAGACGTCATTCGCGTATCCGTATATGGCGACGCGAGCGAAAAGGAGATCAAGAAAATATCCGAACGCGTACGGGACGAAATCGTCGAGATCGAAGGCATTAGTCAGGCCGAAGTTCAAGGCGTTCGCGATTACGAAATTTCCATCGAAGTATCTGAATTTAAACTACGTAACTACGACATCACTTTCGATCAGGTGGTACAGACCGTTCGATCGAATTCGCTAGACCTCCCCGGTGGGCTCATCAAAGCCGAGGGAGGCGAAATTTCATTGAGAACCAAAGAGCAGGCTTACGTCGGTACGGATTTCCAGAACATTGTCCTTCTCAGCAACCCCGACGGGGGGAAGCTCTACCTTGGCGACGTAGCAACGATAAAAGACGGCTTTGCGGATCAGGACATGATCACCAAGTTCAACGGAAAGCCCGCAGGAATAATAATCGTTCGAGAGGTAGGTTCCGAAAACCCTCTTGAAATCTCGAAGTTAGTCTACGAATACGTGGAAAACGCCTCTAAAACATGGCTCCCCGATGGCGTAAAACTTGAAACCTGGAGCGACTCGTCATTCTACCTGCAAGGTCGTATAGATATGCTCCTTGATAATGGTCTCATAGGATTCATATTGGTAATCATTACCCTGACTATTTTTCTTCGTCCATCACTCGCATTTTTCGTAGCGATCGGAATTCCAGTCAGTTTCCTCGCGACCATCGCTATTGCGCCGATGATTGGTATCTCCATCAATCTCCTTTCGCTTTTTGCCTTCATCCTTGTATTAGGAATTGTAGTCGACGATGCCATCGTCGTAGGCGAAAGCGTTTTTACGGAATTCCAGAAAAATGGCCCCGGAGTGGAATCTGCAGTCCGGGGAGCTAAACTTGTATCAATGCCGGTGACCTTTGCTGTCATAACTACAGCCGTTGCGTTTATTCCCGTATTCTTCCTACCGGGCATGATTGGGAAGTTCATGTACGTCATTCCGGTCGTCGTAATTCCCACGCTTATGTTTTCGCTTGTTCAGAGTAAGCTGGTCCTCCCATACCACCTGTCCCTCTGCAATGTCGGCGGCAAGGATGGACGAGAGAATCTCAATATATTCTCTCGCTGGCAGCGACGATTTTCAGACGGATTAGAACGCTTCATACAAAACGTCTACATGCCTATACTCGATAGAGCGCTAAAGTTTCGCTGGGTGACTCTATCCGTATTCATTGCGATGTTGATCGTTTCCTTTGCGCTGGTCGCTTCCGGATTGGTTCGATTCGTGTTCTTTCCAAATGTTCCTTCTGACTATATTTTCGTCGAACTGAATATGGCTGAAGGTACGCCATTGTCGCAAACGCGAAAAGGGCTTAATCGTATTGAAAATGCTCTGACAGAAATCTCCGAGGAAGAAATCGCTAAAGGATTTTTCGATCCGGTAAAAAATAAAGGAGCGTTTTTGGGCTATAGCGTATTGTCTGGGGGACCCGCTCCCACTTCATTTAACAGTGGCGGCAACATCGCTTCCATCATACTGGAATTATCGAAGGCCGAACTTATCGATTCCAACGCGGATGAGATCTCCCAACGTTGGCGGGAAAAAGTGGGCGAAATACCAGGAGCCAGAAAACTCAACTTCCTTTCCAGCGCCGCCGGTCCGGTGGGCCTTCCCGTCGATATTCGGTTAACCGGTAGAAACTTCCGAGATCTCAAAGCCGCATCGATGGAAATACAGGAGGAGCTCAAGCAATTCGATGGTCTCCTCGACATTCGCGACACCTACGCGGAAGGAAAACGAGAACTCAAAGTAACGCTGAAAGACAATGCTCGATCGCTTGGTCTCACTTCAGCCGACCTTGGACGCCAGATTCGCTACGCTTTCTACGGAGCTGAAGCGCAACGTGTCCAGCGCGACAAAGAGGATGTCCGCGTTATGGTTCGCTACCCGAAAGAAGAACGCGAATCACTCGGCAACCTAGAGTCCATGCGCATCGTCGCTCCTAACGGTTCACGTATTCCTATCTCGGAAGTCGCTGACCTCAACTACGGCGTAGGTTATCCGGCTATTTCCAGATTCGATCGACAACGCGTTATCAACGTCCAAGCCGATGCGGACAAGGACGTTGCTAACACCGATGCAATCAACTCAGCATTGTATGGAAAGTTCTCAGGCGATCCCGACAGCATATTGGGTAAGGTCCTGGCTAAATACCCAGAAGTAAGATCACTGAAAGGCGGTGAGGCGAAAGACATGGAAGAGTCAATACCGGCAATTGTTGGCGGGATGCTTCTTGTCATTATCCTGATTTACGCGTTGCTCGCGATTCCCTTCAAAAGCTATCTCCAGCCGCTCATTGTAATCTCTATCATTCCCTTCGGGATCGGCGGAGCGATTTTCGGGCATTTAATTAATTTTCGAAACCTTGGTACGCCACAAGACCTGAGCTTACTTTCTTTGCTTGGCATAATTGCTATGGCCGGGGTTGTCGTGAATGATTCGCTTGTATTGGTAGAACGGATAAATCGTCTACGCAATGAAGGCATGTCTCTATTCGAAGCGGTCCACGTTGGTGGAAGCCAACGCTTTCGAGCAATCATTCTAACATCCATCACAACCTTTGTCGGCTTGGTCCCAATTCTGCTCGAGCGCAGCCTTCAAGCTCAATTCCTGATACCTATGGCAACATCGCTTGCCTTCGGCGTGCTCTTCGCGACGTTCATCACTCTCCTCCTCGTCCCTTGCGCCTATCTTATTCTTGAAGACTTCAAAGCGCTAATGAACCGGTGGTGGCGAGGATTCACTCGCCAAGGATAGCGCATGCGAAAGCGACATAGCTCTATGTAGCGGTATTTGGTAGGGCAACGACGTCCCGGCGTGCCGAGCAAGAAGATTGATGCGATGAGGCAAGCCGTTGCCTACCCTTTCAGAACTATTAGGCAGCTTCTCAGAGAATCCTTCGATTCAAAGCGAAGCTCTGCCCGGACGGTCCAAATTCGTGCTGACTTGCTAGAAAAACAGCCAAAGGAACAACCTCCTCGGAACCCTTCATCCACTCGTTCTTCCAATTTCCTTGGTCGATCAAATAGGGTTCGAAATCCTCGCCGTCCGGAATGTTCGATTTCACCGGTCCCGGAATCATCTCATTAACGGTTATCCCATATTCAGCGAGTTCGATCGACAACGATTGGGTCAATATCCACAACGCCGCTTTCGAAGCGCTGTAAGCCGAACTTTGTCCATTCGGTCTTCGTCCCATTCCTGAACCCATAGTGAGGATCTTTCCATTGTCGCTTTGCTTCAACAATCGTATCGATGCTTTGGCGACATGGAATGCGGTATACAGATTTATCTCGATGGTCTTGACCCAAGCTTTAGAATCGACCGTTTCAATTGGCTCGCGAGCGCCGCATGAATTGCCACCTGCATTGAGAAACACGATATCAAGTTTCCCAAATGCTTTTTCGATTTCGTCAATAATTCGCTCTGACTCCGATTCTTGCGATAGATCTGCTGCGATGCCAATGGCCTCTCCGCCGTTCGCCTTAATCAGAGAAACCGTCTCCTCAACTTCGCTTAGCGTGCGGGAGCACACTGCGACGCTAGCTCCTTCCGCCGCATAGCCAAGTCCAATGGCTCGACCGAGACCTCGTCCTCCACCTGTGATTAGCGCGACTCGTCCTTTAAGCAGTTGATCAGACATGCATCCAAAACGAACTAGCATAAGAACTTTCTCAAGGCCCAATCGAGTCGAGAGTCAGCAAATGCAACTTGCAATCGCTCCACGAACCAATTTTTATCCTAACACTATTGCACGAGCGTAATAGAGATTACGATACTCCCCCCCTATTATGAGCAAAAAACCGAACGTGATCGTTTTCTTCACGGACCAGCAACGCTGGGACACTTGCGGAGCGCATGGCAATCCATTGGATGTTACGCCGAATTTCGACCGAATGGCCAATTTCGGTACTCACATCGATCATTCGATCACTTGCCAACCAGTCTGCGGCCCAGCTCGCTCATGCCTCCAAACCGGACTCTACGCTACCCAAACTGGAAGCTGGCGCAATGGAATCGCCCTCGACAAGAATCTCAAGACCATCGCCCAGCACTACAATGAGGCTGGCTACAATACCGGCTACATCGGCAAGTGGCACTTAGGTACCAGAGACGACTTCGTTCCTGCCGAAGAACGTGGCGGATACGATTATTGGTTAGCAAGCAACCTGCTCGAATTCCAATCCGACGCCTACGATTGCAATCTCTGGAACAACGACAACGAGAAGGTCCATCTTCCAGGCTATCGCGTAGATGCGATGACCGACGCGGTCATTCGATATGTCGACGAGAAGAGCAAAGAAGACAAACCCTTCTTTCTCTTCACTTCTTTCCTCGAACCGCACCACCAGAATCACGTTGACGACTACCCGCCTCCCGATGGCTATCGCGAGCGCTACACCGGTAAATGGATGCCTCCCGACCTCCAAGCTCTTGGAGGCAGCTCAGGACAGCACCTCGGTGGCTATTTGGGCATGATCAAGCGACTGGACGAGGCTCTCGGCCGAATCATGGACGCCCTCAAGAGCCTTTGCATAGACAAGGATACCATCATTCTCTACACAGCTGACCACGCCTGCCACTTCAAGACGCGAAATTCGGAGTACAAACGTTCCGGTCACGAAGCATCCGTGAGGGTCCCAACTGCTTTCTGCGGTCCTGGTTTTAACGGAGGCGGACGACGAGAAGAAGTCACCAGTCTTGTCGACCTCGTCCCAACGCTGCTTGACTCATGTGGCATCACTCCTCCGGAATCCCTGCCAGGACGCTCGCTCATGCCGATACTCCGCGGTCAGAGCCGTGAATGGGAGCAAGAAGCCTTCATCCAAATCAGCGAATCCCAGGTCGGCCGAGCCATTCGAACAAGTCGATGGAAATACGGAATCGTCGCTCCGGACGCTGATGGCGAAACGGAGTCTTGCTCCGATGCCTATACGGAAAACTATCTCTATGATCTGCAATCCGATCCCTACGAACTGCAGAATTTGATTGGATACGCCTCGCACAACGAAGTGAAGGCCCATTTGAAAACCAAGATCCTCGACGCAATGGAACGCGCAGGTGAATCGCGACCGGAAATCACGGATCACGAAATCACCATGCCCGAATCGCAACGTATCCTATTCGAAGAAGAAATTCTCCAATAGAGATCGCCGTTCTAGCTGACGAACCAAGGCAGAAAAATTAATCCTACTACGGTCATCAGCTTGATCAATATATTAAGAGCTGGCCCGGAAGTATCTTTGAATGGGTCGCCTACAGTATCGCCCACGATCGCCGCTTTGTGAGCATCGGAGCCTTTACCACCCTCGTGTCCTTCTTCGATGTATTTTTTGGCGTTATCCCAAACGCCTCCCGCATTCGCCATAAAGATTGCCATCATGACGCCGGTTACCAGCGCCCCTGCTAATAAGCCACCCAACATCTCGACTCCCATTAACTTGCCGACCGCGACGGGAATCACAATCGCCATTGATCCAGGCAAAACCATCTGCTTAAGCGAGCCAGTTGTGGAAATCTGAACGCATCGCGCGGGATCAGGTTTTCCAGTTCCTTCGAGGATCCCCGGGATCTCATGAAACTGACGGCGAATCTCATCAACCATCAATCCAGCAGCCTTTCCGACGGCTCTCATTGTTAGAGCGCTGAACAGAAAAGGCAAGCACCCGCCGAGAAGCAAACCGATCATTACATCCGAATTGTTGATATCGAGAACCAGCTTGCCGACACCCGGTATCGCCTTTTCGCAATACGCGTTGAACAAAGCTAAAGCCGTTAAAGCCGCGGAACCAATGGCGAATCCTTTTCCAACTGCAGCCGTCGTATTACCCACTGCATCCAAAGCATCGGTACGAGCGCGAACTTCTTCCGGCAATCCCGCCATCACAGCCATGCCGCCGGCATTATCAGCAACTGGACCGTAAGCATCCACTCCCAATGATATTCCTAAAGTGGAAAGCATACCAACTGCCGATATCGACACTCCATACACGCCCGCTTGATCGTAGGCGAAATAGATCGCTCCACATAGCAACAACACAGGAATCGCAACCGACTCCATACCTGTAGCCAAACCATGGATAATGTTAGTCGCCGCTCCGGTTTTCGATTGCGACGCAATGTACTGAGCAGGCTTTGCTTCCAACGCGGTGTAATGCTCCGTCACTTTGCCGATCGCCACTCCCGCTACTAAACCCGCGATTACGGCCCAAAACACATTCATGCCGCCAATCTCGAGGCCATTGAGTCGAAGCCCTTCGAAATCGAATACCCATTTCGTCAGTACAAAGACCGCCCCCATCGATATGATAGATGCCACAAGCAAACCGCGAAATAGAGCCAGGTGAAGTGAGTGTTCGTCTTTTGCGGATACGAAAAAACTACCAATCGCCGAAGCGACGATTCCACAAGACGCCACCGCCATCGGCAACAGAATAACGCTTGAAACGTTTTCCTGTCCCGCAAACAACGCCGCTCCCAAAATCATGGCGGCAATAATCGAGCCCACATATGATTCGAAAAGGTCCGCCCCCATTCCCGCGACATCCCCAACGTTGTCGCCAACGTTATCAGCGATGGTTCCCGGATTGCGTGGATCGTCCTCGGGAATTCCCGCTTCGACCTTTCCGACGAGATCGGATCCGACGTCAGCGGCTTTCGTGAAAATGCCACCGCC
>Ga0115000_10005215_pt1 | contig 10464 bp, 9 predicted proteins | sample ArcticOcean_MG_C_6_FD_89690 | JGI IMG/M metagenome (GOLD analysis project Ga0115000, IMG submission 89690) | Marine microbial communities from western Arctic Ocean - ArcticOcean_MG_CB8_128 | ecosystem: Environmental > Aquatic > Marine > Oceanic | place: Arctic Ocean: Canada Basin | collected... | reverse complement strand
TAACCCGGTGAATAACTCCGAGTCTAGTGAATAACTACCTGAATAATCATGCCAGTGATGGGGTGCAGGAGTAATTGTAGGAGTCGCGGTTGATGCAGAGAGAGCTCAAAATAAGGAAACTTGAAAGTCTCAGGCTGAGCCTGAGGGCGGCCACTACCTAGGGGGTAGATTATGCGCTGGCGGGCCGGTCAATTGCGGGCGTTTGGTCCCCGGGCCAGGGTCCCGGGCACCTTAAGGACACAACGACTCAGACACTACCGTGACTGGTCTGCCCGCGGCCAGTATAAGTTGCCACAGAGGGTGCCAGTGCCCCCTCTCTGAGTGGAACGCGCCGCCCGCGACTCGGAAGCACCCAGCAAGTCCAAGGGGCGTACTTGAATCATGCGGCGGAGGCGACTTGGCGCTGCCTGGTGAGCGCTTCTAGCCCCAGCGAGCCCCAGCGAGCCTTGTGTCACTAGCCCCGACTTGGACTCGAGCGGTTCCTTGAGTCTCCCTCAGGCTTTTTTCAAACGGTCTTTTCCCTTTTTATCGGTGGGTCTGCTGTTGGCACTCGCGCTCGATCTTGCTACGCGCGTCCACCCCGTTGCATTTCGGTAGATCGGGAGCGTATGCGCCATTATGTACGTATGCGCCATTATGTAAGTGAGCTCGCGGTCGTCTTACTCGACGGTTTGGTTGAGATAATTGATGGCCGATGCCGTAGTACCGAAAAATTGCTGTATCCCCCTCATGAAGGGTTCCAAGTCACTGAGTCAGGAAGCTGTCATAGGCTGCCGTCCAATAAGAACGTCTGGGGCAATCACACCGGCCCCGTAAAGAAGCTTTGAAGGGGAAATAGTTCCCGGGGAAGACCCCCGGGCCACCGTGACCGTCACGGTGACCGTGACTCGGACCGTCACGGTCAAACGCCTGCAAGGGAAATGCTACTAGTAAGGGCCCCGGGCCTTTGGCAGCCCGAGACTCAGGCTCCAAGTCACGGTCGGACTAAGCGGCCTGAGTCACGATGCCTGAGCTGAAGTATATTTTAGCTCGCCATGATGATCAGACCTTGCCACTGCCAAACGCGAGGCGGGGATTTCAGAAAGTTACATATACTACAGGCCGACCGCACCGATTTTGGCTGTCAAAAATGCGCTATCTCCATCAGATCGCCGAGTTAGACCACGATCCCAGTGACTAAGAGGTTCACAAATTCGATATCTGTCGGCACAACAGTGGCTGCGCGGCGCGTAGATGGCCTTGCTACGAGCAAAGCTCGTCCCAGGTGGTCGAGAGCCATTTGCTGGCGCGATTGCGGCGCGTGAGGGGCCACGCACGCAGTGTCAGAGATCTTCGACTATCTTACCCGCCTCACGCTGAAAGAATGAGCCGCTAGTCAGAAGACCTCCAACTGGTCGAGATAGACCCTTTGGCGCGTACCACTCCGAACGTCGCGTCGGCGCTGCGCGTCGTTTTCGCACTTGCCGCAAGCTGCATAGCGTCGAGTATTGACTCCAACTCCATGGCGCAACTAGCGCGGGCTGCCTAAGGCGCGAAAGAGGCGCTACAGATAACGTACGCGAGGTTCACTGCTAATCGCCTCTGTAGCCGCCATGTGGCGGTGTCAGGCAGCTGTTTTTACATCAGGACATCGTCCTTCGGTCACAGCAACAGCGCGCGCCGGTGCCTTAACTTGCAGCGCATCTTAAGGCAATTTCGGAGCCAAAACAGTTTCAAAGCAAAACGATCTAAGGTTGAGTCGACGTTCCCATATGGGACTCATGTTTGGTAAGATCGGTTCGAAACGCGAACTTGAATGCAAGACTCAGAGCATCATGATTCAAGTTAACCAATGATGCACAACGGTCGAATAGGACGCAACACCCGGGCCCGGGGAACTGGCCCTCCTTGGTCTCTCAGGCTACAGGCCCGGCCGGGCCCGGGGCCCGGAGAACCAATCCCCCGGCGAGCCCCGGTCCCAGTACCAGTCACGGTGGCACCGTGACTGGCAGACTAGTACCGTGGGCACCACACTTGGCAGTCATCATGTGGAGAATAGGTACAGCTACTTTTCGGTACTGCGGCATTGGCACCGTGACTGGCACTGGCGGTCACGGTCCGCTATCGAAATCATGATGCCACTGGGTGCGACGCCCGGGCCCGCAGATGCCGGCGTAGCGAGATCGAGCGCGAGCGTCAACGGCAGGTACTAGCACCGCTCCAGCGGTTGTGCTGCCTCTGAAAACGGTGTAACTATGCTGCGCGCCCCACAAGCGCGATACAAGGCGCTCACACTACTTACACCGCCTTCAGATGCGGTCCTTCGGGCTGCCTGGCGCTGCCTTTACTTAAGCGCCGACGAGGTAGCGACTTGGTACCTTAGTCATGTCACGGTAGTCTAGCGGCCGTAAGCTAGAATGAGAGCGGTGCTACCTGCCGTTGGCGCCTGCACTCGACCTCGCCACGCCGGCATCTACGCGCGTCGCACCCAGTGGCATTTCGGTAGATCGCGAGCGTATCTGCCATTGTGTAAGGGGGCTCGTGGTCTAGTTCGAACTTCGACGATCATCTAAAACCAATACATCCACCAAGCTAGGAAATGGGCTAAAGTACTATTAGCTAAAATGGCCGTCCATTACGGCCCGTAGCTCAGCACTTGGGCAACCTCATGCAACAAACCCGGTGACGAAGAAAGATAATAATAGCCGAACGACGCACAGCAAAAATACGGCAGCAATTGGGCTGCGTCTCGCTGAGGATGCGGCCAAAAACATGCTAAAATGACACTCGACAGCCTTTTTTGGCGCCGTTTCGTGCCGGTCGGGCCACTGCAGCGTAGGATATCGTTGTCTGGCCATGGACGATCGAATACACTAAGCATTGGCCACGGCCCATGGGATGTCGGTCTATGCGTGGTCTGCGTTCTCGCCGTAAACTTGAACGCGAATTGGGCCATAAACGTCACGGCCGCCAGATGTTTTTGGCGGGACTTTCCCAGCCACCATGGCGGGCATACTATGCGACAGTTCGGGAAGGCAGTCGCTTCCTGAGCGCCCCAAACAGGCGTCTCGGGGCTGCCTAGAGCTGCTGAGGTCGCATCCGAGTCATCATGCCAGTGGCATAATTTTGTCAATATGGCGCGCTCGCCGCTGCTTAGTGGCTTAATCGGCGCGTCTCGGTGGTTGCTTTCGATGAACACACTAAGCAGCGGCCACAGAAGACATTCCAGCCAATGCCAGCGTCCTTTTGTTATGCTGCGCGCTAAAAAAGAACTAGCACTACTAGTTGTTAAGTAGATTGATCTAGATATATTGACGGCGCTAGAACGATGATTACAGAGGAGATACTGACGCGGGAGGTTCTTCGGTGGATCCAGTCGCTGGTGCGAAAGGCAAATGAGAGAGGGGGTTGAGGCCAGAGGATGATGGGGGGGGGAGCTCGAGACAGTGGTAGTGTACTTGTGTAGGATTTGGCTTACAGCGTCAAAAATGTAAAGCGAGACTTCAGTAATGGATTTCTAGTGGCCGAAATTTACTCTCGATACTATGACAAGGACGTTCAGATGCACAGCTTTGATAATGGGATTGCGCTGCGGATAAAGAAAGATAATTGGAGTCAGCTTCTAAAGTTGTTCCATAAGGTTGGAGTTCAGGACGTTGTCACCCCCGCAGAGGTGAATCTAATTATTCACTGTGAAGATGGCGCCGTCATCAAGTTTGTGAATAGGATGTATGAGTCACTTACTCAACGGACTTTAAAAAAGGTTTCACGCCGATTACTTCCCGCTAAGCCTCGTGCGTTTGCGCGCGAGACAAGCTCGACGGCAATCCGAGTCTGCCTTCGCGGCGCAATGCTAGCTGAAACCTCTGACGAGGCGACTCAAGCTTGTCGGCTGGCAGAACGCGTTGGTCTCCACGAGCAGGAGCTTCAGGAGGAACGAAGCCTAGAGCCAGACAGATTTCACTTTTCTCGTGCGTTAAATGGTGGCAGTAGTAATGCATCAGGCGGTCCCATGCGCGCATCAGCACGCATCGTTGATGCCGAGGCAGCAGTGGCACCAAAAGTTACTGTCAAGGCCATTCAGGTGCGTCAAGTAGATAGGACCATTACACGGCCTTCTGGACGAGGCGAACTTAGTGACAGCATGGTCATTCGTGCGCCAGCTTTATCGCGGGCAGCCGCCCCACTGGGCATCCCGCATGTGCCAACGACGCACCCGCCCCCTCCAACCTCAGGTGATGATATTGCGACAACGTGCGATGCCATCAGAAACACATCATCGCTTGTCCAAGCTTCGGAGGACTATGATGCAGAGACTATTCCTACCAAGGAGGCTGTTACAGCGTGTACCCGCCTTGTGGGTGAAGCGGCTGCACTTGCCTCTTCTTTCGCGTCCGTAACAGTTTCTGAAGCCAGCAAGCACGCCTCCAACTTGACGACATCGCAAATGCAGCAGCTAAGGGAGGTTGGACGCGAGTATAACTCTGCTGGTGCGCACGCTGAGGCCGCTGCTTGCGAGCTGCGTGTTTTCAAGGAAAAGCTCACTCTCGCCGAGGCTGCCTACCGTAAGATAAGGGAGTGCTCAACCTGACCAGGTTCTATCTAAAAAGACAATTCGATGCCTTGTCGAATTTGATGGCAATGAGAACGTGTACTGAGGATCGTCCATCAGCAAATCCACCGAGTTCCAGGGGCATAAATCAAGCCGCAGTGCATAGAAATTTTAGTTGGCTGAATGCAATTGTAAATCACACATTGAGGAGTCAAGGAGTACGCAGGACGTCCGCAAAGGTCCATATCTCACCGCTTAGCGTCAGCGAAGCCGGTCATGATTAATTCTTTGGAGTGTCATCCTGGTTATCTTCCCTTAGCTCTAATTAGGATTAATTACCCCGGGGTTGCCTGATACTGCGTAAGGGGCCCCATCGGGGCTCCGGGGGGTGCTGCCCTAATTTCCTAATTTGAAGATCAGGTTCCCGGCCACTCGCCCCTCGGCGAGTTTCGCTTTGGACTCTCATTGGGGTCCGTTATGCGCCCTGAGACCGGGTTGCTGGGGGAGGGGCCACTGTCGCGTCGAGACGCGGTTGCGATGTTGCCAGTGAAGCTTTGCCAGTGGGCCTTAAGTGCGGGTATATCAGGAGCATTGTTAAAAAAACGGAAACTTGCTCCTATGCTAGTAATTGGGTCTCCCGAGGGCCCGAGGGTGCCTATAGCGTGGGTTGCGTGCGCGCAAACGCGGCCGTTCAGATCGATGCGTACCAAAAGCATGCGCGATGTGGCACGAAACGCCGTGACGCCACTGGCCGATCGCAGGCCACTAAAATTGCCAGGCCGAACCGTTTCGCTCGCCTGTTCCGGTCACGTCCCAGATGGGTAAGTAGGCCCCCTAGGCACGAATTGCCGGTGGCCAAGACACCGGCTTATCGAGATACGGTGGTCGGTCAAGAAGAGTGACCCGCCGGCGGCTTTTGTTTTATTTCATGGGAGCTGGAGGTACTTTCGGGGACCGCACGGCGCGCTCTCGTCTTTTTTCAGGAGACGGGTGGTTCTCTCATACTGGATGCACCGCTCAGGCTTCAAGTTCTCGGTCTGCTTCGCCAAGGAGGCCGCGCGAGTGCTACGCGCCGGACGTCCACTACAAGGAGTTTGCCAGAGAAAGACGCCTGCGACCTCTACGGGCTCGACGCGCTATTTCGGACGACGCGCTCGCGAGGGGATTCGCGAGGGGCTAGGCTCCTCGAACCAAGCCCAATAAACCATCGTAATAAGCTCCCACGGGCCCGTGCCAGTTTACCAGCAGGCATTTCCCGAATCGCGAATAAAACGGGCGCTAATTGCCAGTGTCCACTAATCATTTCCTATCGTCCCATGTCTACTTTGAGCCCGTAGGGAATACCCCATCTAAATGAGCCCGTTTATTGCGGAATTTTGGATCACTACCTCCCGAGGGTATCCTAACGACGCCCCGACACTAGTTTACTACGGGGGTGTCGCTGTCGCGCCACGACGAGGTCGCAAAGTTGCTGGTGCCTAACGTGCGGGTATTCGAGATATGAGAAAACTTGCTTCTACTGCGCGGGCCCTCCCTAGTACCTATGGCGTCGTTGGGACGCAAAACCATGGTTGTGGACTGCCATGTGTAGATCGGGGGCGGCGGCGCGAAACGGGCGCAACGCCCGGGCCAACCCGGGCCACCGCGAAACCATATCCGGGCCTTTGAAGCCCAAATTATGGCTTCGGAAGGATATCCCCATAGGCAGGGCCCCTTCTACTTTTTCATAATACCACACCCGACAAAATCGTTGGCCCAGGGGCAGTATGGGTGCCTACGTCGGCGAGCGTGTGAACCTAGAACGGCGCGAACTCTTCTTTTTAATTAAATCACTTTGAGATTCAAAACCCACTAGGAATTTGCAATGTACCTATCGGATTGACCATTCTGTGCGCCACGTGCACCTGCCTGCGGCACGTGCTTGCAGCGGCCGTACCGCCTCAGGAACGGGCCAGGTCAATGTTGAAGGTACGGGGTTAGGGTTAGGGTTAGGGTTAGGTTTTAGCGACCGCGCTAGTAGGTTTATTCAGGCCCGATCATTAATGGTCGGGCCTGGGGGGCGTTGGTATGTGAACACTACCAGCCCTAGTCCGGCAAACTGGCTCTGTGAGGCCGAAAAAGATAATCGAGGAGGCCGCGTCAAACGGGGCTTCTGAACGCGAGCGCGGTTAGCCAAGTCGCTTCCGAGCCTACTATGGGATACGATCGAGTCCTAATGTACCCACCCGATGGCCCCGGGTCAATTGCCTGCTTTTCTAGGCCGGTATCTGGGCGCTAGGCCGATAAAACCCCCAACATTGTATTTTTTATGTATGGAGAGGTAGTAGATCCCGGGGCTCGGGAGCTCGAGTGTTCAAAGAGAGGGAAGTAAATTCCCCACCAGCCTGGCAAATACAAAGTCATCGCACCAAACTATCTAATAGCCTCCTCAACGAACAAGAACTAGGTCGTCTATCTTCAGGATCATGCAGATACATTCAGTGGCAAGGTGAATAGCGCAAGTGTTAACTAAGAGAGGCTGAACTACGTTGAGGGCGTACATATTTCCGATGCAGCCATGCTTCACATTGATACCTGCATCAGCTTCACCAGCACGATGTCGCTTGCGGAGTTGTGTGACTATGTGGATTGGATTAAGCCCGGCATTTTCAGCCAGTGTGTAAGGTACAACTTCGAGGGCATCGGCAAACGCATTAAGGCAAAATCCAACGGAACCTGGCTTTGTTTTGGCTATATCACTCAGCTTCAGGCAGGCTTCCACTTCCGCTGAGCCACCACCTGAGATGAGGTATCGCTTTTTCACAAGCGAACGAACAACACAGAGAGCGTCGTGAAGCGAGCGGTCAGCCTCCTCCAGAACAAGCTTATTGGAACCACGAACAAGGATGGTGACCGAAGCTCTCTTGCGTGGCACACCTGTGACCTTGACGACTTTTTGTGATGATCCAGGCATCGAGATCTCATGGACAAGCTGAGCTGCTCCAAGCTTAGCTGGATCTAGCGAATCTACCTGCGTTTCGCTATCTTCCAACACCGCTTGTCGTGACTTTTAGTCACACGCATTTTGGACACAGTAACTACATGGGCAACAGGAAGAAGGTCGAGAGTTTCAGAAATATATGAGATATCGTTGCGCTCAATGTCAGCAACAACCATAATGCCCATCCTATGGTGTATTTTGGGCAAAAAGAAGTTTCCCGGGATCTAGGACGCAGTGCCATTGTGACTTGGCGAGAAAATGGAGCGATAAATCATTGTAGGCGTCGCGTAAAATAGATTTCTGAATAAGGAGGACAGTGATTCCGCATTTCTTTATCTTCTTGCACAAGCCAAGGACGTGCTTGCGCTCTTCGCGGAGAAGACGATCCATGGCCGCGTAGTCGGAGACTACGACATTATTTTCCATGTCGGTCTTAGGAGCTGAAAGACAGAACTGGATGAGACCAACCTTAGCATTCTCTATGCGTGTGGGACCTCCAGCTGCCTTCTTGGCACCTTGCGCAAAAACAATTCCATCGACCAGCTCTGTGTCATCGACTGTCCCACCGACTTGCTTGACGATCTTGATTGCTTCTAAGTCCACCGTTGTTGCGGAAGTTGTGTCAATGACACTTAGGACTGCATCTACAGCCAGCGGTGCAAGGGTCTCAGAATTCTGGGAGATAACCTTGGACGAGAGGCACGTCGTCACCGCATCAACAAGTCTATCCCGCTCGCTGAGTGTTATCGGCTGCGCACAGGACTGTAGAATCGAATCACATGTGTTGGCAGCAAGCACAAATGCCTCTGCAATCGAGGTTGGATGCAACCCCTTGACAAGTAGCTGGTGGCAGGCATCGAGCAATGATCCTGCAATCACGCAGACAGAAGTAGTTCCATCTCCGGCCTCAATGTCCTGCGACTTGCTTAACTCAACGAGCATTTTGGCCTGAGGTAAAAGCAGTCACCATGACGAGTTGCACAACTAGTCTTACTGTTGGATGCGCTACGTTCATTTGCGTCAGGATCGTGGCTCCGTCGTTGGTTATCAGCACCTCGCCATCAGACTTTTGAATCATTTTGTCCATTCCCCTCGGTCCAAGCGACGTGCGGATCGCATCCGCGACTCCTTTGGCTGCCATGATGTTGGAAATACGCACATCTTTTTCTTTTTTCAATCCACGCTGTGACTCCCCGTCCAAATGAACTGGAGCGCGCATCATCAGCGAACTCTCGAAAGACCTCTTGAAACTACCTCTCACACTACCACACTACCACTCACACTTACCTAATGTATTCTTACGCCATCCAGTGCCCGAAACAACCTAGGGGTGGGGGCCCCCGCCTCAGTAAGTATTATTTCTGGGATCGGAGACCAATACACATTGGTGTAGGTATTGGTGTAAAACAGCGAGCAACCTACTAGTAGGAAAGGGCCCTACCTAGTAGTACGGCCGGCCCGGGGGCCCCTCCGAGTCCGACTCGGAGTCAGCCTTCGGGAGGGCCGGCACGGTGTACTCGCGGTTGTAACCATATGCGGGGGGGTGTGGTCACAGCCCCGAAATCTCTCCGGGTGACTTAAGATTGTGTACTAATGTAGCAGCGATCCCGGTATGGTAGCTGGCCCAGCCTGGGAAGGCATACAGAAAAAAGCGCTGCACTTTCGGCGCAATATTCGCCCGAAACGCGTTTGCGGCGAGAACTTGAACGCCGACCACGCATAGACTGACATCTTATGGGCCGCTGCTACGTTAAAGTTTCCCATTTCGTCGGCGACCTTACAGGCGGCGACGATATCTGATGCTGCGGTGGCCCGATGGGCTCCGAGTCGAAACGGCGCGAAGAAAGGCGATCGTGTCTTTTTTTTAAGGTTTTGCCCGTTTTCTCTACGTCAACGCGTTCCCTAATTCTCAAATCTGCGCCTACGCGCCTGTCAAAAGCGCTGGCAAATAGTACTAGTACGCTCGCCAGTCGTCTCGCTTCTCATTGGCGTCGCGGTATATTTCGCGTATGTCTGGTATATACGCCATACTGTCCCGTAACCATTTAGTTCCAGTACCTATTCTCCGTATACCGTGACCAAAAAAAGTCGGCCGACCTCCTCGCTTCGAAACCTTCATGGCTAGCCTGACCATGCACTAGTAGCCTGCTGCTAGTAGCACTTAAGTATACAACTGGGTGAGCTACGATATGGCGTTTGAGGCGCAATTGCGTAGGCACGAGGCCCTGGCTGCCCGGCGACCCGACAAAATCGTTGGGCGCCCAACGCGGGCTGCTTCATGGGCATCGGCGAGCGTGTGAACCTCGGACACAGTGGGCACGGTCAAATCGTCTCTATCGCGACAGACCTGCGCAACATCTCTGTCTTTGGCTGAGAAGGCATATAGGAAAAAGTGCTGCACTTTCGGCGCAATATTCGCCCGAAATAGATCCGAAACGCGTTTACTGCGAGAACGTGGACCACGCATAGACCGACATCTTATGAGCCGCTGCTGCAGTTGAGTGTCTCAGGTCGTCGGTGACCGCACGGATGACGATATCCGACATTGCGGTTGCCCGATCGACTCGAAACGGCGCCAATAAAGGTGGTCGCGTGGCCTTATTCATGGTTTTTGCCCGTTTCTCGGCGTGGGGCAGCTCATTTGCTTCCGCGTTTTTTATATGGTGTCGTTCGCCTATCATTGCCTTTCTTCGTGTCTTCGTGATCAATCTTGTTGCGCGAGGTTGCCCGGGTGCCTAGCTACGGCCAGCAACATCACACACTCTAAGCTACTAGTGGGTGGTGAGGCTGGCCATGAAAGTTTCGTTGCGCTTCCCAAGCCTGCCACTGCAGTGATATATCTTGAACTCGAAAACTCGGTCCTCTGAGTACTTTCACTTACTCTAGGGGGGTATGGTTTTCCGATCAGCACCTCCGCACACTCCGGCTTCGCCCCCCCCCCCCCTCCCAACAC
>Ga0115000_10005214_pt1 | contig 10465 bp, 7 predicted proteins | sample ArcticOcean_MG_C_6_FD_89690 | JGI IMG/M metagenome (GOLD analysis project Ga0115000, IMG submission 89690) | Marine microbial communities from western Arctic Ocean - ArcticOcean_MG_CB8_128 | ecosystem: Environmental > Aquatic > Marine > Oceanic | place: Arctic Ocean: Canada Basin | collected... | reverse complement strand
GGTACGGTAGACAGTATTCGCCTGCAAGAGGTTGGAAAATCAATGATGATGAAATCATGTTGAAAATTGGAAGAAAGACTATTTTAAATAAACTTAGTTTTTAGAAAACTTTTTATCTAAATTATAAGAAAGTGAAAAAGCCATAATACGCTTTATAACACCATGACTAGGCTCTAATGTAAGTATTGTTTTTTTTGATGAATTAAACTTAATCATAATACAATATTGGTATATGACTAAAACGTATAATTATTTAATTTAGTATCTACCTGCTAAGAGAAATCTTATGACTATCAATTAGCTTTCTTAAATTAATAATAGCATACCTCATTCTACCTAGCGCAGTATTAATACTAACTCCTGTTAAATTTGAAATTTCTTTAAAACTCATATCTCTATAAAACCTCATAAGAAGAACTTTTTTTTGATCCTCAGGTAGCTCTAAAATTATTTTTTGTAAATCAGCCACTATTTGATCATTAATTATAGCATTTTCTGCATTAAGAGATCCATCTGAAATCAATTGAAAAATATCAAAATTATCATTGCTTTCGAATAATGGTATTCTATTTTGTTTCCTAAAATGATCAATAACCAAATTATGAGCAATTCTCATCATCCAAGGTAAAAACTTACCCTCTTCATTATAAACTCCCCTTTTTAGTGTCTTAATTACTTTGATGAAAGTGTCTTGAAAAATGTCATCAGCTATATCTCTATTTAAAACCTTTGAGTAAATAAAATTAAATAGGCGATGTTGATGTTTTTTTATTAGAAATTCTAATGCACTTTCAGAACCTTCGATATAGTTAACGATGAATTTTGCGTCTTCTTTAGCTGAATTTATATGTACCATAAACATTACTTTTAATGCAAGCTGCAATTAATTATAAAAATATTTTTAAGTAATGTTATACAATAGGCAATGTATTTAGTTATGTAAATCTACAAAAATTATTTTTGTAATAAAAAACTGAAACAACCTAGCTACTTATTAAGCTATAAAAATTGTACTTTTGTAGCCTTTAATTTTTTAATGAGAAAAGTCCTAGATCTAGATCCAAAATCATTTATAATTATCAAAGGAGCTCAGCTGCATAATCTTAAAAACATAGATGTCGCAATTCCTCGAAATAAAATGACAGTTATAACTGGTCTATCTGGATCAGGGAAATCATCTTTAGCTTTTGACACTTTATACGCAGAAGGGCAAAGAAGATATGTAGAGAGTTTATCATCCTATGCCAGACAATTTATGGGAAGGTTAAATAAACCTAAAGTTGATAAAATCATTGGAATATCTCCAGCTATTGCAGTAGAGCAAAAAGTAAACATTTCTAACCCTAGATCAACTGTTGGAACAAAAACTGAAATTTATGAATATTTAAAGCTTTTATATTCAAGGATTGGTGTGACTTATTCACCAATATCAGGTAGAGTTGTGAAAAAAGACATAGTAAGTGATTTAATTGACTTCATAAAAAAACTAAATAATGGGAAAAAGTTATTATTACTAGCGCCAATTAAAAAAACTGAGTCTCGAACTATTAAACAAAGGATAGATTTTTTAAATCAACAAGGTTTTGCTAGAATACTTGTTGATAATAAAATAGAAAGAATTGAGCCAAACAAGTTGCCGAAAGCTCAATTTGAACTAGTAGTTGACAGAGTTGTGATAAATGACAGTGAAGAGTTTTATCAACGTTTTGCTGATGCGGTTCAAATCGCATTTTATGAAGGAAATGGAAAGTGTTCTTTGAAAGATTTAGATTTAGATAAAACAGTTACGTTTTCAAATAATTTTGAACTTGATGGTATTGATTTTTTAAATCCAAATATTCATTTGTTTAGCTTTAATAATCCATATGGAGCATGTGAAAAATGTGAAGGCTATGGAGATCTTGTAGGGATTAATCCAGAGTTAGTTATACCTGATACATCCCGATCGATATATGAAGAAGCTATTTCACCATGGAGAAGCACAGGCTATAGAAAGTTTTATTCAAAGCTCATAGAATCAGCTATAAACTTTGATTTCCCTATTCACAAACCATATTTTGAATTAACAAAAGCAGAAAAAGATATTTTATGGAATGGTAATAAGTTTTTTACTGGAATAATGAGCTTTTTTAAAAAAATTGAAAAAAAGAATTATAAAATTCAAAATAGAGTTCTTTTATCTCGGTTTAGAGGAAAAACTATATGTAGTGACTGTAAAGGAAGTAGATTAAGAAACGAAACAAACTATGTTAAAGTTGGAGGGAAAAGTCTTCCTGAACTAATTGATCTACCTATAAAAGAATTAAGTATTTTTTTTCAAAAACTAAATATAAGCAAAACAGAGGAAAAAATATCATCAAGGATTTTAATTGAGATTAATAGTAGAGTCAGTGTTTTAAATGATTTAGGTCTAGATTATTTAACTCTAAATAGAAAATCAAATTCTCTATCTGGGGGAGAATCTCAAAGAATTAATATTGCTGTTTCATTAGGAAGTAGCCTTGTAGGCTCTATGTATATTCTTGACGAACCTTCTATAGGACTTCATTCAAGAGATAATGAGCGTTTAATTAAAATTTTAAAACGTTTAAGAGATATTGGAAATACTGTTATTATTATAGAACATGACGAAGAGATAATGACTGCTGCAGATGAAATTATTGATATGGGACCTGAAGCAGGTTCTTTTGGTGGAGAGATTGTAGCTACTGGTTCATTTAAGGAGATATTAAAATCAAACACTCTTACAAGTAAATATTTAAGTGGTGAAATGAAAATAGAAGTTCCAAAAAAAAGAAGAAAATCAAATAATTGGATTTCTGTATGTGGAGCTAGAGAAAATAATCTTAAAAACATAACTGCTAAGTTTCAAATAGGTGGACTAACAGTCGTCTCTGGTGTTTCTGGAAGTGGAAAATCTACCCTTGTAAAAGATATTTTATATCCCGCGTTGCTTAGAAATTTTGATATTTACACCTTGAAACCAGGTCAATTTTCTTCTTTAGATGGAGATTTAAATATGATCAAAAGTGTTGAATTCATTAATCAAAATCCGATAGGAAGATCTTCAAGATCAAACCCTGTTACCTATATTAAAGCATACGATGAAATAAGAGCTCTTTTTGCAAATCAAAATCTATCAAAAAACAGAAATTATAAGCCCAAACATTTTTCATTCAATGTTGATGGTGGGCGTTGTGACACATGTAAAGGTGAAGGTGTAGTTTCAATTGAAATGCAATTCATGGCTGATGTGATTCTGGAATGTGACACTTGTAAGGGGAAAAGATTTAAATCTGAAGTAAGAGAAATTAAATACAATAATTATTCTATTGATCAAGTTTTAGATTTAACAATTGATGAGGCCCTAAATCTTTTTGAATTTAATGGAGAGAAAAAACTAGTTAGAAAATTAAAACCTCTAAATGATGTTGGGTTAGGCTATGTCACTCTTGGTCAATCTTCAACTACATTATCTGGTGGTGAAGCACAGAGAATAAAACTAGCTTCTTTTATAGCTAAAGGAGCAACTAAGGACAAAGTCTTATTTATATTTGATGAGCCGACAACAGGCCTTCATTTTCATGACATTACAAAACTTTTAAAATCATTTGACGCCCTCCTAGATAACGGGCATTCTCTAGTTGTAGTTGAACATAATTTAGAACTAATTAAATGTGCTGATCACATGATTGAGCTTGGGCCAATGGCTGGAAAAGAAGGAGGCCAAATTGTAGCTCAAGGAACTCCTGAAGATGTCGCAGATGTGAAGAATGCTCCAAGCTCCAAATATCTTAAAAAAAAATTATCTGTTTAAATATTTATTTATTTGACTGTTTATGTCATTTAACAAACCAAATATTTGACTTAAAGCATAATACGATAAAATTATTATAGTTGATCTAATTAACAAATTTATAAAAGAAGAGTATTCTAAGTTTATTTCTTTAATAGTAAAGTAAACAAAAGTAATTACTAACAATATCTTTAAAGAATCTTTAGAATAAGGATGAATCTTAAGACCATAAGCAACAAGAATTAATTTCAAAGTATTCATTAAAACTATTACACATAAAGTAGCATAAGCAGCTCCTAAAATCCCATATTCAGGAATTAAAATAAGATTTAAGATAACTGCTATTGTGGCAGATAAAATAGAAAACCAAAAAATATAGGGGTAGAATTTTGAGTTAGAAATTATATTATTTAGACATCCTATAGACATAGAGTAAAGTTTACCTATTGAAACTACACTAACAACTCCTATAGCAACTGCATACATTGGTTGGTTTACAAAAACATAAAAATCAGTCAGGTTTAGATTAATCAGGAGGAATAATACACCAGAAGCTAAAAAAAGATTGTTACTGCTCTTTTTAAGAAGCCTTGTTAAGTATATTTTATCATCAGAATTAATAGCTTTTGAAACAAGAGGGCTAACTATTTGAAACATTGCTCTTCCAGGAGCTTCAATAACAGCAGCTATAAATAAAGCAACACTATAAAAAGCAACATCATCAGATGTTATTAAAGATGCTATCATTGATTTATCAATGTCTAGTATAATACTTGAAGCTGCTCCAGATAAAAAGATTAAAAAACTATAAAAAAGTATTTTTAAATAAAATGGAGGAAGAGTAAGCGTAAACTTGGGTGTGTAAATCTTGAGACTATATAAAATTACAAGAAACAGTCTAATGTAGTAACCTATTATTAAACAATAAATGAAAGTTTCAAACTCAATAATATTTGAAGCATAGCATACTAACAAAACGAAATTTAAAAATCTAGGATAAAACTCTTTTAAAAAATTGCCAAATACAGAAGCTAAATGGACTCTAAGCCAACTAAAAAAGATTTCAAAGTAGGAAGTTGATATTGCAATTAAAATTACAACAAAAGCATAAGTACTAATTAAAGGTTCTTTTGAAGATATATCTGTAATTATTGATGATGAAAACATCCATAAATAAATAGATATTAAAATAATTATTATTAATGGAGACCATATCGTAAATACTAAAAGACTATCTCTTTCTTGTTTAGTTTTAAATGAACTATAATATTTTATAATTGCATGTTGAAGACCAAAAGATATAAATGGCTGGACTAAGTTAGAATATGCTAGAAGAGCAATTACAACCCCCTGAAGCCTACTACCCATAAAATTCGGGTACATGTAAAGTGTGTTTAAGGCTCCCAATATAAAAGCTAAGCCAATACTAAGTAGATTATAAAATGTTTGTTTTGCAACTAATCCCATTATTTATAATTTCTATAAAATTTAGTTTTGTAAAGTATTAAAAGTAAGATTAAAGTGAAAAATGAAATACTCGCATACCTTATTTTTGTTCCTGTATTTACAACTTTTGGGTTAAACTCAAAAGTAATAATATGTTCTCCACTTTCAATGGCTAGTGCCCTTAGAATATAATTAACTCTGTAATGAGGAACTATATTACCATCTATTTTTGCTTCCCAACCATCAGGATAATACATTTCAGAAAAAACAACCACCTGTTTAGATTTACTTACAAAACTATACCTTAATAAATTAACAGAGTCTTCAATTAATTTAATAGAAGATTCATCATGATCCCTATTTTCATTTAGAGTTAGTGCTTTAGCAGTTAACTCGTCCTCTACTACTGCTTGATTTTTCAAATCTATAGTCTTAAATGATTCGAGAACCTCATCTGCAGATTTAACTCTAATAATTGAGTCTACAAACCAAGCATTACCTTGAGCTTCTTCATTTATTAAAGTTGAAAGCTCCTCTTTAGATTGATACAAAACATATTTAACATTTAACATATTAAGTATTTCAGGAATTTGATTAAAATTGAAAAATTGAAAAAGTTCTTGAAACCTTCTTGGTTTTGCTCCATGATATCCACCTAAGGAATTATGAAAATAGGCTGTTCTAGCCCCAGTTAAATTCAATTCAGGTTCATACACGCGATATCTAGACTTGTCATTTAATATAATTTCATCAGCATTTGTAATTCTAAATGGTGTTTCTATTTGTGATGGATCCACAAAACGACTCCAATCTAGATATCGAACTGCAACTCCACCTAGATCGTAAATTAATAGTCCAAAAAGTAAAACAATAGCAATATTCTTTTTAATTTTTTGACTTTTATAAAGCATGAAAACTAAAAAAGTTATTATTACTAAAAAAACTCCTCTTAATATATCATCATTAAAAACTTCTCTCCTAGCAAAAATTATTTGTTCGAGAATTTCTTCACCATAAGCTTCTCGCAACCTTATATCTATAGCGCTTTTAAATGAAAACAATCCTATGATTTTTAATAGGATTAAAGAGATTAGGAAACCCAAAATACCTATTGTAGTTTTTAAAAAAGGTTTAAAATATTTTTGTGGATTACTTAAAAGTTTTTGTAAACCAAGAGCTGCTAAAACAGGAACACATAATTCTAAAATAACCTGAGCAGATGACACAGATCTAAATTTATTGTAAAAGGGAACGTTATAAATGAAAAAATCAGTCACAATTGGGAAGTTTTTTCCCCAAGACAAAATCAAAGATAATATTGAGGCTATCATCAAAGCATTTCTTATAGGTCCTTTTAAAATAATCATAGCAAACACTGCAAAGAAAAACACAACAATTCCTATATATGCTGGAGCCTCAAGAATAGGTTGAGAACCCCAGTAAGTCGGAACAGAGCTTACAAAATTCTTAGCTTGTTTAATTGAAACACCTTTCTTCACAAGAAACTCATACAACTCAGATTCAGTCCCCAAATTCTCTCTTGATCCTCCGCCTTGAACTCGTGGAATAATTAAGCTTAATGATTCAAATATTCCATAACTATACTCTGTTATATAATTATAGTCTAAACCATCAGAAGTGCTTTTTTGACTGGTACCCAGGTTAAGCTTTAATTCCGAACCACTTCGGGTACTAAATTTAGAATATTCTGAAGTTGAAAGAAGGGGTGTAGCATTTAACCCTATAGCTAAAATCCCGCTTAAAGAAAACAAACCAAGACTTTTTGAGATGGTTTTTAAATTTTTATTTTGATAAGCTTGATGTAAATAAACCAGACCCAGTATTACTAAAATAAATAACAAATAATAGGACATCTGGTAATGATTAGCTCTAATATTTAATCCAAGACCTAAAACGCTTAAAATAAATCCATACAGCCACCTTTTATCAATTAATAAAAAAAACCCAGCTAAGGCAAGTGGCATATAGGATAAAGCCATAGCTTTTGTATTGTGTCCTACTTGAATAATAATTAAAAGATAGGTTGATAAACCAAAAGCAAAAGATCCAAAAACAGCTACTCTCCAATCAACCTTTAAAACTAAAAAAAGAATATAACTAGAAAAAAGATAAAGGAATAATAAATATGCCGGACGAGGAATTAACTTAAACAAATCATGTATTAAGCCTAAAAAATCTGCTGGATATTTTGCCCCTAATTGATAAGTAGGCATACCTCCAAAAGCATTATCTATCCAATAAGTTTCTTTACCGTCATTTTGAGATCTATATTCTTTAATTTGACGAGACATCCCAGAATATTGAACTATATCAGATTGTAATAATTTCATTCCCGTTAAGGATGGATAATAAAAAAGTTGTGCGAAAATGATAAAACAAACTAATACAAGTCCATGTTTACTTAGACTATTATTCAATATCTTCATATTCTATATATTCCCCTAAGTTATCAGACTTTTTAGTTTTATTTTGAGTTTCTTTTTTATTATGACCATTGTTATATTTAGAAGAAGTCTTTTTTGAAATATCACGAATTAACCAACCAAGCAGTAATGGACTTAAACGCCTAATTACATATGAAATAATAAAAATAAAAAATAGAATTTTCAGCAAAGAACTCAAAGTATAATAGTTAATGTCATAACAAATTTAAAAAAAATTATATATAAGATTGTTAATTAAGCCAATCCATAATTATTTATTTTATTAAAAAATCGAATTATATTGCATATTATGTTTGAGATTAAAAATCCTCTATTATTATTATTATGTATTTCAAATATCGGAGTTTGTCAATATACTGAGCAAATTAATTCAAACCGACCAGGATACTCTATAGGGGCGTATTCAGTTGGAAAAGGCGTGGTTCAGATTGAAACAGGTTTTGAGTCTAGAAATTATAAACATAATGGTTATAATCAAAGTACAATTAAAGGGACAGTAGGTTTTTTATCTCTTCGGTGGGGGTTTTTATTTGAAAGGCTAGAATTAACTTATGATGCATCATATATGTTTGATAAATTCACAAATAAGATACCAAACAACCCAATAGAACTAAAAAGAAGTGGATTTCTTCAAAATTTTTTAGGTGTCAAGTACTTGATTTATGATCCATTCAAGAAGGAAAAAGAGATAAATGTTTACAGCTGGAAAGCAAATAATGGGTTTAAATTAAAAGACTTAATACCTGCTGTTTCTTTAACTGTGGGTGCTAATTTTGATCCATTTAGTGAAGAAACCCCATATCCACATGGTGATTTATTTGGCACTTTGTATAGACCCGTATTTTACCAAACGCTATACTATGTTGCTCCTAGTCCTACCCCACTTACTATGATGGGAACTATTGCAACACAATCTCATTTTTTAGGAACATGGGTTTTTGTAACAAATTTTTCTTTAAAAAGATACCTGTCAAAGTTTATTGAAAAAACATACATTATTACTTTAACTCATGCTTTTAATCCACTCTGGTCTGTTTATGTTGAAAATCAAGGGGTTTTTTCTGAAAGGCACTCTGATAACATCATCAGGGCTGGAGCAGCATATTTAGTCGGAAGAAATCTACAGGTAGAGGGTACAATTGGCACCAACACAAGAACTGATCCTAGTTTTTTCTCAATAAATGCAGGAGCTTCCTATAGGCTTGATTTTCATAAAGATTATAAAGACCCAAAGAAAATAGAAAGAAAAAAGTTAAAAAAAGAGGAAAGAGCTTTAAAAAAGAGTAGAAGGAAATTTGATAAGCAAGAAAACAAGAGAAATAAAAATGCTAGAAAAAAACCTAAACAATAAGTTTATATATGGATTCATCTATTTCAATTAAAGAAGTTATTTCTGAAGAAGGGTTGAGAGATTTTGTTCATTTTCCTTTCGAATTATATAAAAATCATCCCTACTGGGTTGGACCCATTATTAAGGAAGAACTTGAAACTTTAAACAGAAAAAAAAATCCTGTTTTTCAAAATGCAATCTCACATTATTTTTTAGCATATAAAAATGAAAAAATTGTTGGTAGAATTGCAGCAATTATAAACTGGATTGAAATTAAAGAGATCAAAAAATCTAAAGTTCGTTTTGGCTGGTTTGATGTTATAGATGATTATAATGTAACTGAAAAACTTCTTGAAAAAGTTATTTTAGTTGGTAAAAAACATAAACTTGATCAAATTGAAGGACCTGTTGGTTTCTCAAACATGGATAAAGCAGGAGTCTTGGTTAAAGGATTTGAAGAACTTAATACGATGATCACTTTATATAATTATCCATATTATTCAGAACACTTAAAAAAACTTGGTTACCAAAAATTAGCACAATGGGTAGAATATGAAATAAAAATTTCTTCTTTTGAAGAGTCTCCTGAAAAAGTAAGAAGGTTTTCTAAATTAATTTTAGATAGATATTCACTAAAACTCCTTGAGTTTAAATCTAATAATGACATTTTACCTTATGTTGATCAAATGTTTGATTTATTAGGAAAAACATATGACAAACTTCAGACTTTTGTTCCAATTCAGCCCTATCAAATCAAATATTATAAGGAAAGATACTTTAGATATATACATCCAGACTTCATAAAGTGTGTTGTAGATAAAGAAAATAATCTTATTGCCTTTGTAATAACAATGCCCTCATTTTCAAAAGCACTAAAAAAAATAAATGGAAAACTATTCCCTTTTGGATTTCTTAGAATTTTATGGGCTCAAAAATTTGTGAAAAAAGTTTCATTATATCTAATTGGGGTAAGACCAGACTATCAGAATAAAGCGGTAACGGCTATTTTAATGAATGAAATTCAAAAGACTTTTAATAAATATAATGTTAAAGTGGTTGAAACTAACCCTGAATTAGAGGAGAATACCCAAATTCAAACTTTATGGAAAAATTACGAGCATCGTCTTCATAAAAAACGAGCAACCTTTACTAAAGCTATAGAATAATTAAATAGCTGTATTAAATCTTTTACTTTTGCATTATGTTATCTGAAAATACAATTGTCGCTTTAGCTTCACCTTCGGGAACAGGTGCTATTGGAGTTATACGAATTTCAGGTACTGAATCTATTTCAATTGCTTCAAAATGTTTTGAATCGCATAGGGGTATAAACTTAATTGATCAATCCTCTCACAAAACCTTTTTAGGGTGGGTAAAAGATGGTGATCGAATTATTGATAAAGTGTTACTTACAATCTTTAAAGGTCC
>Ga0115000_10005213_pt1 | contig 10466 bp, 7 predicted proteins | sample ArcticOcean_MG_C_6_FD_89690 | JGI IMG/M metagenome (GOLD analysis project Ga0115000, IMG submission 89690) | Marine microbial communities from western Arctic Ocean - ArcticOcean_MG_CB8_128 | ecosystem: Environmental > Aquatic > Marine > Oceanic | place: Arctic Ocean: Canada Basin | collected... | reverse complement strand
TTTTAATTAGTATTTATAAAAGTGTTGATAATCTTTTGAGTATTTCCAATCTCCACCCCACTGCCAACCTCTACTTTTAAATTCTTGCACAACACAATCATTTTTTTGTATCATCCCTTCTACATGATTTTCTCTATCCGTATATTTTCTTCCATTTTCTGGTTGAACCTTACTTCTTCTGATATATGGATTTAACAAAGGATTGATATCAATAGCTCTTCCGAAAGAATGGTCAGATAATTTTCTGCTACCACTTACTGTCCTATAATTAAATGCAGATGTATTATTATCTTCCATAGATTTATCATCATTACAATCATATAAATTAATAGGTATCATTTTTTCAATAGGGAATCTACACTCATATATATCTCTAAAAATATCAACGACTTCTTCTGCAAGTTCATGATGAACAATAAGTTCTCCCATTTGAGTTTCTCCATCCAAATTAATATATGCAACTTTCACAGATTGTAAAAGCACTAAATCTTTTATCTTTTTATCGCAACAATATTGAGATAACTCATATTCACTTATTTCATTGATTTCGTAAATGAAATTATATTCAATAACCTTCTCTTTAATTATTGAGAGTTCAACTAAATTAGATTCTTTTGTATTACAAGAAAAGAGAATTACAAATAGAAAAAAAAAACATCTAATTATCATCAATCATACATTCCATCTTCTTCTTCAAAAAATAAATAACATTCATTACCATAATAATCTGGAATAAAAGTACAAAGAACCTTATCTCCCATATTCATTGAATAGTCAACATATTTCTGACTTCTTCCTTTTTCAACACAGACAACTCCAATCTGGTATTCCTTCACCATTCTACTAATATTCTCAGTTCCAATAATATCTCCTCTGTCATTCCTAATCTCTATCTCATCAAAATTATCTTCAACAAAGATTGATTCTATTCCATTTACAAATAATTTATTCATTGCTTCAGATGCGTAATATCCGAAATCACCTCCTTCATCTGTATTATTAAAGAAAATTGCAACTCTATAATGTTCTACATCAATAGGGAAGGAACTTAAAGCACCAGCAAAAATCCAACCTATCTCTCCTTTTTTAGTTCTAACTTTATAAAAAGGAGCATTCATTGTTCTGCCTCTTAACTTCACTTCAAAGGTTTCTGAAGATTTTTCTCCAAGAAAAGTTACTTTTTCTCCTTCATCAAGTACATCAACAAATTTAGCTCCTTGCCTTTTAGAATCTAAATTAGGAGCCGCTCTAACTCTTAGATTTTCTACCCAAGAATAATACTCTTTTATTTCTAACTTAGTTCTAATTTCCTCTTGTTTCTGATCTATTAAATTCTCATTGGTATTAATAGATTCCTTAATATCGCTGCAAGAAAAAAATAAGCTTGTAATAATAAAAAATGTAAATATTTTCTTCATAATTTTATTTCTGTATTCTAATTTTAATATTCTTTCACTAAACTCAGATACCCACCACTTAAATTATCATTGGTATAGCCTGAATTATTATATATAATATATCGTTCTCTTCCTTTTTGAGGACGTATTCTGATAGCGTCATAACTTAATTCTAATCTTGTTTTATATCCGTAATAATCTTCTACATAAACTTTACTTTTAGAAGTTTTTCTATCAATAGATTTAATATTAGAACTTAATGAATTACTAAAGTTAAACTCTTTCACAAAACTACCCCTCTTATTATTGTCATCTTGTCGGAAAAAGTGAATATTTCTAGGAGATTGATTGAAAATTACCGCATATAATGCAGTCTCCTCTCTATCAATACTTGCAGTAGTAATTCTACTTCTACAATATTGTTTATATGTATTTTCAGAAGTAAAATCAACAGAATGTGATGGAGACTCCACCTCATATTGATCTCTTGGATCATTACTCTCAGACTTAGGACCTCTTAATTCAAATTCATATCCAATATCCTGCATATAATCATTATATACATAATCATAAATAGCTTGAGTGACCCAAGTTTTAGCTCCTGTTAATATTTCATTAACTTCCTTCTCATATTCCATTTCATACATTCTTTGTATCTTTTTCCAAGAATCTTCACTAACAACAAAAGGAAGTCCCTTTACCTTATAAGCTACCCATGCATATTTTAATTCTTTACCATCATAACGCTCTGGAAAGTTTAATCTTATCTGACACCAAGATATACCTTCCCTATCATATCCTTCTTTAAACTGTACTATTTTTACAATGTCTCCTGGATCTAATTCATCTACAACATTATCCATAGAGGCATCCGGACTAGCTCTTACGTTCAACTCTACAAAAGTGACACCTTCAATTAAAACTCTTTTATCAGAATCGCAAGATGAAAGTATTGCAAAACTAAATATCATTATGATAATTTTTTTCATGATAGTATATTATATTAATTATTACGACAAACTTAATAAATATTTTATTAGTAACTCTTGAAGCAAGACGCTTTCTGCCGATAAAAAGAGAATGTTTATCGATATATTCAGTAGAATGACAATAATAATAGGTAGTATTGAAAGTATTAAATTTAGGGAAAGCTGAAAACCTTATAGAGTAGGCAAATTATTAAAAAAATATTCATGAAAAAATTAATGTCAATTTTTGGAGCTACTTTATTTGTATCTGCCTTAATGTTTACCTCTTGTACATCTGAAGAAACTCCTAATGCTACAGATCCTGAAACAACAGCTCCTGAAACAACAGCTCCTGAAACAACAGCTCCTGAAACAACGGATACTGACACAACAGATACTGAAGAAACAGTTACTGAATAAATAACTAAATAGCATTTAGTAATATAAAAAAACAACACTTATAAAAGTGTTGTTTTTTTTTAATAACATCTACAAAAAATAGAGACTACCTAATAACTATTTTATCAGTGAATACAGATTCTTTATTTTTAATCTGAATGACATAAGCACCTTTACTGAAACTACTTAAATCAATTACATCATTATATATTCCACTAATATTTTCGGAAGAAACATAAATTATTTCTCCAAGAATATTTGTAATTTTTATTTGATATTCAGATGGCGTAACACCCATCATATCTAAATTTAAAATTCCATTTGTTGGATTTGGATATACAGAAATTTTACCTTCAAATATGTTTTCTTCTATTGAGGAAACAACAGCAAAATTCATTCTAATCATAGGTGCTCTTGACAGCCAATACCACGAACCAAAAGATTGAGTTCCTGTTAAACAACCATTCTTCTGAATATAACATGTAGTAGGGTAAGTATATTGAGCCATAGCAATTACAGAAGTATCAATAGGACTAGCATAAGAACCAATAGCAGCCATATATGTACCTGGAACTAAACTAAAGTCATCATCAAAACTAATAGTAGTCCAATTATTTAAATCATTTGCAGTAATGGCATAATCATCCGATTGAGCTAGATATATTTTATCATTAGAAGCATCAATTTCGTAAATCATAGCATAAATTAAAGCTCCAGGAACTGAATTATCTTTCATATAAACTGAAAGTGAAGCCAAATCATCCGTATCGTACACATCAAAATAAGAACCTACAATCATCCCACCACACGATCTTCCTAATTCGTAACTAGAACTCATTGTTCCATTATCTCTACCATATACATTATCTGTAACTGCCGAAAAAGAAGACATAGTATCTGATATTGTATCAACTGATGAAGCCCAAGTATCAAAAGTGTATAAACCTGTAGAAGTAGGAGTAAATTTATTCTGACCAACAAAAATCATGGTATCTTGAGGAAATAAGATACTATCTGCAGAAATCGTAGTAAATACAGAACTAGAAGATTCGTCTAAAACATTTACATTAATATGTGCAGTTTGATTTAAAGCTCCTAAATTGGTTACTTCCCCTTCAAAAGTATAAGGGTTTGCAATAATTTGTTTCATTGGTATAAGCGTATATTCCAATCCAAAACCATTTGTAGTAGGAGTAGTATACCAACCACCAAAACTTGTTTCTGATAAATCAATCTTATTATCTGGTGTTTCTACAATTTTCATATCGTCTAACATCCAAAAATAAACTCTAGCATTCCACCCTACTTTTACATATGCAGTTGCAGAATTTCCTGCAACAGCAGAAATATTTAAACTTAAATATTCCGGATCGGCAGAGGCTTGATTATTAGTAGCGTTACCCTGTACATTATAACTCGTCCAATTAACACTATCTGTACTTATCGAGACCGTTAAATCAATACTATTATTTAACCTAAAAGAATGTTCAAATTCTAAACTTACATTTGCATATCCACTTAAATCAATAGAAGAAGTGGTAAAGTACGATTCGATAAAATGATAAGAAGAACCTGAAGAAGCTCCTGAATTACCATTCCAATGATTAGCAGAATCTATATCTGAAATAAGAAATCCGTTTGCAGATGTAGTAGAATTAATTGCAGTAGCAGGCCCAGTCGGATTCCCTCCACTAGTACCTACAGAATTCCAATACCCCCAACTACCAACCATAGAATGTTTCCAAGGAGCAGTTGCAGTATTACCAGCAGAAGCTCCACTATTACCGGCACCTGTATTTACAGTATAACTATTCCATCCTGAAGGAAATCCACCTCCAAAATCTTCTGACCAAATTACTACAGCACTTTTATCAGAATGAATATCATTCTTTATAATTTTTGATGAATTATTAGCATCTAAACACTCTTCTTGAGCAAATACTGAAAAGGAAAAAACAGCAAATAATAATAGTAGACTTTTTTTCATAATTTTATTTTTTTAATTAAAGTACAAACTTAAGTAAAAAATAGATATAAAAAAAAACCCAACTTTCGTCAGGCTTTTAATTTATTATATTAATCTATTATTCAATAATTAACTTTTTATTAATATTCGAATTTTCATTCTGAACATTAAGCATGTAAATACCATTATTTAAATTTGATAAATCTAATTTTGTAGATGAAGTATTATTCACATTTCTAGTATCAAAATAAACAACTTCTCCTAAAATATTGGTTACAGAAATAACATATTCTCCAGAATTAACTTCTACTAAATCTAAATTAAAAATTCCTTTTGAAGGATTAGGGTGGACTGATAGTTTTCCATCAAAAATATTATCTTCTAAAGAAGATACTGTTTCATATCCTAGATTCAATCTAATTAATAGTGAAGGAGCATTATACCAATAACCATAAGTACAAGGAGGTGTAGCACAAATATTACAACCATTATCTTGAATAAAACTTAAAGTATTTTCATTAGATGAAACACTAATTAGAGAAGTATCAACTGGATTAGCAAAACCTCTTACGGCAGCAATATATGTTGTTGAAGCATAAACATCAATTAAATCTGGGAAAGCAATTGTAACCCATTCCCCAATATCTGCTTGCGTCAATACATAAGAATCTGATTCTCCTAAATATATTGGAGCATAAGGAGTAACCATTGCATCAATTTCATATAACTCAACTTTAACTTCTGCTCCTACTGAAGATCGGTCATCTACATGGAATGAAATAGAGGTAGCTTCATCATCTTCATAAATATCAAAAGCATTTCCTAGAACCTGCCCTCCACAAGATTGCCCTAACTGAAAAATTGAAGTTGCACTAACGGCTTCTGCGTTCTCTCCATCAGAATCCCAATCAAAATCAACAGCATAAATTGTGTCAGTAACTTTAGTTCCTCTTCCAATTGTATCAGTAGAAGGAAAAGAATCTGATTCAACCCAATAATTTATTTGGTGATAACCAGTACTTAAAGGTGTAAAAGCAGATGTAATTAATGTATCATTTGACATTACAGGTAAAGTCATTGGATTTGAATAAGTTGAGAAAACATTAGACCCAAAATTATCAACCTCTACATGCATTGTCACATTATTTTGTGAAGATGCTCCATTATTTGAAACAACAGCTTCAAATCTATAAGGATTTGCAGTTGCTTGATTAATTGGATTAAATGTATAATCAATACCTAAATCACCAGTAGATTGATAACCAACCCACCAACCACCAAATGTTTCATCAGATAGCTTAAGAAGGTGATCAGGTGTTTCAACTAATTCAATATCATCAATCATCCAAAAATAATAACCATTATATGAAGTATTATACAGAACCGTTCCATCATAAATAAACTGAATTCTTACATCTGAATTACCAGCAATATTTAGCGGCATTCTAACCACAGCTTGATAATCATTTTCCGTTCTCTCATTTACTTCTATTTCTGGATGAACTTCTATAGTATCAGTAAATGTAAGACCACCGTCAAGACTAAACGCAATTTTAGCAATCCCAGTATATTCTCTGTAGAAAGAATTAAATAAAATTGAAACATCAGAATACATTGAACAATCAATTGAATCAGTTGTTAAAGTACCAACATGACCCGTTGGAGCTCCTCCTGTAATGCTATTACAAGGATACGTCCCAGCTCCAAAATTACCAGCAGTTCCTCCGTTATCATAATAATCAGAATCAAACAACATAAATCCATTAGCTGCTGTTGGAGAAGCTATTGGACCATTTGTACCTGCATAAGCTCCTTGAGAACCCGTATTAACACCAGGATTGGTAGAAGGACCTCTGTAAACCCATGGAGCTGAAATTACAGGTGGTGTTGGAGTAGTTCCGTTAGTCCATGTTGCAGGAATACCAGCACTAAAATCTTCCGACCAGAATGGGGTAGCTTTATCTGAATAAGAAGTTAAAATCGGGTTTGATTTTAAAATTTTTGTACTTACATCTGATGGGGCAGGCATTTCTACATTTGAAAGTTGCGCAAATGAAATTGCTGAAATCATCAAAAATGAAGCAATTGTGTAAAGTTTTTTCATTATATTAATTTTATATTATTTAGTTTGCTAACTTACAAAAAATAAATCATAAAAAAAACCCACTTAAAAAGTAGGTTTTTTTTTATGAAATATTAATTTATTCAATAATAATTTTCTCAGAAATAGTAGATTCTGAATTAGAAACTTCTAAAATATAAATTCCTTTACCTAAATCAGACAAATCAATTGTTTGAGAAGAAATAGTATTATTTGAAGAGGCGGAAGTGTAAACTTCCATACCTAAAACATTAGTAATAGAAATTCTGTAATCATCTACTTTTATATTATTTAATTCGATAGTAAATACACCATTATTTGGATTAGGATGTAGAGTAAACTCTCCTATAGAAACATTATCAACTGATAATACCGAGATGTCAAAACTCATTCTAATCATTGGTAATTCTGAAATAGTATACCAGTAACCAAATCCATTAGAACCAATATCACAACCATTATCTTGAATATATGTTCCTCCTTGAGAAGTTCCTGAGTTACTCACTAAAAAGGTGTCAATCGGATTAGCATACCCTCCTACAGCAGCTACATAGCCTGTTCCTGAAAATAAATCTTCCCCTCCATCAAATGGAATTTCAATCCAATTCCCTAAATCTGCAGATGTGAGTATATAGTCATCAGTTTGTGTTAAATAAATTGGATCTCCTTCTGGGTCATCTTCATATAAAACAGCATAAACAGAAGTTCCTACTACAGATTGGTCATCAATATGAACTTGCAATCCGTATAAAGTTTCATCCGCATACATATCGTATTTTACACCAATAATCATTCCACCACAAGATCTACCAACTCTCCATGATCCGTTAGGAGTATCATTATCTCTACCATAAATAAATTCTGTTACAGTTGTTACTAAACTTTCAGTATTAGTAGAAGTAGAATCTCCTGTTCCCCACATATTAATAGTATAAACAGCTGTAGAAGCGGGGGTAAATGTAGAATTTATAACAAAGGTATCCTGAGGAAAAGTAACGTCTAATAATTGTGAATTAGAAACATCAGAAAACACAGTCGTTCCCATATCATCAATAACTTCTGTACTTAAATAAGAATTTTGAGATGCAATACCCGCATTACGTAATACTGCTTCAAAAGAATAAGGATTAGCGCTTAACTGAGAAAGAGGTTTAAATGTATAATCATAACCATCACCACCAGTTGCAGTATATCCTTGCCACCAACCACCTTGTACAGTTTCTGTAATCGCCATTGCATTGTTAGGAATTTCAGAAATCATTACATCATCTACTGCCCAATACCAAGCCCAAAAATCATTGTCAAAATAATAAAATTGTACCATTACAGAATCTTGATTTCCAGCTAATGCTGAAATATTGATAATCTCATTTTGAGGATTATTTGAGTTTTGAAGGTTTGGATATCCATTAGCATCCGTCAGGTCAAACTGAGTCCAATTTACTCCACCATCTGCAGATACTCTAACAGCTCTTGTATCTTGCCACCATCTGTAATTATGAGAAAAAGTTAATTGAACATATGGCCATCCTGTTAAATCAATAAGTGAAGATGTAGCTGTACATTCAACAGGTGTACCATCATTATCTAATCCACCTGTCCCATCTGAATTAATAAATAAATATCCGTTAGAAGCAGTTGGAGATGCCATTGGAGATAAAGCAGTAACAGGAATAGCAGCAGGATCCATTTCTAGACTCCAATCTAATGGTGGAATAGAGGTGTTTGATAAATTCCAATTAGTAATATCAGAACAATCATCCTGCCAAATTACTGTTGCTGCAGAATTTATAGATGAATTAGAAGTTAGTGATGTGGATTTTGAAATAACTTTAGTATCTTTTCTTATGATTTCAGAATTATTCACTTGCGCAATTGTAGAAATTGAAATTACAAGAGAACAAAGAATTAAGTAGTATTTTTTCATATTATTTATTTTTGATTATTTAGCTAACTTACAAAAAATAAATCAAAAAAAAACCTACTTAAAAAGTAGGCTTTTAAAATATCATTTATTTATAAATTATTCGATAATAATTTTCTCAGAGATAGTAGCTTCTGAATTAGAAACTTCTAAAATATAAATTCCTTTATCTAAATCAGATAAATCAATTCTTTGAGAAGAAATAATGTTAAGTGAAGAGGCAGAAGTGTAAACTTCCTGACCTAAAACATTAGTCACAGAAATTTTGTAATCATCTGCTTTTATATTATTTAATTCAACAGTAAACACTCCAGTATTTGGATTAGGATATACATTAAAATCACCTTCAATTAAATTATCAACAGATAAAGCCGCAGGGTCAAAACTCATTCTAATCATTGGAATGTTAGACAACCAGTACCAGTCACCAAAAGCACCAGAACCAAGACTACATCCGTTATCTTGTATCCAACATGTAGCTCCTTGAGATTCTCCAGAAAGATTTACTTGAAATGTATCTACTGGACTTGCATAACCACCAACTGCAGCTAAATAAGAAGTTCCAGCAAATAAATCTTGTCCTCCATCCATAGGAACAGTCACCCAATTGTCTAAGTCAGCAGGAGTCAAAACATAATCATCTGATTGAGAAATAAAAATCGGATCACTATTAGGGGTAGGGTCATTTTCATATAATGCTACATATATAGATGTACCAACAACTGACTCATCATCAATATGTACCTGAATAGCATAAAGTGATTCGTCTGCATAAATATCTAGAGTTGTACCTACAACCATACCACCACAAGGTCTTGCTACTCCCCTGTATCCTGAAGCTTGATTCCAATCTCTACCATAAGTATAATCATTTACAACTGACATTAAAATAGCAGTATCAGTACCTATAGAATCACCAGTACCCCAAAGTCTCATTTCGTAAGTTCCATTTGAGGAAGGAGAAAAAGTATTGTTACATGCAAATGTATCTACATTATGAGACATATCTAACAACATAGAGTTAGAAGTAGTTGTGAAAACAGATGTACCTTGGTCATTAAATACCTCAGCATTTAAAACCATATTTTGTGGTGCAACACCATCATTATGTAAAACTGCTTCAAAAGAATAAGGATTTGCAGATAGTTGAGATGGAGTTTGAAAAGTAAAATCAAATCCAGCAAGTGCACCTCCAGCAACATTAGCGTAGTTTACCCACCATCCACCAAGTACAGCTTCAGATATAGAAGCAGCATTATTTGGAGTTTCAGCAATAGATACATCATCTAACATCCAAGCGTAATCCCACTGACCTTCATATCTAAATCTAATCCAAACATTAGCTTGATTACCTGCAGTAGCAGAAATATTTAAAGAAACTAACTCAAAGTTGTCAGAAGCATCATTAACATCTAAATCAACATGAGCTTCATATCTATCCCAGTTTATATTATCGTTACTTACCTCTAAAAAAACAGAATCCTGAAATTTTCTGTGGTAAGATTCAAAAGATAAGTTTACATATTGGTATGCAGAACAATCAATTGAATTGTTAAATGCTAAAGTAGCATCTTGAACATTAGTAGCAGTGGTTGCTAAAGCATCAGAATCGTACATTGCAAATCCGTTAGCAGCTGTAGTAGAAGCGATAGCTCCCATTGGAGCAGAAAAACCTCCAGCAGGAACAGCAGTACCAATTACCCAGTTTTGT
>Ga0115000_10005212_pt1 | contig 10467 bp, 7 predicted proteins | sample ArcticOcean_MG_C_6_FD_89690 | JGI IMG/M metagenome (GOLD analysis project Ga0115000, IMG submission 89690) | Marine microbial communities from western Arctic Ocean - ArcticOcean_MG_CB8_128 | ecosystem: Environmental > Aquatic > Marine > Oceanic | place: Arctic Ocean: Canada Basin | collected... | reverse complement strand
CGGGATAGACCATGATCGCCGGCCGCGGCCCGCGCGCCACGACGACGACGCGTCGCAGCTCGCGCGTGAGTGCTCTATCCGCGCGCGCGTGGAGGACGTCCGTGCGCCACAGCGGCAGGGCCGGGTCGCCCCGCGTCTCCGCGACGTCGTAGCACTGGCAGAACATCGTTATCTGTTGTGTGGCGGGCCACTGGCGGCGTCCGGCGCGCCGCTTTTGAATACTGCTCTCCCTGAGTGTTGGGTCTAGTTTGGCCGCAGCGCTGCTTCTTCGATACTTTGGCAGCGAAGTAATCAAGTTCTAGCCCGTGGGCGGTGCAAGCGAAGTGCCCTTGACTAAGGCGCAGGAGCAGGTTTTGTGTTGCTGAGTTGCTCGAAACCCGCACGAAGCAAATGCGCCCTCTCCACAGCGCTCCTGCTGGGCCCATCAGTCGAGACGGACCAGTGGGAGCTGTCACGGCGGAAAAAAAAACGCACCGAGCGCATGCGTCGTGTACACGCTGTCTTTGTCGACCGATAACTCAGGCGCACTGCATCGCGCGGGCAACAGGACCGTGAAAACGATCACTGTGCAAGCCCTTAGCACGTGGTAATCAGCGTGCTTGCAACAGAGCAAGCATCAACGACCTAACCACTTGCAAGACACCAGCGCAATTGCTTGCAAAAAGGCGACACAAGGCACCCAACCATGAAGTACTACCCCGAGTACAGCCACGTCGTGAGCTGGCCGGCCATGTTGATTCCGCCGGCGATCTACGTCGTTTTTGCCGTCTTGGCGAGTCGAAGTGTCACGCCCGGCAAGCCGGTGCTGCCCAACTCGATCCTCAAGAACGTCCTGAGAGTTTATAATGTGGTGCAGATCGTCTTATGCACGTACATGACCATCGGACTCTTACCGGTCGTGCAGCCGCCCAACGTCTTCGGCATCGACACTTCAATGGACGCCGCCGGCGAATGGTTCATTTTTTGCCACTACCTGTCCAAGTTCCTCGACTGGTTCGACACCTTCTTCATCATCGTGAAGGGCAACGCGAAGAAGCAGTTGAGCTTCTTACACGTGTACCACCACTCCTCCATTGGCCTGATGTGGGGCATTCTCCTCATGTACGACAACGCCGGCGGCACGGCGCGCTACGGCGCCCTTATCAACAGCGTGACGCACGTCTTCATGTACTCGCACTATTTGTGGACGTCGTTCGGGCGCAAGAACCCCTTCAAAGCTTTATTGACCAAGTGGCAGATCTGCCAGTTCTACTCGTGCTTCATCCATGCCGTTTTGGTGTTATTAGGCAAGCCCATCGTCGAAACGCACCTGAAGCTGGAGCTGGCCTGGCTCCAGTTCTGCTACCACATCACGATGGTCTACCTCTTCACGTTCAAGATGGCCTGGATCCCCAGGCTCTACATCGACCTCGAGGACAAGTCGGCATAGGGTAAACTACTATTATCACGTATTCACAAGGCGGCACTGATCACGACGGGGGGTAATGCGCCGCGTTCGCGGCCGCGAGCGCCTCCGCCGTCGTCCGCGCCGTCAGCGTCGTCGTGGCGACGATCAGGAGCATACCCAGCACGAGCAGCACGGCGTCCTCCCGGACCGGCAGGCCGTTGCGCCGCGCGAGGAGAAGGTGCACCAGGGGCGGCAGCACAAACCCCAGCGTAATACAACAAAAGGCGCCCACCAGGCCGACCACGAGGCAGAAGGCCGGCATCGCGTAGGCCACGAGCGCCGCACCTGCGGCCACGAGGCCGCGCACGTAGACGCGCCGGCACCGCGGGAACCTTGCCTCCAGAATTTCGCCGCAGCCCACCAGACCAATAGGCACACTGAAGACGGAGGCGCATGCCATGGCCAGGCGCACCGCCGTCGGCACGGTCCAGCGGCCGTCGGGCAGGGCGTCGAGGACGTTGCCCGGTACTGAGTCATCAACACCTGGTCCATCGTAGAGCCGCGCGACGCCCGCGCCCACAATTAAATACGTCGCGAACGCTATAGTAAGAGCCACCTGCTGGGCGCCCGCGAACGTGTCCGGAGAGGCCATGCTCGCCTCCATCTGGAGAGCTAAAGGAGCAATACCAAAACAGAAGGCCATGACGCCCACCGCCGCGCCCAGGTCATTTGTGGAGTTTGGTTTGGTCCAGTCGAACGCGCCGTTCTGCGCCCAGCCCAGCGATTCCCGTCGCGCGACGCCGTACAGCGCGATGGCCGTTAATGAGCATGCGAGGGCGACCAAGCCCGCGGCGCCCACGGCCGCCAGCGAGCCCATGTCATCAACTAAAGCTAATGGTACGGCCATGGCGGCGGCCGCCGCGACGTCGACGCCGAGCGGCACCGCCAGCGGCGTCGCCCTTATAAAATCGTGGAGCGCCACGAGGTACGAGACGGCGACGCCGAACATCAGAACGAATAACACGGCTTCGGCCATTGCCGCACAAGTCCCGCCCGCCGCCTCCCGCGCCAACGCCGCGAGCGGCGATTCCCGGCCGGCGTCGACGCGGCGCCGCGCTGCCTCGTCGAGCAGGTTCCGCGCCCGCACCAAGCGCCGGCCGGCCCAGTCGTTCCAGACCAATAGCACTAATAGCGCCAGGACGCACGGGACGACGCCGCCCGTCGAGAAGGCGTGCGGCACACTGAGCACGCCCACGCCGATGCAGAGCTTGAGCATGGCCGTCACCGCCCCGAGGAACGAGGTCTGGCCCGGCTTGCGCGAGCCATGGTCCGCCAGCGGCAAGGCTTCGCCCCGCGGCGGCATGCTGCTTTTGAGAGTCCAAGCTTGCAGGTCGTCCTGCGCCGCGCAACCCAGGTCGTTAGAAATCGGACAGGCGTCGCACTGTAGTACGATGTGGTGTGTCGGACAATTTTACAAAGCTGTGATGTCGTAGTGATGCACCAGACCAACGCGTAATGTTTTTTTTGCACTCACGACAGGGTAAAAAACCCGTCCGGCCAAAGAGGCATATATTAAATGGGTGCTTAGATTTGTCTACGACGCTATCAAGGAGTGGGACGACCGGACGCCAGTTAGCTTAGGTTAGTTTACGTGCCCCTCCCGCCCCGTGTTATGAGACCAATGGGACGCCGGGACGCGGTCCGCCAATTGGCTCGAGCGCATGGCCAAAATCCGAGAAGTCAGGTCGATGCCGTCCCCCGCCGTCGTCATGTTGAGGTGCACGACCTCCGGTTTTGTCGGAGGGATCATTGAGGCGGCACAAGGTTTTGGTTGCCAACCGCCAACCCGCCGCGGATTGGCATTCAAGTCGGCGGGGTCCGGCGCCGTCACGTGCAGGGGCGACGGCGTGAAGCTGGGCGGCATGAAGGTGCCTCCACATAGCGTGTCGTAGGTGGCGTTCTCGCCCCTTATGGCGGTCGCGAAGGTCGCGCTGCCTCCTTGGGTCTTGGCGCCGCTGTCTGAGTGAGCTTTGACGCGCACGATGGCGTTCACGCTGCTTTCCTCGCGCACTTCCGAGACCGCGCCCAAGGACGCGCGCATGAGGGACGTGTCCCGTTTATACCTGAGGTCCTGCGCCCGCTTTTCTAACCGTTTCTGCGCCTCCATGCGCGCCGGCCCGCGCCCGGGCAGGTGCACTCGTAAATCGTAGACCGGCCCCGGCGACACGATTTCTTTAATAGGGCGGTGCAGACCCAACCCGGGTTCGCGCGCCATCGCGCCCGTCTTACACGTCGGTAAAGCAAAAATAGTCACGCGTTCGTCCGTCAAAAAACGCTGCCGCCCGGCCTTCTGCGGCCGGAAGGGGAAGTCAACCTGGTTCGGGACTTTCGCTAAGTACTTCTCATTCGTTTTCTGCATCCTTCTAAGGGACTCGCCCGCCGTCGGAGGTTGCACCTTGGTCACCGGAGCAAACGCGCGCGCGATCGAAATCTCGTGATCGGTATGGTCCGAGTAGAAGCGGCTCGGCTCGAAGTCCACGAATTCAAAACTTTTGCCGAAGAGCTCGTTCGAGTACAAGGGAGGCGCCGCCTTCTCCTTTCGGTACGAGTAGGACGGCCGGCCTCGATACGTGAACGCGACGCCGGGTTTAGGTAAGGGCTTGACCAGGGAGATGTCGTGCTTGCCCCGGGCTAGCTCCGTCATCCGCGAAAAGGGTAATCCACTGACATTGTCGCCCATGAAACTTCCGTTTTGCTGGACGAAGTCGTCGTTCGTCGTGGGCCCGGGCGTGACAATGGGCATCAAGTTCGGGTCCCAGCAGCACCTCCCATTGACCGCCGTGTGCGTACTTCCATAACCCCGGAAAACGTCCCGTCCCCGCACGTCGTCCGAGTGCCAGGGGACCGCCCGGTTCGGATCCCGCAACCGGTCGCGGTGCGGGAACCGTGTGAGCGGTGCTTTCTCGCTCAACGTCCGTCCCAAGATTTTCTTCTTGGGCTTTGTGTTCAAAATGCGGTCGCCCGCCAACCTTTTGGCCAAACGCCGCGCACTCGCTTCCCGCGTCGCCGACTCCCGCGCCATCGTGTCGCCGCGCGTGTCGTGGAAGGTCTCGCCGGTGATCTCGCCGCCCTCCGTGTGCCAGAACTCCGCGTCTTCCGGAGCGTCGCGCCACGGTATTTTTTCGACGTAGCACGCTCGTCGCGCAATTTTGGCCGCCAGGCCCTCCTGGTCCCGAAATAATTTAGCTGCGGCCTCCAACCGGTCCCGCGGACAGACGCTCGCCAGCGCCTCGGCTAATTGCGGGAGCCACGGGCCCCGCACCGACTCCCACGCGCCGCTTAGTACTTTGAGGGCGTCCATGAGTTCAATAGCGTCCTGGGCGTGCTCGGCCGCGTTGAGCAAAGCGGCGGCGCCGGCCGGAGGCTCGAAGGCCGGGGTCATAGGTAGAGGCGGCGCCCGCGCGGTCGGCGTGCGCGTCAAGAGGGAGCGGCTCGGGTCCCACCCCAAGTCGTCTAGATCCGCTTCTCGCCGTCCGTCCGTGTCGCAGCGGCCGGCGGCGAGGTATCCGCTCCTCAAAGCTTGCACGAGGTTGCTCATCCTGTTTGCTTTACCGCTGCCAATCCAGCCTTTCGGCAGCGCTCGCTCGCGGCAGCTGTGCACTCGCGTTTGCGAGCCCTCGTGCGAATGCGGGCAGCCTTTTTACCTTCGTGCGCCAAGCCGAACGCACGAGGTCTCGGCCTGCGTCTCGCGCGTTGGGCCCGTCTTGAGATAAGTTAGGTAGGAGTCCTCCAGTCGCCCCTTCGCCGCCCAGCAAGTATTGGGGTCGCCCAAATACTCCTCATGGCGAGTTGGTTCTCCGCGCGCGAGCCGAACCCGCACTCGCATTTCGAAAGCCGCGGCAGCCGAAATTGGCAGCACGCGAGCACGGCACCACCATGGGCAAGCACGTCGCGAGCGACGGCAAGGAGTTCGAGACGAAGCGGGAGTGGCGCAAGTACGAGATGCTGCTGATGTATACGTTCAAGGAGAAGACGGGCGAGACGCTGCCCACGAAGAAGCCGGGCGACGTGAACGGCCAGCAGTTCGACATGGGCAACCTCACGAAGTGCGAGGCCGTTGTTGCGGACTCGACAGACATGGTCCAAATCGATGAATGCGTCGACTGCAAAATATTCCTCGGTGCGTCCGGCGAGTCCGTGTTCATCCGGAACTGTTCGGGCTGCACCTTTTATGTCGCGTGCAAACAATTACGGTTGCGGGACTGCCACGACTGCAAGTTCTCGCTGTACAGTCAGACGGAGCCGGTCATCGAGACGTCGGATCAGATCACGTTCACGCCTTTTTCAGGTGGTTTTGAGGGGCAAGCCGAGTGCATGCGTAGTGTCAATTTGGACCCGGCCTGCAACTTCTGGTGGGGCATTTTTGATTTTAATGATGAAGCCAAGACCGGCAAAAACTTCAAGGTCGTGAATACACCGATGGAGCCCTGGTTCCCCCTGGGCAATAATGTCCAGGTCTGCGCGCAGACCGCTCCTAATAGTGCCACATTACCGTCCACTTTAACGGACGGCATGGGCGGCCACGACGGGCCGACGCAGGACGCCGGGTCCAGTTTCAAGATCGGCACGTCGGCGGAAGATGCGCAACAAAAAGTGGACTCCCAGGCGCCGCCGCCGCCGCCGCCGGACCTGGAGTTGATTCCCGACGAGGTCCAGAAGCCGTCGGAGGCCTGGACCGCGTTCCGGGTCGGCGTGCGCTACGACCCGCCTTTATTAGCTTTGGAGTGGAAGGGCGACGACAAGTCGCTGAGGAAGGACATCCCCTTCCCCGAGGTGACGGAGCTCGCGTCTTTAGTGGCGGAGGTCGCCGACGACGAGTGCGCCGCGGCCGTCCTGGACCACATGGTTGCGACGCACGGATCGCAGTGGCTCGACTTCGACGCGTTCTTCTCGCGGAAGCAGGTGCTGCGCCTCGTGGACATGGTCCTGCAGGGCGGGCCGGACAGCGCGGAGATGTAGGGCTCCCGTCTTCTTAAGTCTACTTTTTAAGGGGCTCCGGTTTTCTTTTTGGACTTGGGGCGCCGGCCGTCATGCCCGCCATGTCGGGTCCGCGGGTCGCGTCGACGATCCGTGCTACCCCGCACGAAACCCGTCCGACTAATAACCACCGGGTGTCTATGGCCCAGGGCTCGATGTCCAACCGCACGGCGCCGGCCATCGAAAGCCTATAAAACCCGCACTCACTTTGCTTAAAAATCTTGCCGTGAACGTCAGTGCGCCGGTCACACACCGCTGCATCTACGACGCACTGCACTAGGCTGGTGGGTCGCCATTACATGCTACCTCGTGCGCACGAACACGTCTGGTGGCGCAAACGTGCTGCAAAAGCCAAGTTGCTCCCAACCCGGCATCTAGCCGCGCGTTCGTCGGCGCCATGCGCTGCCTCGCCCTCCTCACATGTGCGCACGCGCTGCGCCACGCCCCCCAAAGGACGCAGAGGACTATTCGACGCAGCGCTCCCCACGACATACATGATGCGACGCGCCGCGTCTTCTGCAGCCGGGAACTGAACATGGCGAACATTGAGGCCGTGGGCTTCGACATGGACTACACGTTAGCCCAGTACAACGAGGCCTTTGATTTGTTGGCCTTCGAGGGGGCCAAGGACCAACTCATAGTGATGGGCTACCCTGAAGAGGCCATTAAGGCTTTCACGTTCGACCCGCAGCAGCACTGTAGGGGCCTGGTGATCGATAAACGAAAGGGCAACTTCCTCAAGATGGACCGGCATAAATATGTCCGAAGAGCTTATCATGGGACGCGAGAACTAAGTCTGGAGGAGCGGAAGGCGGAATATGTGGGTGTGGCCGGCGTGACACCGTCCTTCGTCGGCGGCGATTACGTGAATGTGGATTCTTTGTTCCAGCTGGTGGACTGCTCGCTCTACGCGCAGTTAGTGGACGTGTTGGATGAGGGCGGTCCCAGTTACTTCCAGGCCTTCACCGATGTAAGGCATGCGGTCGATTTGTGCCACCAGGACGGGGTCATCAAGGACCAGGTCGCCTTAGCACCGGGGAAGTATATTATCCCGGACGAGAACATGGTGCCCATGCTGACCCAATACCGACTCAGCGGCAAAAAAGTCTTTTTACTGACCAATTCGTTGTTCGACTACAGCAACGTGGTCATGAACTTCTTGACGGGACAAAGTGTAAATGATAGGGACTGGATCGATTTATTTGACGTTGTAGTAGTAGGAGCGGGCAAGCCGGCCTTCCTGGGGGACTCGAGGAGAGATATGCTCAGAGTGGATGCGGGTACCAACATGGGCACGCTGCACAACTTCGTGGGCAAGCCCGTGGCGGAGGTCGGGGGCCCCGCGTTCCTGGAGCGGGAGGGCAAGCTCTACCAGGGCGGGACCTGGTCGTCGCTCCATGCCATGCTCGAGGTGAAGAGTGGCGGGCAGGTCTTGTATGTGGGCGACCACATGTACGGCGACATGATCCGCTCTAAGAGATCTTTGGGGTGGCGCACCGCTTTGATCGTGCCGGAGCTCGAGCCGGAGTTAGTTTTAGATGCGCAATTGGACTTACCGTTGCGGAGTCTGGTCGCGGAGAAAGAGCGCGAGTGCGAAGACGCGGAGCTGGCGGTCCAGGCGCTGCGGTTGGAGTTGCTGGCGCAAGGGTTGGACTTCCTCGAGTCGGAGGAGCGGGCACGGTCGGAAGGCGCCCAGGCGTCCGCGCGGGACGCGCTGAAGGAGGCGCGCGACGCGCTCCACCGCGCGTACCACCCGCGCTGGGGGCCCTTGTTCCGGTCGGGCAACCAGGCGTCGCGCTTCGCCAAGCAGGTCGTGGACTACTCCTGCCTCTACACGAGCCGCGCCTCGAACTTGCTGGCCACGTCGCCCAGTCGCAACTTCCGGCCGCCCTCGGACTTCATGCCGCACGACGGGGACAGGGCCCGGCCGCCCATGTAGATACCGGGACTATAAGTGTTTAATGATCAAGTTAGTCACCATAGTCGCTCTCCCCCCCCGTCTTCTGGACCAGCCTCAAGTCCTCCACGACGATGGAGTGGCTCAGGGCTTTGGTCATGTCGTAGACCGTGAGAGCGGCCACGGAGCATCCCGTTAAAGCTTCCATCTCGACGCCCGTCCTATGTGTCGTGGCCACACTACACGTCACGTGTAAAGCGCATTCCTTGGAGTCTTCGTCGAAGGACACGTCGCAGGCGTCGAGGGCGACGGGGTGGCAGAACGGGATCAGAGACGCGGTCCGCTTCGCCCCCTGCACGCCCGCCACGACCGCCGTCGCCAGGACCGGCCCCTTGGTCCCCGCGAAGCCGCTGCCCTGCAACGTCTCCCAGGTGTCCCGCGGGAAGACGACGCGGCACGTTGCGATAGCTCGACGCGCGGTCGTCGTTTTATTCGAGACGTCGACCATGCGCGGTAGGGAGGTCGCGGCGTCGACGTGCGAGAGCGTCTTCGACGCCTTTGCGCGGCGGCTTACGAGGTGTACGCGCCGCGCCGCGAGCGTGCAGCAGCGCTGCATCGTGTCCGTGCTCAACGCTGTCCAAAAACGCTGCTACAAATGTCGCCGACGCTCCACAGCGACGTGTAAAGAGTGTTAAAAATAGCCAAAGCAGCGCCGTGGCATTTGGTGCAGCACTAGCGAGCGGGGAGCGTTTTTGACGGCGGAAGAAACCCGCACGTACTCGCGCGGCCGGCGCGGCACCAAACCCAGCGTACACCGTTTGAAAGCCGGCGGCCGGCCAGTGGTCGCATCGATGGAAAACTGATCGATTCGGGACGCGTCGGCGTGTTAAAAGAGATGTATTTCGCCTTTCTTGCATTGGTGCTGCTCATGCCGCATACTGCCGCACTTTGCTCCGAGACGCGCGACCCTGTGGCCTGCATGAACAAAAATGGCTGCAGCTGGTGCGCTGCAGCCTCTCACCGCGGCTGCAGCCGTCGCGTCGGCGCATGCCCAAAGGGCTGCAGCGCGACCAAGTCGCTCGGAGAGCTGTCCTGTCCCGCGATGCCGGTGACGCGTACTGCCGCGTCCGACGTGAGCTCAGGGATTACCGCGTCCGATTCGAGCCCAGGTATCGGCATCGGGTTCAGCGGCGGAGGATCACGAGCCTATTCGTGTACGTTTGGCTGGGTCCGGGCGCTGCGGGACCTAGGGCTCTGGCACGCGAATCTCACCGTCGCCGGCGTCTCGGGAGCCGGCTGGTTCCTTGCGCCCTTTGCCTACGCACCCGCGAACGAGACGACTCTCTTGGGGGAATACCTCGCGCCGGAGCACCTCTCGGCGCGGGCCATCACAACGTCCGGCGGCGCAATGGCCGGCCTGCCCGGGCCAATAATAGCAAGATGCACCGCGCGCCTTCTGGGCGTCCTCGGCACGCTCGACGGCGAGGGCCTCGGGCGCATCTGGCGCGACGTGGTCGATGCGACGTTCCTCAAGCCGCTGGGGGTCGTGGGAACACGGCCCGTCGTCGCCTCCGCGGCCGCCGCCATTAATTTGACGCGCCGGAACCCCGGTACGTTCGAGAAGAGCTACAAGCCTCTCATTCCGCGCAACGCGAGCGCGCCGACGCCAATCCTCCTCGGCGCGGTGGAAGGACCGAGTGCGCTCGCGCCGCTCGCACGGGACGCGCCGTATTTTCCCCTGGCCCTGGGTCCCGCGTGGGCCGGCGTGCCCGGCGCGCGGCGCGCCACCTACGCCTCGCGCCGGAAGAACCGCACCGAGACCGTCGCGGTCGGCGGCTTCGTCGAGGGCTGGGCGCTCGGCGCGATCCCCCTCCGCAACAGTGAAGTCGCGCTCGGCACCGCGCCCACCGGGCTAGCGGACGCGCTGGGCATCGCGTCGATGGCGCCGGCGCGGCTTTTCCTGGAGAGTCTCCCGTCCATCATGCGCCCGGCCATCTCGGCGGGCGCGGGTTTCCTCAACACGGTGCCCCTCGTCCGCATCTGGGCGCCGTCCGTCGAGGCCGCGCCGACGACGCCGCCGTTGCTCGCGGTTGGTGACGGCGGCGATCTCACCAATACGGGTGCGCCGTACCTCCTGCAGCGCGGG
>Ga0115000_10005207_pt1 | contig 10470 bp, 5 predicted proteins | sample ArcticOcean_MG_C_6_FD_89690 | JGI IMG/M metagenome (GOLD analysis project Ga0115000, IMG submission 89690) | Marine microbial communities from western Arctic Ocean - ArcticOcean_MG_CB8_128 | ecosystem: Environmental > Aquatic > Marine > Oceanic | place: Arctic Ocean: Canada Basin | collected... | reverse complement strand
CCTGTCAAGATTCAAGGAGAAGGAGTGTTTGCCTCAACCATGGATGGTGCATGGGGTTCGGTTGAAGCCGACTGGAAAGTTGTACTTGTGCTCATCTTTGCATGGTACCTGATGCTTCGTATTTGGGAGCGAAATGGAACACTTGACCGGTGGAATGCGACCCGAGTATTTGGTGTCGTCTTAATGGTACGCAGTAATTGGGGTCTGAAAACCCTTGACCGCGTCGCTCGTCCGCGTCGGTTTTGGCGAATATATGGAGAAGTCGCCCTCTGGGTATGCTTGTTCTCCATGTTTTTTGTCGCTCTTGCCATGGTTCTCGCTTTCATTACAACTCTGCTTTCACCTCCTTCTGTAAGCCCTCCGACTGCCAGTGAATTAGTGGCGATACCTGGATTAAATCCAATGATTCCATTAGGCTGGGGAGCAATGGCGTTTATCGTAGCACTGGTCATACATGAATTTGGTCATGGACTCTTAGCACGAGCCCACGGCATGCGTATTCGGTCATTCGGACTCCTCCAATTAGGCCCGCTTCCTCTCGGTGCATTTGCCGAACCTCAATACCAAGAATTACACAAAGCGCCTCGGAAAGAACGAATGCGAATGTTTGCTGCGGGACCTGCCACAAATTTGTTTGCAGCATTCATCTGTTTGATGCTGTTAGGTGGATTAGCTGCCAATTTCACTTCCACTACTGAAAATCCACACGTTCGCGGTGTCATCAAGGATGCGGGTGCTGATGAAGCAGGGATGCAACCATGGGACTCCATTCTTCAGATTGATGAAGCCGAAGTGTATGGTGTTGAAGGATTTCAAAACATCCTCAAAAACTATCATGCCAACGACACAATCACCGTACAAGTTATGCATGAGGATGGTTCATTGGAAAGTATTGAATTGTTACTCACTGACAAGTATGACTACTATATCGAACTTGGATGGAGTCCATCAAATCTAGAAAAAATCGGAATCGAACAGGGTGATGCTTTTGTCGGCGTAGAAGGAATCAGTGAAGGAACTGAAGGAATAGACCGTCTTGCAGGGCCATTTTCACCACGTTTTGAAGGTGGTGTTCTTGTTCAAGTAGCCTATACGCCGCTTCACATTCTCAACATGATGATTATTCCATTTGAATTGCAAGGTGTATCAATGTATCCGGTAGAGGAAGCTATGCTTACACCAACAGATAGCTTACTAGGAGATATACTTGGACTCAATGGGCTCTTATTCTTCGTCAATTTCTTCTTCTGGTTAATGTGGGTGAATATTCTTCTCGGATTCACCAATTTAATTCCAATGGTGCCGTTTGATGGTGGCCATTTATTCAAAGATTGGATAAAAGGTAGTCTGAACCGAGTAAAACGAATCGGGAAAAAGACAAAGTTATGGGATATCCATCCGATGTGGATCGATCATATCTCAAACAAAGCCTCAAGTCTGTCATCGGTTATTCTTCTGCTCATGCTATTATTCGTACTCGTCATCCCTTATTTCTAATCATGAGCGCCGTCGAGCAAGTTCTGCGAGAACATCGAATGGTTTATCGGATGAACTCGGTGCTGGAATTTGTTCTTCTGTTTCATTTGGAGGCAAAGTAGTCGTTGAAAGATTTGTTCGTAGTGTTCGGACTTCTAAATTATGCAGCGCATGAGGTGTTGAACCTGCAGAAGAGCAAACTAAAGCCACAAAGGCATGTAATGGCATACCATCCTCCCAATTGAGGTAGACTGAACCGTTTCTCGTCGTTGGAAACGGTGGTATTGATTTCTCCAATTGACGGAGTCTTCCGGAGAGGTTCTTGGTTTCGACTCGAAAAATTCTCCATGAATCACCGCGTACTCCTTTCTGTCGATGAGCATAGAGTGGCATCAAATGGCACCTTTCACCTTCAACAACCATCGCTTCGTACTGAAGTTTAGTTCGACCCGACAAGTAGAGTTTCTTCGCTCGGGTTGATTTCACTTCGATTGGAAAACATAGATCTCCACGTAAAGCCAGTAAATCGCCGGTACCTTCCATCCCAGAACCTGCAGCTCGCACCACTAAGAAAGGGCGATGGAATACTTGACGCATTTTTTGTTTCTCAACAGGGTCGCAGGAACGTATAACCGCTTCTACGCCTTTGGGAACTCCAGCAAGAACTTGCCTCAATTCCCGCTCATACTGACTGGACACAGCTCATCATCATCGTCAATCGTTCTTGATGACTTCGGTAGAAGTCCCGCTCCATTCAGTGATTTTGACAACATATATTCATGCCCGTAAAGGCGGAAGTTTAGTTAATCGCTGAAAAATCAATATCAAATGTGCCTCGGCTTGCTATACGCACCATTGATTTCAAATTGGCTTTTCGGCTGATGACGGAACTCAAGCGTCGTAGACTGAGATTTATTCTTCTCGAACATGATGCTGTACTTCCTGAACAAGATATGATTTGGTTTGGCAGTGAAGTGGAAGTAGCTACATACCGAGATGAAGGTAAGCCAATTGCGGCCACAGCAATTACAGTCAAAGATGCCGTAGACAATGCTGTTCGTCTCCAAAGAGGCATCACACAAGTTCACCAACTTTGCTTTGGTATTGATCCTGGCCCTCGGCCTGGTCTTGCATGGTTAGCCGATGGCGTAGTGTTGGGCGTTGCACAATTCGAGCGCATAGAAAATATTGCTGCACAAATTATTGGCATCTCAACTGCACTTGAGTTTAAGCGAATGGTCATACGAATCGGTGACGGTGCACCTTTGAGCCGTGATCAAATCATTAACGATTGCCTCACACACCAACTCGAAATTGAAATGGTGAATGAAGCCAAAACCTCACATGGATTACTCAGGCATAATCATGTGATTTCAGCCGTTCGAATCGCTCTGCTTTCAGGAGTGCGTGTATGGGAGTTTCAAGAAATTCAGCCATCAATGGGTGAACTGCGGGATATACAACGTCAAAGTCGGAAAAAAAGCAATGGTCGAAGAACGATCTCTTCAGATCTTGCCTATGCAGTTGCTTGTGGTGATTTGACGCTCGAGGAAGCTATTGAGAAATGATTATTCCTCTTCAGGATGCTGCTTTTCATTTTCATTCTTCGCTTGTTTGAATTCCGGAGCCCCTGCCATGAATCGACGAATTACCGGTTCAAGGAGCATCGGCAAAACAAGAACGCTTCCTACCAAAGTGAACAAGATGAAAAACGAGGAACTAGGAACATATGTGGTTCCAGGAGTTCCTTCACCACTGACCATAAGTTTGACCGTTCCTAACCAAGGAATTTCACCGCCCCCGATTCCAATGAGCCAAGAAGCACGGATTGGCCCCACCGTCCCCGATGCACTGTGGACGCCTGAAGAACCATTCACTGCTTGAGAGCCTTGGTCAACCGAGCAATTGTTATTATCACCAAGTGTAAGAATTCCCGCATGTTGTGGTTGCCACTGCCAGACCACCAAATGAGACTCGACATTCGCATGAACTGGCCGATCACAATCGTAAAGCCCAGCCTGTATCCCATCAAACTGAACAGTTACTGTAGTGACATTGCGAACATCAGTACCTGGAACATCCCATGTTAGGACGCAAACGCCAACAACTCCATCTCGATCAAAGGATTCAGAATCAAAGGTCCCCCCTTCAGGGCAATGTTCATTGTTAGAGGCATTCACAGATACACTTCGGTTCGGTGAACGAATCTCATTCGGAATCACCTCCATAATTGCTCGGTGAATGATGGGCGTTCCACTTTCACCGTTCTTTTTGTAAATGATAACATCGCCACCAAGACCATGCTGTGAATATCCATATTTTGAATTCCCAGGATCTGTGGCTTCAGCAAAGGTGACGATTGTCTCAAAATCTTGGTTGTGAACTAAAACTAAATCTCCTGCATCAATGCTACCGACTTCTCCATCGATATCATGAATCATTGAAGATGATTCAACGACGACTAAAGGCGGCATGGAACCAGTATGCGCATACAATGCTAAAATGAGCAGGCCAATCATACCTGCTGCAAGAAGAAGTTCACGAAACAGAGTCTTCAGCGGGTCACTTTCACTCACGCCGACTCCCCTCAAGTTCACCGTCGAAGTCCTTTGCTTTCAAGGAATGCCGTCCATGAAGCTGCATGCCCAGCCCCTAACACATCGGCTGCTTCATTCCCTTCTTCTTTGCGACGACGAAGTTCAGAAGTCGAATCGATGGTTTTGAGTTCCTCGAGTATGTTGACATGGCTGCGCAATGAAAGAAATTCAGGCAGCACAATAAGTAGAGCAAGAGATGAAAATACAGCTAAGCCAATTGAGTGCCCAGTATAATCTCTTAATGTCACATGGTTTTGAAGGAAAAGTAATTGGTAAAGAGACGCGCCCAAAAGTATGCCTATTGACCCAGAAAGTGTCGCAGTAATGCCTAATTGCCGTCCATGTTGCCGTTGCCACCAGTTTGAAATTAGTCCCATAGGTACCTCTCCTCAGTGTAAGCAGGTGCGCCGGCCTTCTTTTTTCTATCCCTTCTTTGACTGACATGACGGGGCGAAGTTCAAATGCTTTGCAGCGTGTGGGCCAAGGGCCCATTGAGGCACAACGGTGAATAAAATGCAAAAAGCACTTTTTTTAATTCTCTTATTCACTGTTTCATTATTTGGCCCAATGGCATCGGGTGCAACTGTTGAGACGCAATTTTCGGATGGGAACTCCTCCTATTCCCACACTTTCTCCGGCTCCGGAGAGGGGGCTGCTGGATTTCTTACAATCCCATTCGGGGCAGAAGTCACTTCTGCTGAATTTAATTTGAAGGGTGAAGCGAGTTCAACATCGTATTCGAACTTCACGACAAATGCGAATTACGGCGGAGCAGGCGACAGCCCCTGGTCTGGAACTCCAGCTTCCCCGTTTACCGCTGGAAGCCGTTCAAATGTAGATGTTGCTTCACAGACAATGTCGCTCAAAGGCAACCCGTCTCTTCAATCAATTGACTTCTCTCGTACTTCACAGGTTTCATCAAAAATCGGCGCTCATCAAAACACTACGGGCCAGTTTGTCTCTTTATCGGATCAAGGTTACACCGGTTTGACGAAAAAATTCCCGCAATCGGCTGTCAGTACAAGAGCTCCATGGGGCAACATCGGCGTAGTTGTCTTAATCGGCCATGAATATCATATCATGAAGTATACATCTTCAAGCATATACAACATTCCAACCATTCTCCGAATTAATTCCACCACCGGTGATTACATCGGTACTGCCTCAATGAACCCAGGCAGTTGCACAAACAGTCAAATCTACCAAATGGTCGATGCGACCGTTGATGGAAACACCGTCTATACCGCACACAACAGTTACTACTATCTGACAAAATGGACCGTGAGTTCCTCTAGCTGGTCGTGCTCTCAATCATGGTCGCTTAGCCCGAATTACGTGACAGGGGTCGATTTCGATGATGCAACCGGAAAACTGTATGTTTCCACGTATTCCAATTCAGCAAACACACATTACCTCAATGAAGTGAATAAGAGTTCGCCGTCGACAATAGTAGATGATTGGATTCTAACAACCGGTTCAACAGTCTCTCGTTATGGCGCTGGAATGATCGTCAACATGCCGACTATTATCTATAACGAATATGACCAGCAATACGTAAGTGGAGTCGGTAACAACTACGATTCTTACCATCACTTTTTCACTATGAATGGCAACTTCATAGAGCATATGGGTGAGGTTCCTGTACCGGAAGGTGGCCATTACGGAATGGTTGAATCCGAACTTGGACAATTCAGCTTCTCTTGCCACTACTACAGCACCACCTATTGCAGCACGAGTACTCGCCACAAGATCAACAATTTTGGAGACGGTGCTTTGTATGACGAACGGAGTCATTCTTCTACAAGCGCCACAATCACAGGCTCTGCCTTTACTACTTCGAAAGCAATTGATACTTTAGAAATCAGTAGCATCCTTGGATACATACCCACTGGAACAAGCATTAGCGTAGATATCTCGAATGATGGAGGTTCGACTTGGCGTCACGTCAGAATAGGTCAAACAATCAACTTTGCTCAAACCAGTACCTCATTCATATGGCGTGCGAACCTCAATGGGACGGTAGCAGATGCACCTATACTCGACGGTATTGGCATTCGATACACCACTTCAGTTGTTTCTTCAGGCTACATGTATGCATACCAACGCGTCTCTACAGCGAATAATGTTGCTGCTGCAACAATTACATGGGATGAAATACGTCCGGCAAGTACTACGATTCGCGTTTACTTTGGTTTCACAAGTTCAAGTACATGTCTGTCGAACTCTGCAGGAGTCATGTCTTTCAGTCAATCAAACCAAACGAAGTCAGTGACAGGTACGGGTACGGTTTACTACATGTGTATGCGTGTTGAACTCTCAACTGGAAATACAAATGTGTTCCCATCCATTTCCAATATATCTATTGCTCAGCACTTGAATGCTCCAACTCAGCCGGGAATCAAGATTAATGGGGATTCGAGTTGGACCCTTGGAGCACAAGAGGGAGCATTACTTGGACCGTTGACCGTTACGCAACATACTTCCGGAAACAACAAGATCCTCAAGCATTTTAATGATGCCATCCCAGATACTGGCACTGGTTTCAGTAATATTTCTATTGACTTAGTCGCAGCATCTTCAGGTATTTTGATCCTTGAATCCTTTGCGATTACCTACACGATGAACACTGTTAATTTGGACATCAGCATACCAGAAGGTGAAATTCTCCATGAACGCTTGGCTCCTTATGAAGTTGTAACTCGGCACATTATTGGCGAAGACGCGTCTCTCATGGCCCAAGCAACCCTTACTCTTGTCACCAATTCGATTGCTAAGAATCCAACTATGTATTGGGAAAATGGCGACATATTCCCTGAACCGAATGATCCAGAAGATTACATCGAATTAGATATAAGTTCGTGGTCGTCTGAAAGCAATGGAATCCTCGAAATCCATTGGATATTCCATGTGACTTCAGAGTTCCCTGACCAAAGTAATGTTCGATTTAGAACCGGATGTTTGGATAACACTGGCTCAGCTGGTTATTCACCATTAGCCCTCATGAGCGAAACCGGATTAGAAGTGAATCGAACTTTTGGACTTGGCTGGATGAAAGTTCGCGATAATGATGGCGCCTTAACCATGGATGATGTCCCTGACAATTCATGGGTTGCTGCTGGTGAAACTCTTTACTTCCAGGGTGCCATGTGGTTCCAAAACACCGATGATGCTCCAAAAGACAATGCTTTTGATATTCGTGTGTCCCGCAATGGGTGGGTCGAAAGCACTGCACGAGATACTACCAATAATAATGGAAGTTTCTTCATCTCGATTGACCTTCCTGACATTGATGTTGAAGATGGTTTGACGTATGAAGTTCAAACATATAACGAAAAAGAACCAACGCACGTCATGCAACCGAACCTCGATTGGCAACGAACCTTCCTGGTCGATGCCACTTCACCTGAGCGTAATGACTTCTTACCTGTCGATGATGGTTATGAAGCAGCGAGTACAGTACAAGAAGTCAAGATACTCATCAATGATGACATTGGTCATCCAATGGCTTTGGATTTGATGTATTGGGTTGAATCAGACCATGACCTCAACCGAAACGGTGAGGCTGACTCCGAAGAGTATATCATCAAAACAGTTCACAACGCCACTCAAGCAAAGAACAAATGGTTTATCACCACATTAGATCATTCTCGAAACCCAAATATGGGCCGTGTTTCCTATTATTGGGCTGGGGGAGACCAAGCTGGAAACCCCTTGCATTATACCTTTGTTGATGGAGATGGAGACATACTTGAATTTCAATCCGGACCTGGCTTCCTTTACGATGATGCAACCTTCCGGACACGCAAAGACTCTACAGCAATCTTCACGGGATTAGATTGGACAGGTCATGACGACAATGGCCCGGTCTTTGCAGGCATGGACCAGACGATTACCCTCGGCTTTATTGATGAAAATACCGTCATTGACTTTGAACACATTTCATTGGTATTTGATTTTGAAGGGCCCAATCCAATGAGAGATGCACAGCGTATTTCATATTCTGGAATGAACAATACGTTCTGGTCAGAAAGTGATTTTATCACTTTATTGACCTCCAGTACTATGCAAGAAACGACAAATGAATCAGGACTCCCTTGGATCATTGTTACGTTTGAATTTGTCATCGGCTGGGATTGGCCAGATGAAGAAATAGGCGATTTGGCTTTAGTATTCAAGGAAAGGGGTTCAGAAGAAGATTCTCAGATTTTGTTACTAGAACATACTTTCCGGGTCGAAAACGACTTGGTACTCTCACCAACGGAATATTTGGTTGAAGATATTTCAGAACCAAGAACCGGAATTATAGCTGATGGAAGCAGAGTGCGTAAGGATGATCGTTTGGCCTTCACAGGCCGTGTTGTCTATGAAGGAAGTACTGTCGCTGCACCTCGTAATGTAGGTATTCTCATCGAAGTGTTCGATGGCGAAAAGATGTGGAGTGATGGATCTATTAGTTCTTCAGGGGAATTCTCTGTTGAAGTCCCTCTGTCCTCTGCTTCATCCCTTCAATCATCTCCAACCCGGACCTGTCTCATCTCGATTACAAATATCCCTGGAAGAGGAGAAGATATGACTGGGACCTTAGTTTCCACTACATTACAAGTGGTTGTTGATGATGCTGCACCTCGTGTTGTTCGACGCATATCTCCACTCAATATTATCGACATATCCGCTAACAATGATCTCAGTTATATTCCAGTAGAGTTCCATGGAAGTGAAGATGCAGACCTAACTGGGTCGAGTCAGATGGTACACTGGGTCATGCGAGATGCGACCCGAACGGTAACTATTGGAGCTGGTTCTACACTATTAGGTATGCAACAAGATGGGCAAAAGGTGATCTGGACCGGAGCTGTGGATTTGACAGATAATGGACGAATCATACCACAGGCTGGAGATTTCGTAGGATTTTATCTCACTGGGTATGATGCTGCAGGAAATCAATTCCCCGTTGTCTCGAATTCAGAAGCAAGTCCAATTCCTGAACTTGCTGTTGATGATACAGACTTTGAACGCCAATGGATTCGATTAGGGGCTGTTGGCCCCGAGCTTCAAGTGAAATCAATATCTCTGTCCGATGACCATATTGCACCTGGTTCAGACATCACAATCAATGCTGAAGTGATTAACATTGGAGGTTCAACACCTGCACTGTTTAAGGTCGCTTTCTATTCAGGTGATGATGAGAAACCATTCGACATCGTCGGTGTAGCAGGAATCGATGGAGGGGAAGTGGTCAAAGTGAGCACGACTTGGTCAGCAGAGGAGGTAGACCGTATTCGCGTCGTTGTCGATTATGATAACCTCATTGTCGAAGTAAACGATGACGATAACAGTGCAGAACATTCGATTGATATCGCTTATGGCCAATACTTTGGATGGTTTGATTCTCCGCGTGAAAGTCCACTAGCTTGGATCTTCATTCTTACTTCAATTCTTGTTCTCATCGGAGTGGCATCTATTGCATCACGCACGACCCTCGACCACGGTGAAGGTGTTTTCTCTGATGATGATGAATGGGAAGAAGACGACTATGAAGACGAAGAAGACGACGATTGACGCCTTTTCTTCATTCACTCTACACTGCAAATACTCAAAAGAGGCCGACCAGACCCCCTCTCCATAGGGGTGGGGAGAGTATGTCTGATGTATTTTCCAACCTTGAGCCTCGATTGGCTGCAGCACTCCATTTGAAGGGGTGGAATCCAACACCTGTTCAAACCACAACCTTACCTGAATTGTGTGGAGGTGGCGACAGAATTATTGTTGCTCCAACTGGTTCAGGGAAAACGCTCTCTGCTGTTCTTCCGATGTTACATCGTTGTTTAGTCGAAAAATGGAAACCGTTGTCGATACTCTACATTACTCCTCTTCGAGCATTAAACAGAGACGTAGACCGAAGACTCACTGAAATTGCTGAAGCCGTTGGCCTCAAAGTAGGCCTTCGACATGGTGACACAAAGCAAAGTGAACGTACTCGCCAGGTACGCAACCCACCAGATCTACTGATCACCACACCTGAAACGTTTCAATTGATGTTCACGGGTAAAAATTTACGAGAACTCTTGAAACGGGTTCAAGCAGTCATCATCGATGAAGTTCACGACTTAGCTGCGAGTGAGCGAGGTTGGCAGTTGTCCGTAGGATTGGAGCGACTTGAAGCCCTTTCTGGCCATGCTGTTCAACGAATTGGCCTTTCTGCAACCGTAGGGAATCCTGATGAAGTCGCTAAATGGCTTTCACCCAAAAAAGGTAAAGCACTACTCACAACAGGTGATCGAACTACAGAATTAACTGTAGAATGTGCTCAAACTTTACCCGAGGATGAAATTGGAGGTCTTGAAATGAGTATTCAGCCTCGAGCACATGCGAGTTTTCGTCGACTCATTGAAGTGTT
>Ga0115000_10005206_pt1 | contig 10471 bp, 5 predicted proteins | sample ArcticOcean_MG_C_6_FD_89690 | JGI IMG/M metagenome (GOLD analysis project Ga0115000, IMG submission 89690) | Marine microbial communities from western Arctic Ocean - ArcticOcean_MG_CB8_128 | ecosystem: Environmental > Aquatic > Marine > Oceanic | place: Arctic Ocean: Canada Basin | collected... | reverse complement strand
CGAACAATCGCAGCCTAACATTATTTGGATCTACGCTGATGACCATGCGTCTCAGGCAATCAGCGCTTATGACGAGCGCTTTCGGGAGTTGGCTCCTACGCCGAATATCGATCGTTTGGCGAAGGAGGGGGCGATCTTCAGAAATAGCTATGTGGCGAATGCGATCTGCGGTCCTGCTCGGGCGTGCATTTTGACGGGGCTTCATAGTCACAGGAACAACGTTCCCAATAATGGAATGCCGATGGATTTCTCGAATCCGACATTCCCGGGCATCTTGCGCGACAATGGTTATGCGACCGCTCTCTACGGAAAATGGCACTTAAAGGTAGCTCCTCAGGGGTTTGACGACTGGAAGATCATGAAGGGGCAAGGGCGCTACTTCAGTCAGGATTACCGGGTTAAGACGGCTAGAGGAGAGAAGGAAGAGCGCATCGAAGGTTATTCGCCCGATACGGTGGCGAACATGGCGATGGATTTCCTCAAAGCGAACGCAGGTAAGGGGAAGCCAGTGATGGTGATGTGCCAATTCAAGTCGCCACACGGTCCTTGGTCGCCGGCGATTCGTAATTTGGATTTCCTTAAAGACGTGGAAATCCCGACTCCGCCGACTTTTTACGACGATCACGAAGGGCGTGTCGCTGCGGGCAAGGCGGATATGACGATTTTCAAAACGATGCGCGAAGGCTTCCATTTGAAGGGCGATCCAGATTCGGCTCACTATGATCGCCTCGGGCCCGAACAGCATAAGCAAGCGATCGAGTCACTCGCCTACGAAAATCGTCACCTGGCTTCCGGGGAATTGGAAGGGGACGATCTTAAGCGTGAGAAGTACCAGCGCTACATTCACGACTACTTGCGTTGCGTGAAGGCCAATGACGAAAACGTCGGTCGCATTCTCGATTATCTCGAAGAGTCCGGCTTGGCGGAAAATACGATCGTTTGCTACAGCAGCGATCAGAGCTTCTATCTCGGCGAGCATGGCTGGTACGACAAGCGCTTCATGTATCACCAGTCGTTTTCCACGCCGCTCTTGGTACGCTGGCCTGGCCAAATCAGTCCGGGAACTCAAGTGAACGCCTTGGTGCAGAATATCGATATGGCGCCGACGTTCCTTTCGATTGGCGGAGCATCGATTCCTGATTCGATGCACGGAATCGATCTGACTCCGGTGATGGACGGCGCCGTTCCGAAAGATTGGCGGAAGAGTCTGTACTATCACTTCTACGAATCCGATGACCCGATGCACAAGGTATCTAAGCACGAGGGCGTTTACGATGGTCGCTACAAGTTAATCCATTTCTACGAAATCGGGGAGTGGGAGTTTTTCGATCGGGAGATCGATCCCTACGAATTGGAAAACCGGATTAACGATCGCCGTTATTTGGATACGATTGGTCGAATGAAGAAGGAACTGAAGCGCTTGAAGAATCAATACGAGGTGGAGGTTCCTTAAGAAGAACTGCCCACGAATCGCTCGAATCTGCACGAATGTAATATTAATTTAATTCAAATTTCCATGAATCTACAATTCGTGATTATTCGAGCGATTCGTGGGCAAAATAAGTTTAGTAATATGAAAAGAATAGTTTACTTGTTAATTTCTCTATTCCTGGGTTCGTGGGTGTTCGCTGCCGATCGGCCGAACGTGATCGTCATTCTGACGGATGACCAAGGGTGGGGCGATGTGAGCATCAATGGTAACAAGAATTTGAGTACGCCGCATATCGATTCGCTGGCGGAAGAGGGGATCCGGTTTGATCGGTTTTACGTGTGCGCCGTGTGTTCTCCAACTCGCGCGGAGTTTCTAACGGGTCGTTATCATGCTCGTAGTGGCGTATACAGTACGTCGGCTGGTGGTGAGCGAATGGATCTCGATGAGGTAACGATCGGAGATAGTTTCAAGGCGGCAGGATACGCGACGGGAGCATTCGGCAAATGGCACAATGGAATGCAGTACCCCTATCACCCAAACGGCCGAGGGTTTGATGAGTATTACGGATTCGCTTCGGGGCATTGGGGCGATTACTTTTCACCACCTCTCGAGCATAACGGCAAGATCGTACAGGGAGAAGGATTCATTATCGACGATTTAACGAACAAGGCGATGGATTTCATGGAGGAGAACCAGGACAAGCCTTTCTTCGCCTACTTGCCTTATAATACGCCTCATTCTCCGATGCAGGTTCCGGATGAGTTTTGGGATCGCTTTAAGGATAAGGAGATCGTGATGCGCAATCGTGAGCCGAACAAAGAGCGAATGAGTCACGTTCGGGCGGCCTTGGCAATGTGCGAAAACATCGATTGGAATGTGGGTCGCGTTCTGGCGAAGCTGGAAGAGCTCGGAATCGCCGATAATACGATTGTGGTCTATTTCCATGATAACGGCCCGAATGGGACGCGCTGGAATGGAGACATGAAGGGTAGGAAAGGTTCGACCGATGAGGGCGGCGTTCGCACGGCGATGCATATGCGTTGGCCGGGAAAATTCGAGGAAGGCAAGATTATCGAGCAAATTGGCTCTGCGCTCGATTTGCATCCAACCCTCACGGATTTGGTTGGAATTGAGACGGTTAACGAAAAGCGTCTCGATGGACGCAGTCTGAAACCACTGCTGCTTGAAGATGATCCGGAATGGAAGAATCGCATCATCATCAATAATTGGAAGGACAAGGTGAGCGCTCGTAATCAGAGATACCGTCTTGATACGGACGGCGGTTTATTCGATATAGCCAAGGACCCAGGTCAACGAAAGGACATAGCGAGTGAAAAGCCGGATATCGCGAAGCGACTCCAGTCTGCGATCGATCGGTTTAAGAAGAATGCCATGAAGGGATACGGAGAGGATAATCGCCCGTTCATTATTGCGCATCCGGATTATAAATACACGCAGATACCTGCGCGGGATGGAACTGCCCATGGAGAGATTCAACGTTCTAATCGGTATCCGAATTGTTCGTATTTTCTAAATTGGGTAAACGAGGAAGACGTCATTACCTGGACCGCAGAAGTGGGCGCAAGCGGGAAGTATCAAGTCGACATCGAGTACGCTTGTCCGAAAGCTGATGTCGGTTCGACGATCGAGTTGAGCTTCAATAACTCGAAGTTGAAAGGTAAGATCGTTGAAGCGCACGATCCTCCTGCTCGTGGTGGAGAGAACGACCGCGATGAACGCCAGGAATCGTACGTCAAGGATTTCAAGACAATGAACCTTGGAGTAATCGATTTGAAAAAAGGCAAGGGGGAGTTAACCCTGAAGGCACTGGAAATGGCGGGATCGCAAGTGATGGAGTTCCGCTTGATCATGCTGACGAGAGTTGATTGATAAAAAGTTTTCCCACGAATAGCACGAATTTTCACGAATGATGAAATCAGAGAAAGTCTTAGGGTTTATCTACCAATCGTATTCGTGAAGATTCGAGCGATTCGTGGGCAGCTTAACTAGTTGGAGGATATGATAAAAATTTTATTGAGAGTTGTTTTATCGATTTTGATTTGTGGGCTGACTGTTGTTGTCGCCGCTGATCGACCTAATGTCGTTATCATTCTGACGGATGATCAGGGGTGGGGGGATTTGAGTGTTCATGGGAATACGAATTTGGATACGCCGAATATCGATCGATTGGCGCAGCAAGGCGTTGGGTTTTCGAATTTCTACGTTTGTCCGATTTGTTCGCCAACGCGCTCGGAGTTTCTGACGGGTCGGTACAATCCGCGGGGTGGCGTTCGATCTGCGAGCAAAGGCGAAGAGCGCTTGGACTTGGACGAGACGACGGTTGCGGAGATCTTTCGCGACAATGGATACAAGACTGCTGCCTTCGGAAAATGGCACAATGGCATGCAGCCTCCGTATCACCCGAATGCTCGCGGGTTTGATGAATATTACGGCTTTTGCTCGGGGCACTGGGGGAACTACTTCAGCCCTATGTTGGAGCACAATGGTGAGATAACAAAGGGAGAGGGTTTCATTATCGACGATTTTACCAACCGCGCGATGGAGTACATGGAGGATAATAAAGACGAACCGTTTTTTGTATATTTGCCTCTGAATACACCGCACTCGCCGATGCAGGTGCCTGATCGTTTTTGGAAGAAATTCGAAAACAACGATCTCGGGATGCGAGCTCGGCCTGAGGATAAAGAGGATTTACAGCATTCGCGGGCCGCCCTGGCGATGTGCGAAAATATCGATTGGAATGTCGGGCGCGTGACCGATAAGATCGATGAGCTCGGGCTGGCTGATAATACGATAGTGATCTATTTCAGCGATAATGGCCCCAATGGCTACCGTTGGAATGCCGATATGAAAGGCAAGAAAGGTGCTGTGGACGAAGGTGGCGTGCGTTCGCCATTTTTCATTCACTGGCCAGGGAAAATCGAAGGTGGCCGAAGGGTCGAGCAGATTGCCGGTTCGATTGATTTGCTGCCGACGCTGACGGATTTGGCAGGTATTAAGAAATACGATACGCTACCTTTGGATGGAGTGAGCTTAAAACCGCTCATGTTAAAGAAGAACGCGAAGTGGAAGGATCGCTTGTATGTGAACCATTTCAAGGGGAAAACCAGCGTTCGTAGTCAGGACTTCCGTCTCGATCAAAATGGAAAGCTTTTCGATATGATTAATGATCATGGTCAGCGCGTGGACGTGACCGATAAGTTTCCGGATGTTTCCAAGCGATTGCTTAAGGCGCAGCGGGAATTCGATCGGGATGTAGCCTCTTTGGTTGCCACCCCGGACGATCGGGCATTTTCGATCGGCCACCCGGATTACGGATTCACGCAAATTCCAGCTCGGGATGGATTGTATTCCGGCGGAGTCGAGCGATCGGGTAGGGCTCCGAATTGTTCCTTCTTTACGAATTGGACGAGTAAGGAAGATCGCATTTTCTGGGACGCCGAGGTTTTGGCGACTGGTGATTACCAGGTGTATGTTTATTATGCCTGTCCTGAGAAGGATCTCGGGGCGACTTTCGAGTTGTCGCATGGGAAGGCTCGTTTGTCGGGCAAAGTGACCGTTGCGAATGACTCTGAGATGCGTGGCGCCGAAGACGATCGTTCGACCAGGGGTAGCGAATCGTTTGTGAAGGATTTCAAGGCAATGGATCTCGGCGTTATCCATCTTGAAAAAGGCCGATCAAAACTTGAGTTGAAAGCGCTCGATATTCCAGGCGATCAAGTAATGGATGTACGCCTATTGATGTTCCACCGAGTGGAGGGTTAGGTCGGGAATTTGAATAGGATGAGTTTTGAACAGGATACGCGGCAAAGCCGCTACAGGATGGCTCGCAGGCGAGCCGACATGATGAGTTACTTGAGGTTTATCATGCTCGCGCGAAGCGAGATCATATGAGCGAGGAACGAGCGCATCCTGTTAATTAAAATCAATCGAATCTAATATGAAGAACCTTACTCTCCTTTCTAGAACCGCTTTCTTTGTTGGCTGTATCGCGTTTGCGTTGGGCATTGCCGCAGAAGAGCGTCCGCCGAATGTTGTGCTCATCTTTATCGATGACATGGGTTATGCGGATATCGGGCCTTTTGGGGCACGCGATTATCCGACTCCGAATCTTGATCAATTGGCAGTGGAGGGTCGTCGTTTTACGGATTTCATGGTGAGTGCCCCCGTATGTTCGGCATCGCGGGCTGCGTTGATGACGGGCTCGTTGCATATTCGAGTTGATGTGAATGGAGCTTACAACCCGAGAGCGCGATTCGGCTTGAACCCTAACGAAATGACAATTGCGGAGTTGTGTAAGCAAAAAGGATACGCGACTGCCATATACGGAAAATGGCATTTGGGGCATCACCCGAAGTTTCTTCCGACCAATCAAGGTTTCGATGAATATCATGGTTTGCCGTATTCCAATGACATGTGGCCTTGGCATCCGCGTTACGATGGTATGCCGGATGACGATCCAAAACGTAGAGAAGTGTATCCGGATCTGCCGTTGGTTGAGAATACGATTGTTGTCGATGCCAGCGTTACCGGCAAGGACCAGGAGAACCTAACGAAATGGGCGACGGAGAGAGCCGTTGGTTTTATCGAACGTAATACAAAAAATCCGTTCTTCCTCTATTTGCCGTATTCGATGGTTCACGTCCCGATTTATGCGAGTGATGCGTTCAAGGGAAAAAGTGGAGCGGGACTTTGGGGCGATGTTGTGATGGAGCTTGATGCTTCGATTGGCAAAGTAGTTGAAACGCTTCGCGAGCAAGGACTGGCTGAAGACACCTTAGTTATCTTCACGAGCGATAACGGACCTTGGATTGGCTATGGAGATCACGCGGGTTCGCCAGGACCTTTCCGGGGATCTAAGCAGACTTCCTTCGATGGGGGTGTGCGTGTGCCGACGCTTTTCTGGTGGCCTGGCAAGGTTCCAGCAAATACGAATTGCGACGAGTTGGCATCGACGATTGATGTCCTTCCGACCATCGCGAAATTGATCGACGCGGATTTGCCTGCCCACGCTATCGATGGGAAAGACATCAGCTCTCTAATGTTTGGAGAATATAATGCTCGTTCACCGCACGCCTACTTTCCGCATTATCACCATGGAGAATTGCAAGCGATTCGCAATGATCGGTGGAAGCTCGTATTTCCCCACAAGTATGGTTCCTTGAATGGCCGCCCAGGCGGTACGGGCGGATTGCCTGTGAAATACGATTCGAATATGGCCGAGCTGGCGTTGTATGATCGATTGAATGATCCGGGCGAATCGAAGAATGTTATTGATCAGTATCCGGAGGTTCATGACGAGCTTTCGAAAGTAGCCGATATGTACCGCAAAGAACTGGGAGACAAATTAAAGAAAATGAAGGGTACCGGCGTTCGCCCTGCTGGGGAGATCGGTCCGGGTGATGAGAAGTTGAGCTGGTGACTATCCAAAACCGAAACGAGATTTTTATAAAACCAACTAAATTATGAAAAAAGCGAAGATACTTCTGGCGCTAGCTGCGCTGACTACTGCAATAGCTTCCGCTTCTGCGGAGGCCCCTCAAGGCGATGGCTGGAAGCCTCTCTTTAATGGAAAAGACCTAGCAGGCTTCGAAACCCGCAACGGATCTGCGAACTATAATGTGGAAGATGGAGCGATTGTCGGGCGGACTTCGCCGGGCAGCGAGAATACGTTTTTGGTAACGCGCGATCATTTCGCTAACTTCGAGTTGAGCTTTGAGGTGAAGGTTGACGACGGATTGAATTCAGGCGTTCAGATTCGTTCACATGGACGCGATTGGGGACATAATCGTTACTACGGCCCGCAAATCGAAATTGAATCAAGCCCGGGTCAGTCTGGTTGGGTTTATGGGGAAGGAATGGATACAGGATGGATTTCCAGTGAGCCCGGTTCTAAGGATTCCAAGGTGAACGCTCATAGTCACATGAAGAATGGGAAGTGGAATAAGTTTCGTATCGTAGCAAACGGTGCAAAGGTGAAGACTTACATTAACGGGAAACAAGTGGCGGACGAGAATATGACGAGATTCAATCGGAACTTCATTTCGGGTTCGATTGGTTTTCAAGTACACAAGATTGCTGCGGATAAGGGACCTTTTGAGGTTCGCTGGCGGAATGTTTACATTCGCGAACTTTAGTATCTAATCTGGAGAGTTTCATTAGAAAACCTTTAAAAGATAAATAACCACTGATGAACCACTGATGAACACTGATATTGTAGAACATTGCCTAGGCATCAGTGTTCATCAGTGGTTCATGAGATGTTAGTTGTGACTTTTAATCGGTCGATTTTTGATTCAGTGGGTATCCATATTTCCATCTAAGGCGATGTATTCGTCATTAGTTTAATGTAATAGCCGAGAGTGATAAATTGTAGTTATGAAGAATCCATTTATTAGATACATATTGTTTTGCGTTTCTTTGAACGCTCTATTTGTGAGTTTTTCGGCGGATAAGCCCAATATCGTTTTCATCATGGCCGATGATATGGGTTCTGGCGATGTGCAGGCATTAAACGCGAATTCGACGATTCCGACGCCGAACCTAAATCGCCTGGCGAACGAAGGTATGACTTTTACCGATGCCCATTCGCCGTCCGCTGTGTGCACTCCAACTCGTTATGGTGTAATGACGGGGCGCTACTGCTGGCGTAGTTCGATGGTCCGAGGTGTACTCAATGGCTACGGATCGCCGCTTATCGAAACGGATCGCGAGACGGTCGCCTCAGCATTGAAGAAAGTGGGCTATGCGACGGGGGTTGTTGGAAAGTGGCACCTTGGGCTTGGCTTTCAGAAAACGGATGGCGAATGGGATTGGTCTAAGACTCTCGACTATTCGCCAAATGATGTAGGCTTTGATCATTCTTTCGTTATTCCGGCATCGCTGGATTTCCCTCCTTACGTTTATGTGGAGGGACACGAGATAACAGGAGAGCCGGATCGAATCCAACCGAAACAAAGCTTTCCTGCTTACCTTCGTGAAGGAGAGCTAGGTTCGGATTTCTCGATCGTCGATTGTTTGGATCGCCTCACTGAGGAGGCTGCGGACTACATTCGAAAACAAGCGAAGCGCGACGATCCGTTCTTTCTCTATTTCCCATTGAGCGCTCCGCATAAACCAGCTTGGCCGCATCCCCGTTTCGACGGTCGGAGCGGACTGGGCCCCTATGGCGATTTCGTTATTCAAGCAGACGAGACTGTGGGGAAGATTCTGGATACGATCGATGAAATGGGGATTACCGATAATACGCTGGTCATTTATACGAGCGACAATGGTTCCTATATGTATCGCTATGCAGATCCTGCCAAGGTCGACCATGTGAAGGATACAAGCGTACAGGGGTACTACGAGGGCAACCACACAGCCAATGGACCATTTCGCGGGACGAAGGCAGACATTTGGGAAGCGGGCCATCGCGTGCCCTTCTTCGTGCGTTGGCCGGGTAAGGTCGAAGCGGGAAGTTCGACTGGTAGGACTATCACGCACACCGACTTTTTCGCGACCGCAGTATCTGTAGCGGGCGGGGAAATGCCAAATGCGGTAGAGGCTGCTCAGGATAGCTTCGATTTCTCTCCGCTATTTCTCGGCAATGAGAAGGCATTTAAGCGGGCTCCCGTGATCAATCACTCAGGCGGCGCGATGTTTGCGATTCGGGAGGGCGATTGGAAATTGGTGTTGGGTAATGGTTCCGGCGGACGCGAGAAGCCATCAGGGAAGCGCTTTGATCGCCCCTGGCAGCTCTTCAATTTAAAAGAGGATATTGGCGAAACGACGGATCGAATCCGCGAGTACCCCGAAGTCGCTCAAGCGCTTGAGAAGAAGGCTCTTGAGCTTATGAGCAACGGGCGGAGTCGGTAAGGCGGAGTATGGTGCTTGTCACCAGATGGCTGTGACAGGCGATGGAGGGGTTCAGTGTTAAATGTGCGAATGAATTTTGACCACAGATTGCACAGAGAAGACCGATGATTTAATAATATTTTGGAAAACAGTAGTTCCGTAGAATTGGCTCAACTCTGAACCAGTAAGAGAATAGATCTCTGTGTATATCCGTGCGATCTGTGGTTAAGATTTTTTTATATAAAGACTATGCAGTGAACAGGGATAGTCTAATCGCCATGGCTTCATGGCTACAGGGAGAATGATGAAGGTGAGGGGTAACCGTTAAAAGTTCGATGGATTGGTTGGAGGCCCGGATGGCCAACAAGTGGATGTAGATGGAAATCTTTGGGCGAGCGCGGGTCATGGAGTCGATGGAGTAAATGGCGTGCATGTGTTCGATCCAGAAGGAAAGCGACTTGGGATGGTCCTTCTACCTGAAGGATGCGCGAATTTGAGCTTCGGCGGTTCGGATGGAAAGACGCTTTTCATGACGGCTACATCGTCCCTCTATTCGATTAAGACCAATACTCGAGCCGCGCACTATGCCTGAGTGCCGCTGATGTCGCAGGTCGGTTTCGAATTCTTTTGTAGAGAGGCTTTTTGATCGATTTCACACGGACCCATGGGAGTTTAACCATAGGTTGGGTGCCGTCGCGTTACCAGCGTTACCAGCGTTTCGATTTTCGTTTTGCTTCGGTGTAGCCGGCTTCGACTCGTTTTGCTTCAAGTTGCGTTTTGAGTTTATTTAAATGCTCTGCGTAGTTGGGATCGCTTGCCAGGTTGTTGAATTCTCCGGGGTCATTCTTTAGGTCGAAGAGCTCCATGCCTGCGGATCCGAAGCCCCATTGAGTGAAGCGCCAATCTTGTGTGCGAATGGACTCTCCGCCGTTGCGGCTGACCGTGAAGGCGAGGTCTTTCTTCCAGGCACTGGTTTGCGGATCATTGAGTAGAGGCACGAGGCTTTTGCCTTGAAGAGAATTGGGCGCTTTTAGTCCGGCCAGTTCGGCAACGCTGGGGTAGAGGTCGACGAGCTCGGTGATTTGTTGAGTGGCTTGTCCGTGTTGGTTTTTCAACCACGGAACGCTGATGATGAAGGGCACGCGGGTCGCTTCTTCGAAGAGGTGTTGTTTTTGGTATTTG
>Ga0115000_10005205_pt1 | contig 10472 bp, 11 predicted proteins | sample ArcticOcean_MG_C_6_FD_89690 | JGI IMG/M metagenome (GOLD analysis project Ga0115000, IMG submission 89690) | Marine microbial communities from western Arctic Ocean - ArcticOcean_MG_CB8_128 | ecosystem: Environmental > Aquatic > Marine > Oceanic | place: Arctic Ocean: Canada Basin | collected... | reverse complement strand
CACCAACCTCTACAAAAGCAGCTTTATCAGGCGCTGGTTTTCTGTAAAAAGTACCTACTATAGGTGAAGTAATTGAATCTCCTGATTCCTCTGGCGCTATAGGAGAGGCATTAGTTTCAATTATTGAGGCAGACGATTGATTGGAGCTGCCAAGTATTTGTCCGCCTCTAGCAATCCTTACTGACTCTTCACCCTCTTTTACCTCAATCTCCATCAAATCAGATTCTTGCAACATTTCAATTAATTTTTTTATTTTTCTAATATCCATTTTTAATCCTTTTTGATCTCAATAATGTGATTGAGTGCTAGTTCATACCCATGAGTTCCTAGGCCACAAATGACCCCACTCGCAATGTCTGAAAAATATGACTTATGTCTAAATTCCTCGCGGGAGAAAATATTGGAGATATGCACTTCGTAAAAAGAGATACTAACTCCCAATAAGGCATCTCGTATCGCTATGCTTGTATGCGTCAAAGCTCCAGGATTTATAATAATGTATGAAATATCATTTATTGATTCTTGAATTTTTGAGACAATTTCATGCTCTGCATTGCTTTGAAATGATTCAAATTCGATATTATTTGCTTTGGCTTTAAGCCCTAATCTCTTATTAATTTCATCTAGAGTGGTTGAACCGTAGACATCAGGCTCTCTGCTTCCAAGAAGGTTTAAATTTGGACCATGGATTACTAATATTTTCATTTTTATGGATTTTATACAGTTTTTTGAAGAAGATAAACGATTTTTAAATCTTTTTTTGTTGTTTTGGGTAGCAGTATTTGCCTGCCGCACACCCCTGGTATTCAATCTTTATTATAGCATTTTGTAGATCTTTGGAGTTAGCAAGGGCCTTTAAAGCTAGAGTATTTTTTAACACCAATGATTCCCCAAAAAACTCATCAGTAGTAACAGACTCATCAAGCAAGATAAATTCATGCGCCACCACCAAATTATCAATCATTACCCTTATAGAATTTTTGTATAGGTAATGACCTGATGCGATCTGCCAGGATGCATTGATTGTGTTGTCTGTAATAAATACATCCAAAATAAAAGCTTCATCAGCTTTTAAGATATTATTTTGATTAAATTGGTTTTGAGCATTAACTGCACAGGCAAGAAATAGAAATGAGTATAATAAGTTTCGTAAAATTATCATGATCATAATAGTATAAAAGAGATGTCACGCCTTCACTCCAAATTTTTTTTCAAAATGCATGCTTTTTTATCTAAAAAATGACTAAGTTATTTTTAAAACTATTTTTTCTTCTTCCTAGCTGGCTATTAAAAGTAGTAACGATGAGAAAAAAAATTTTAGTGAACGGTCAGATTTTAGATTATCAAACACAGATCTTATTAGCCCTTCAATCACTTCAGCCTGATAATTTTGATTTAACAGAATCTGCAGCAGACCTAAGAATCAAGCTTGATGGTCGAAAAGATTCATTGCCGAATATTAAACTCTCTGGATCACAGATTACCTTTTGCGATCATACAATTTATGCAGACAGCATTGAATTGACCATCAGAGAATATATTCCAGACGAACAAGAAAATAGTTCACCAATACTTTATTTTCATGGCGGTGGATACGTTATTGGAACGATTGAGACGCATCATCAGTGGCTCAGGCTTCTTGCGTCTTCAATGCAAAGCACTATTTTTTCACTTGAGTATAGGCTTGCGCCCGAAAACAAATTTCCTGCTTCATTAGAAGATGCAAACCTAGCGTTAGAGTGGATTGCATCAACCACTCATCATCCAGTTTCAGCAATTAGCTTGTGTGGGGATAGTGCCGGAGCACACTTAGCCGCTTCCTTGTCTACGTATCGATCTATGAAAGGCATAGAAGCACCTCATTCCCAATGCTTGATTTACCCAATGACAGATCCAAGCTGCTCTTATAAATCTCAAAATGATTTTGCTACCGGTTATTTTTTAACCCGAGAAGCAATGCAATGGTTTTGGGAGCAATTTAATGAATCTCAAGAAAATCTTTTGGATCCATGTTTTAATCTTTTGCAGGAACACGCTCACCCACTCCCAAAAACATTACTTATTACAGCTGGATTTGATCCTTTATCAGATGAGGGAGAAGAATATGCAAGAAAAATCTTTGCATCAGGAAATGAAGTGGACCACATACATTATCCCCATCTTATTCATGGTTTTGTTAATATGACAGTTCTAAGAGCAGCAAAAGAGGCGTCCTTAGATTTTATTAAAACTTATAAATCTTACTTTTCCTAATGAAACCCCTGTTACAAATTTCTAATCTTTCCATAACGTTCAGGGTTAGAAAAACTGAATTTGAAGCTGTAAAAAACTTAAATCTTTCAATCGAAGAAAATCAGGTAGCCGGCTTGGTTGGTGAGTCTGGTTCAGGGAAGTCGGTTACTGCTATGTCCATTATGAGACTTCTGCCTGAACCCAAAGCGCAATTTTCTCCTGAATCTTCAATCATGTTTAATGGAGAGGATGTGCTCCAAGCTTCTACTAAAAAACTTAGAGAGTTAAGAGGCAATGAAATCGCAATGATTTTTCAAGAACCTATGACATCTCTGAATCCATATCATAGAGTGGGAGATCAGATTATTGAATCTATTCAATTGCATAAAGCTCAGCCTAAATCAGAGGCTATCTTAGAAGCAAAAAATTTAATGTCCCTTGTCGAAATTGCAGAGGTTGATAGAAGGTTCTCTGCTTATCCTCACGAACTATCCGGAGGTCAAAGGCAAAGAATTATGATTGCTATGGCTTTAGCAAATAAACCCAAACTCTTGATTGCCGATGAGCCTACCACGGCTCTTGATGTAACTATTCAAGCGCAAATATTAGATTTAATGACCAAGCTTAAAGATGAGATCGGAATGTCAGTTCTTTTTATAACCCATGATCTTGGTCTAATTGAAAGGTTCTCTGACACCATAACTGTTATGCAGGAAGGCGAGGTAGTAGAGCAGGGACCAACAAAAGAAGTCTTTGCAAATCCTCAGCATAAATATACTCAAAAATTAATTAATGCTGAGCCCTCGGCAAAAAAAGAAATGAGCACTCCTGAGTCACCTATTATTTCTGTGAAAGATCTTAATGTGTTCTACCCATTACCTAAAACTAAGCTCTTCAAAAAAGAATTTTTTCATGCTGTTAAAGATGTAAATTTCTCAATTCCTCAAAATTCAACCATTGGCTTGGTAGGAGAGTCTGGCTCAGGGAAATCAACTCTCGGAAAAGCTCTTGCAGGATTAATTAAGTACGAAGGTTCCGTTGAATATCAGGGGAATGATATTGGAGCTTTAAATCCTAAAGAGTCAAAGCTATTAAAAAAAGACATTCAAATAATTTTTCAGGATCCTTATGGCTCTTTGTCTCCGCGCATGACGATTGGCGAGATAGTGGGAGAGGGCTTGGATGTTCATTTTTCTCTAAATTCTCAAGAGAAAGAGGAGCGAATCGCTAATTGTTTAAATGCGGTAGAGATTAATCCCAATCACAGATTCAAATATCCACATGAATTTTCTGGCGGTCAACGTCAAAGAGTTGCGATTGCTAGATCACTGATTTTAAATCCAGCTTTTATGATATTGGACGAACCAACATCAGCTCTAGATCGATCCATTCAGATACAGGTAATTGAATTATTAAAGAGCTTGCAAGAAAAATTCCAGTTAACTTACTTATTTATTAGCCACGATTTAAAGGTGGTTCGCTCAATGTCTGATTATATATTTGTGATGCAAAATGGAATCATAGTAGAGTCCGGGCCTGCAAATGAAGTTTTTTCTAATCCCGAACAAGACTATACTGATAAATTATTAAATGCTGCCTTAAAGTATTCAACAGTCTAACAATGTCTAATAGAAAGTATTCAAAAAATTTAGTGGATGGTCCTCATCAAGCAGCATCGCGTTCCATGCTTCGGGGTGTTGGTTTTGAGACCGCAGATTTCTCCAAACCTCTTGTTGGCATAGCGTCCACTTGGTCAAAAGTAACTCCGTGCAATATGCACATAAACGAGCTTGCGGATCTTGTAGAAACTTCAATTGATGACTCAGGATGCAAAGGCGTTCTTTTTAATACGATTACAGTTTCAGACGGTATTTCGATGGGTACCCAGGGAATGAAATACTCTCTTGTTTCCAGAGAGGTGATTGCAGATTCTATTGAAACGGTTGTAGGCTGTCTTGGCTATGATGGTGTTGTTGCAATTGGCGGATGCGACAAGAATATGCCTGGAGCATTAATTGCTCTTGCAAGACTAAATAGACCCTCAATATTTATTTATGGTGGATCAATTCAGCCCAGCATAGCTAATACAGATTATGTAACGGTATGTGAAAAAGTTGGTGAATATGCGAAAGGTTCTATTTCAGAAGAAGAGCTTATTGCAGTGGAAAAAATATCTGTTAAAGGTCCAGGGTCTTGCGGTGGTATGTATACAGCAAATACTATGGCTTCTGCCATTGAGGCTTTGGGTATGAGCTTACCTGGAAGCAGCAGTCAAGATGCTGTATCTATGGAAAAGAAATCAGATTGTCAAAATGCTGGAGCAGCCATAGCAAATTTATTGGACTTAGATCTTAAGCCCAGTGACATTATGACTAAAAAAGCATTTGAAAATTCCATTGCTGTGACCATAGCTTTGGGCGGGTCAACTAATGCAGTTTTGCATTTATTAGCCATGGCTCATTCGGTTGGTGTTGAGCTTGAGCTTTCTGATTTCACTAGAATTGGCAAAAAAATCCCTGTTTTAGCAGACATTAAGCCTTTTGGAAGTCATTTTATGTCTGAGCTTAATGCGATTGGTGGAATTGCTCCCATGATGAAAACCATGCTTGCAAGTAATCTTCTGCACGGCGACTGCTTAACAGTTACCGGAAAAACTTTAGAAGAAAATTTAGCTGAAATTGACCCTTACCCCAGCAATCAAAAAATTATTTTATCTCCTCAAAATCCAATCAAGGATTCAAGCCACCTTAGGATCCTTTTTGGTAATCTTGCACCAGAGGGAGCAGTCGCTAAGATTACTGGAAAAGAAGGAACGCTCTTTACTGGAACAGCCAGAGTTTTTGATTCTGAAGAAGAGGGCATGGATGCAATTCTTTCAAAATCTATCAATGCCGGAGACGTTGTGGTGATTCGCTATGAGGGACCTCAAGGGGGACCTGGAATGAGAGAAATGCTTAAGCCAACTTCTGCGATCATGGGCCAAGGACTTGGAGATAGCGTTGCCTTTATAACTGATGGAAGATTTTCTGGAGGAACTCACGGATTTGTTGTTGGTCATATCAGCCCAGAGGCTGAGTTGGGAGGCCCAATTGCATTAATTCAGGACGGCGATGAGATTGTTATCGATGCGAATCAAGATACATTAAACTTGAATGTTGCCGACGATGAGATGGAAAAACGTAGAAATAACTGGAAAAATTTAAATTCATCCCCAAAAAGTGGGGTACTAGCAAAATACAAGCGAACAGTGCAATCGGCGTCTAAAGGCGCGATAACAGATTAAAATGGCCGAAAGAAAATTTCCAACAACTAGACTGCGTCGATCCCGCTCGAAGGCCTTTCTGCGAGACTTGGTGGCAGAGCATAAATTATCTTCTGACGATTTAATTCAACCTCTATTTGTTGCAGATCAAAAAGAATCTCAGATAGATATTCCATCGATGCCAGGTATTTATAGGCACAATTTAGATGCTCTTTACGCTGAGATAGAATCGCTCTTAAAAGTAGGCATTAAATCTGTTGCAATATTTCCCGCTATAGATGCAGATAAAAAAAATGCTGAGGCATCTCTTGCCTTCGATCAAAAAAATATTATTTGCGAAGCCTTGCAAGGAATTTCTAAAAGATTTCCAGAGATTATTACTATCGCAGATGTAGCCCTTGATCCATATACAGATCACGGTCATGACGGATTACTTGTGGATGGCAGAATTGATAACGATAAAACCCTTAGCCTTCTATCAAAACAAGCTCTTCTGCTTGCAGAAGCAGGAGCAGATATCATAGCTCCATCAGACATGATGGATGGAAGAGTTAAGATGATTCGCGATTCTCTTGAAGCTAATAATTTTGTGGACACAATCATTCTTTCTTATGCAGCAAAATACGCTTCTAGTTTTTATGGCCCCTTTAGAGATGCAGTTGGCTCCGCTGCCAGTCTTGGAAAAGAATCAAAGAAAACTTATCAGATGAATTTTGCGAACATCGCAGAAGCATTGCATGAGGTTGAGATGGATATAAATGAGGGTGCCGATATCGTAATGATCAAACCTGGCACAGCATATTTAGATGTTGTTCACGCCGTAAAATCAAAGTTTCAGGTGCCTACTTTTGTTTATCAGGTCAGTGGAGAATATTCCATGCTGACGCTAAGCATTGAGAAAGGGTGGCTTGATAAAAATGTTATGTTAGAATCCTTATTGTGTTGCAAAAGAGCGGGAGCAGATGCAATTCTCACATACGCAGCAAAACAAATATCATCGGAGTTAAATTCATGAGTGACAATGTCCAAGAGATTACAGCCGCTAATTTCAATGAGGTGGTCATAGAGTCAGATACCCCAGTTCTAGTAGATTTTTGGGCTGAATGGTGCGGTCCTTGCAAACAGTTAGCCCCAACAGTTGCAGAAGTTGCTGATAACCTGGTTGGTTCAGTTAAGGTTTGCAAAATGGACGTTGATAGCAATCAAGAAATTGCCGTTCAATATGGAGTAAGATCAATACCAACACTACTAATTTTTAAAAATGGTGAAGTCACCGCAACTCAAATAGGTGCTATAAGCAAGCAACAACTGGAGACATTTATAGAATCAGAAGCCTAAAACTTTGCATCTTTGCAGAAAAGGCACTATCATTTTCCCATCTTAGCTCGATAGCTACCAATCAAAACACTTTTTACCACCTTTAACACAGGCACAAATATATGAATCTTACAGAAATGAAAATTAAACCAGTCAATGAATTGGTTGAAGTGGCTGAAAGCCTTGGACTTGAAGACGTAGGTCGCTTAAAAAAGCAAGAAATTATTTTTAGAATATTTAAGCAGCAAGCCAAAGAAGGCGTTGATATTTACGGCGGCGGTGTTCTTGAAATATTAAATGATGGTTTTGGTTTTCTAAGATCACCTGAAGGCTCTTATTGCTCCGGCCCTGATGATATTTACGTTTCCCCAAGCCAAGTAAGAAAATTTAGCCTTAGAAAAGGCGATGAAATTGATGGAAAAATTCGTCCGCCCAAAGATGGAGAAAGATATTTTGCACTGACCTATGTAGATACAATTAACAAAGAAGCTCCAGAGAATACTAAGAAAAAGATTTTATTTGAGAATCTCACCCCATTATTTCCTACTTCAAGACTTACTTTGGAATTAGGGACAGGCTCTGCTGAGGATTTGTCTTCAAGAATCATTGATTTAGTGTCTCCAATTGGCAAAGGCCAAAGAGGCTTGATTGTTTCGCCACCTAAAGCAGGTAAAACTTTAATGTTACAAAGCATTGCCCACTCAATAACAAAGAACAACCCGGAAGTAGAGTTAATTGTTCTTCTAATTGATGAGCGCCCAGAAGAAGTAACCGAGATGTCTAGAACCGTCAGAGGAGAGGTGGTTGCAAGTACTTTTGATGAGCCGCCGTCCCGTCATGTTCAGGTTGCCAATATGGTAATTGAAAAAGCAAAGCGTCTTGTCGAACATAAAAAAGATGTAGTAATTCTTCTTGATTCTATTACTCGCTTAGGAAGAGCATATAACTCAGTGCAACCGGCCTCTGGAAAGATTCTCTCAGGCGGAGTTGATTCAAATGCATTAGAAAAGCCAAAGAGATTCTTTGGTGCTGCACGAAATGTTGAAGATGGAGGCAGTTTAACTATTATAGCTACCGCCCTTGTCGATACAGGCTCTAAGATGGATGAGGTAATCTATGAAGAGTTTAAGGGAACTGGCAACATGGAAATTCATCTAGAAAGAAAGATAGCTGAAAAACGAATCTATCCTGCAATTAATATTAGACGTTCTGGAACTAGAAGAGAAGATTTACTGACTTCGCCAGAAGAACTCCAAAGAATGTTTATTCTTAGAAAAATTCTTGACGATATGGAAGACTCTCAGGCAATCGAGTTTTTAATTGAGCGGCTGAAGTCATCAAAAACAAATGAAGAGTTCTTTAGTGCGATGAAAAGTGGCAAGACTAACGGAAAGAAAAAATAATTAGGCCCTAGATAATTTTATAGCAGCTTCAGTCATCTCCTCGTCATGAGGGCTCTCAGCAACCACACAATTCCCTATTCCATGCAGCAACGCATTTTCCTGAATCCTGCGAGATGCAACAATTATATTAAGCGCTTTTAAATCAACAGTTTGAGTATGCCTTACAAGCACTTCTAAAGTTTGCATGTTGTATACCAAAAAAATAGCTTTTTGCTTTCCGATAATTCGGCCTAAATCCAAGCTCTCTTCATCAACAACTTTGTAACAGGAAAAGGTATCCAGTTTTATTTGGGTATGAAGACTTAACTGTGGTTTCTTTTCTCCACAAAATATTAAACATTTCTCATGCTTGCTTTTATCTATTAATACAGCAAGCCCTGCGGAGTTGAAGTCTGAAGGAACATCAGACACCAAGCCTTGCTCATTTAAAACCCTCTGTGTTGCCAGGCCAATGGCCATAATTGAGAGATTTAAATTTTTAGGCATGTGCTTTTGAAGATATGGAGCGCCAAATTTTGCAGCAGCTTGACTGGTAAAAATAATGACGTCGTAAGACTCAAGTTGCTTTAAATTTAACAGCGCTTTAGATGATGGCGAGATGCTTAAAATTTTAGTTAATGGCTCATGCGTAAACTCTGCCCCAGAGTGAGCCAACAACTCATTTGTTTTATTGCCTAAGAGAGATGGTCGCGTGTTAACAATCATTTAAGTCTGAATGAGCTCTTTTGCACCATCCGCTAGAAGCTCTATTTTGAATTGCAACAAAGCATCTGACTCTTCCTCGGGCAAGAATGTAGATTCTTTCTCTATTATTTTTGAACCATTCTGATTGGAGACCCTAACTTGCAAATGTAGTTTCTGGTCTTGAATAGTCACTAGCGCAGAAATTGGCGACAGACATGTGCCTTCTAAAGCTGCAACAATTTCTCGTTCAATTTTTGTGGCCGTGAAGGTATGTGAACAATTAACTTTCACCAATATATCTAATATCTCTGATTGGATTTGAGCATTGCAAATCTCTATGCCTATGGCTCCTTGAGCAGCTGCCGGCAACATTTGATTCTCTGAAAAAATATGCATGTTGGGGTAATCAATCTTCAGTCTATTTAAGGCAGCCTTTGCTACTATGAGACCATCAAGATTCTCGCTCACAATTTTATTGATTCTAGTTTGTATATTTCCTCTTACAGGAACAATCTCCAAATCTGGATGCATTGCCAGCATTTGTGATTTCCTTCTGGGACCGGAAGTTCCAATTCTAGAATTTTTACCAAGATCAGCAAGCTTAATTCCGTCTTTAAGCAGAATTACATCCGATGCATCTTCTCGAGATAGAGTTGCTGCAATTGAGAATTTAGGATCCAGGAGAGCAGGCACATCCTTCAAGCTATGAACTGCAATATCAGCATCGCAGTTGGAGAGAGCAGTTTCTAGTTTAGAGACGAATAATCCCTTCCCACCAATGAGATGCAAAGGAGCCTCAGTTAAATCTCCTTCTGATTCTATGGGTACAATTTCACACACACATTTAGCTTCAGTTGACTCTATTAGACTCATAACCTGATTGGTTTGAAGCAATGCCAAAGGAGAAGTTCTTGTAGCTATTCTAATTTTCATTGCAAAATCATGAGCCTCACATCGCCAATAGTTTTATCTTTAAGAACGGTTTGCTTTTTACTGAGTATAATCTCTGATCGCTTGTCCGTTTCTAAATAAATCTTTCCTTCTTCGGCCAAAAGATCTTGAGCCCTAATCGCAGCAAGCAAACTTTCATAGTTGACTTGGTCAAAAGGTGGATCTAAAAAAATAATATCAAACTTCCGCTTGTTTGTTTGCATCCATTTTAGAGCTGCGCTGCAAGCAACCTCACTTTTGTCTTGATACTCAAGATGAGCAACATTTTTCAGTATATTTTTAAATAAGCTTTTATCTTTCTCTACGAAGGTGACATGAGATGCACCTCTAGAGAGAGCCTCAAAACCCAACCCTCCAGTGCCTGAAAATAAATCCAAGCAAGCTTTATTTTGTATTTCAAACTGCAGCCAACTAAATAGCGTTTCCTTTGCTCTATCAGAGGTAGGTCTTAGGTTTGGAGAAGCTTTAAAAACTATGCGATAGCTCTTGTTTCTGCCGCCAATTATTCTTATGCTTGTTGTATTCAATCTAGTAAATTTTTTACAGAGTATAAATTATAACGCCAATGCCAAAAGAACAATTTTTAATTGCTATGAGATTTTTAGCATCATCCGTCAGCGTTG
>Ga0115000_10005204_pt1 | contig 10472 bp, 10 predicted proteins | sample ArcticOcean_MG_C_6_FD_89690 | JGI IMG/M metagenome (GOLD analysis project Ga0115000, IMG submission 89690) | Marine microbial communities from western Arctic Ocean - ArcticOcean_MG_CB8_128 | ecosystem: Environmental > Aquatic > Marine > Oceanic | place: Arctic Ocean: Canada Basin | collected... | reverse complement strand
CAAATTCCAGACGTTTAACTATTCCACTTAAGATTGTATCTTTTTTTTCTATAAAGTCGTTATACTGTCTTTCACGCTCTGCTTCTCTTACATTAAAGCTGATAACTTGTTTTGCTGTTTGTGCCGCTATTCTACCAAAGTCAAACGAGGGTAATGGTTGTAAAATTTCATCACCAATTTTTTTGTCTTTATTCTCTTCATTTAATATCGTTGCTGCTTGAAGATTAATTTCTGTGTTTATATTTTCTGGATTTTCAACAATTATCAATTTTCTAAAAATTCCAATATCACCGCTGTCCCTGTTAATTAAAACTTTAATTTCATTATCTTGTCCAAATTTAGCTTTTGCTGCCTTGGCTATTCCAGTTTCCATAGAATCTATAATTAATTCTTTATCAATAGATTTTTCTAAGGCTACAGCTTCAGCTATTCGCAGTAGTTCTAATTTGTCAGCTCTTTTATTTAACATATTTTATTAGCTCCAAAAAAAAATGGGCTCAGGCCCATTTTGTAATTTCAATAATGTAAGGGGAATATATAAAGATTTTATTTTAATTCAATAGCAACTATTTAGAAAAAACGTCTTTTTTATCAGTTTTTTCCCAAGAAAATGAACCATTGTCCTCGGGGTCTCTTCCAAAATGACCGTAGGCAGCTGTTTTCTCATAAATTGGCTTATTTAAACCTAACAATTCTCTTATTCCTCTAGGACTTAAATCAAAATTTTTATTAATTTTTTCTAAGACAAATTTATTTTTTTCTAGATCATTGTCAAATAAATCTACATAAATAGACAAAGGTTTTGAAACTCCAATAGCGTAAGCTAATTGGATTAAACATTTGTCAGCAATATTAGACGCAACCACATTCTTTGCAATATATCTTGCTGCGTATGCTGCTGATCTGTCAACTTTAGTTGGGTCTTTTCCTGAAAAAGCTCCTCCACCATGAGGTGCTGCTCCACCATAGGTATCAACAATAATTTTTCTACCTGTTAAGCCACAGTCTCCATCTGGTCCTCCTATTACAAAATTTCCAGTTGGGTTTACATAGAGTTCCTCTTCATTAAAATCTTTTAAAAAATTTTTAGGAATTGATTTAAGCATATAAGGTTTTAACAATTCTCTTACTTTGGCTTGATCCACATCAGCAGAGTGTTGTGATGATATTACAACTGACTTTACTTTAGTTGGTTTTCCATCAATATATTCAAAAGTAACTTGGCTCTTTGAGTCCGGTTCTATATATTTCAATTTTCCAGATTTTCTATCTTCTGCCATAAGTTTTAAAATTTTATGTGAATAATGAATTGGTGCTGGCATTAACTCTTCTGTTTCATTGCAGGCATAACCAAACATTATTCCTTGATCACCAGCTCCTTCATCTTTATTGCCTGATGAGTCCACACCCACTGCAATATCTTTAGACTGTAAATGCAGATGACTTTCTATTTTAGTTGCTTCTCTCCAAGTAAAACCTTCTTGGTCATATCCAATATCTTTTATGCAGTCTCTCACTTTTTGAATTAGTTCTTCTTTTTTAATCTCTGGGCCTCTAACCTCACCTGCTAGAACTACTTTATTAGTTGTTGTCAAAGTTTCACAAGCTACTCTAGAATAAGGATCTCTAGAAAGATAAGTATCGACTACCATGTCAGATATACGATCGGACACCTTGTCCGGATGACCCTCTGAAACTGACTCACTTGTAAATAAAAAATTTTTTAAATTACTCATTTTTAATTCTATTAAATGAAAAAATTAAAAAAATATATAATAAAATTAAGATTATGAAGATTATATTTCCATATTGTGCAAATGGCGTAACTTTTACTAGTTTACTTTCTTTAAAATCAATATAGCCAGTGCTACCAAATTTGACTTGGTTTTCTACTATCCCTAAAGGATTTATAATGGCTGAAATTCCACTATTTGCAGATCTAATTATATACTTTCCACTTTCAATAGATCTGAAAATGCTATGACTAAAATGTTGTTCTGGCCCAATTGATTTGCCAAACCAACCATCCTCTGAAATATTGATAATATAATCAAAGTCTTGATTTTTGTACAATCTACCTGAATAAATTATTTCATAACAAATTAAAGGTAATAGGCTTAAATTAAATTTATCACTTTTTAGATCCAAAGGTTCTCTTTCTTGTCCACTTGAAAATGATTGATAATGATTTGTAATCGTTTTAAGTCCCATAAGTCCTAAAACACTTTCAAATGGTACAAATTCGCCAAATGGAACTAAATTAACCTTATTATATGATTTAAGTAAATTTAATTGATTATCAAATACAGCTAACGAATTAAAGTATAGTTTTTTATTATTTTTAGTTTCTAAATTATTTATACCCATAATTATTATATGATCAGAGCTAAAATTATCTGAGAATAAACTTTGGTAAATTTTCATATCACTCAAATAAGTGTCAGGAATAATTCCTTCAGGCCATAAAAAAACAGTGGGTTGATTTTTTTCAGGATTACTTAAAGATATAAGTTCGTTGATTATTTTTAATTCATCTTGGTTTGAATAAAACCTATCTAGACTAATGTTTGGAGAAACTACTCTTATCAAATAATTATGTTTTACTTTTTCTATTAAATTAAACTGATTATTTTTTATTATTCCAAAAGTTAAAAAACTAATGGCAATAATTATAAAAAGAGAAAATGCCAAAATTTCACTTTTAGATCTTTTTAAAATAAATATAGATGGACAGGCGAAAAGGGAGATGCATATTAAATTAAAAGAATATGTTCCAATAATTGATAATATTTGTATAAAATTTATAGTTTTTGAAAAGCTAAATGCAATTAAATTCCAAGGAAAACCAGTAAAAATGAAGCCTCTAAACATTTCAATTATTCCAAATAAAGTTGAAAATATTAAAAATGAAACAACTACTTTCTTTGAGTAAAAAATTGAGAATAGGTATGTAATTAAACCATAAAATAATGCAAGAAAAGTAGGCATTAAAATTATAGAAAATGGTATTAAAAATTTAAATGTTTCATCAAAAGTTAATGAAATTGATATCCAATATAATCCACATAGAAAATATCCAAAACCAAAACACCATCCATACTTAAAAAAATATTTATTGCTAGAAAAGGTTTTTTTTTTATTAAAAATAAAAATAAAAAATAAAGTAAATGTTACAAAATTAATTATAAAAAAATTATATGGTGGTAGACTAAAAGCGCTAATAGCCCCTAAAAAAATAAGGTATATAAAATTAAAATAATTTTTTTTAAGCAAGTTTTTTAATTTTTAAATTAATAAATTTATAAATTTTTTCTTCTTCTTTAAGCATTTTTTTAAAATCTTTTAATTTTACGTGATTGTAACCAAAAAGATGAAGAAAACCATGGATGAAAATTTTTATTAACTTTTTTTTAAATTCTAAATTAGTTAACAATTTTGGTTTATTTATAAAATCATAGCTAATAATTATATCTCCTAAATAAGGATTTTTTTTTATATTAAATTTTTTTTCAGCAGGAAAAGACAGAATATCTGTAGCTTTATTTTTATTTCTAAATTTCTTATTTAATTTTTTAATACCTTTGTTCTGAGATAATAAAACTGTTAAACTAATTTTTTTTTTAACAAAAACATATTTTCTTGGGAAAAACTTTATTAATGTATTAAAAAAAATATCTTTTTTTTTTATTCTTTTATTCCAAAAACTATTATCTGAAAAAACATGAATGCTAATCATTATCTTTGTCTGAATAAGCCTTTACAATCTTTGATACTAAGGGGTGTCTAACCACATCAGAGTGATCAAAATCTATAACAGAAATCTCATCTAAATGTCCTAATAATTTTTTAGATCTACTTAGTCCAGACATATTTTTATTTGGTAAATCAATTTGAGATGGATCTCCATTAATTACTATTTTTGAATTTTCTCCTATTCGAGTTAAAAACATTTTTATCTGCGTATCCGTTGCATTTTGAGCTTCATCTAATATGGCAAAAGAATTCTTCAAAGTTCTTCCCCTCATAAAAGCTAAGGGTGCAATCTCAATATCACCAATCTCAATCATCTTTTGGATTTTTTCAAAATCAAAAAGATCGTAAAGTGAGTCATATAGTGGTCTTAAATATGGGTCTACTTTTTCTTTCATGTCGCCTGGTAAGAATCCCAGTCTCTCCCCAGCCTCAACTGCTGGTCTTGATAAAATAATTCTTTCTATTTTTTTATCTAGTAGCATTGTAAGGCCAACAGCTACTGCCAAAAACGTTTTTCCAGTTCCAGCTGGACCTGCCGAAATAACAATATCACTTTGCCTTAATGCTCTAACATATTCTTTTTGTTTTTCAGATCTGGGAATAACAAATTTTTTTGGTGTCTTGATAATATCTGAAATATCTTTATTCTTATTTTTAACTTTCTCTTCAATCATAAATTTATCTACAGAGGAAATTATATCCTTTCCTTCTATAATACCATTGTTAATAAATTGATTAGACAAAAACTCAATTGCATTTTTTGTAATTTCATTTTTTTCTGGGCTTGATTTTATTAAGATGGAATTTCCCCTAGAATATAAATGGGTTTTTGTAATTTTTTCTAGTTCTTTTAAATTTTTATTAAACTCACCAACGACACCCATTAATAAATCATTATCATGAAAAATTACACTTAATGAGTTGTTGTCTGAATACACAAATTTTAAAGTGGAATTAATTTTTTTTGATTGTTGATTATTCAATGATTAAGCTACCTTTTGATTATATTTTTCTTTTATTTTTCCAAATAAACTAGTTTTAGTACTACTGCTTATTTCTACTTGAACAATTTTTCCGATATTTTCAATATTACCATCAAATATTACTGGGGTCATATGTTCTGTTCTACCAAATAGTTTTGTCTTATCTTTCATTTGATTTTCAACCAAAACACTTACAACTTTTTTTTCTGATAATTTATTTTTATTAATTTGATTTTTAAATAGTTCTTTTTGAACAATTTCTAACCTTTTTTGTGATTTATTTTTATCAACTAAATATAAATCAGCCGCTACAGTCCCTGGTCTTGGGCTAAAAATAAATGAATATGAGTTTATAAATTTTATATCTTTAATTAATTTTAATGTATCTTTAAAATCCTCTTCTAATTCTTGAGGATAACCAATAATAAAATCGCTGGAAAATTCTATATTAGAGTTTATTTTTTTCAATTTTGCATAAATTTTTACGTATTCTTCAATGGTGTGTTTTCGATTCATCAATTGTAGAATTTTATTAGATCCACTCTGTACTGGTAAGTGAACAAGTGGCATTAATTTTTTACTTTTCTTATAAACTTCTATTAAGTCTTCAGTCATATCTTTTGGATGAGAGGTCGTGTACCTGATTCTCAATAGTTCTGAAAAATTTTCTAATTCAATTATTAGGTCTGATAGTTTAAATTCCTTATTATCTTTTTTATAACTATATGCATTAACATTTTGTCCCAAAAGGATTATTTCCTTAGCACCGTTTTGGATTAACTCTTTTACCTCATCAATAATTTGATTAAATGGCCTAGAATATTCTGGACCTCTTGTATAAGGCACAACACAAAAGTGACAAAACTTATCACATCCTTCTTGAATTGTTAAAAATGAAGAGACATTGCTTTTTTTATTTTTAATTTTACTCAAATAATTAAACTTTGAAATAGTGTCAAATTTTGTTTCTTCTTTTTTTTTTTTTTTAATAGAGTAATTTAAAATAGTATCATTAATTTTATGGTAGGCTTGAGGTCCAATTACTATGTCTATGTAGGGTTCTCGTTTTAACATTTCTTGGTTTTCCGCTTGTGCAACACAACCTGCCACAATAACAATTGGCTTTTTTTTAGATCTAAAGATTTTTTTTACTCTACCTATTTCGTGGTAAACTTTTTCTTTTGCTTTATCTCTTATGTGGCAAGTATTTAAAAGATAACAGTTTGCATCTTCATAATTTTCTGTTTTTTCAAAACCAATTTTTTTAACTGAATCAAAAATACGATTTGAATCATATTCATTCATTTGGCACCCAAATGTTTTAATAAATATTTTTTTTGACATTTTGCTAAGTTTTTTTCTTAACTCCATACAATTCTAATTTATGATCTACTAAGCGGTAACCATATTTGTCAGCAACTTTTTGTTGTAACTTTTCAATTTCCTCGTCTACAAATTCTATTATCTCTCCTGACTTAACATCTATTAAATGGTCATGATGGCCTTCGTTAAGTTCCTCATATCTTGCTTTACCACCTTTAAATTCGTGTTTTGCTAAAATTCCAGATTCTTCAAATAATTTCACAGTTCTATAAACTGTTGCAATACTTATTTTTGAATCAATTTTTGTAACTCTATTATAGAGCTCATCGACATCAGGGTGATCATTAGAATCTGACATTACTTTAGCTATAATTTTTCTTTGATCAGTAAGCTTAACACCTTTTGCTAAACATTTTTGTTCAATATTTTCTGACATTTTTAATTTTAACTTAAATAAGTAGGATTAATCAAATTCTTTTTAATTTTGAATTTATCACATAAATATGGAATATCTTCATATTTAATTTTATTCAAATCATCAAAATCTAAGAAACTGAAACAGTAATAATCTATTTTTTTTGTCAAAAATAATGCTTTGGTAATTGAAAGCGAATTTCTTATGCCTGCAAAACTTCCAGGTCCTCTATTTACATAAATAGCCTTTATTTCATCAAATGTACTCATATTATTTTTTAAAAAATCAGTAATTAATATAGTCAATTTTTCAAAATTAATTTTACTATTTTCGTGACTACAAGTATAAATATTTTTATTAACTATGTGTGTTAAAAAAATTTTATCATTTGCTGCATCTATAATTAAGCTATTCATAATAATAATATTTATTACTGACTCTAAAGCAGATGATAATAATATCAAATATTATTCTAATGATATGGGCATTCTTGCATTGATGTATCATAGGTTTGATGAAGATAAATACCCATCAACTAATATACAAATGGATGTTTTCAAAAAACAAATTCAAATAATTAAAGATTTAAATTATAGTTTTTTTAATCCAGGAAATTTAGAAAAAAGCTTTGCTCTACCAAAAAATGAAAAGAAAATTCTAATAACGATAGATGATGCTTTTTCATCATTTTATAATACTGCCTGGCCATATTTAAAGAATAATAAAATTCCTTTTATTCTCTTTGTTTCTACAGAGGCTGTAGGTAAAAATGGATATATGAATTGGGAGCAAATAAAAAACATAGAAAAAAATCCAAATGTATATATTGGTAATCACTCACATTCTCATGATTATTTGGTTAATCTAAAAAAACAAGAATTTATAAATGATATTAAAATAGCTAATAAAATTTTTATTAATAAACTTGGATATAATCCAATCTTTTTTTCATATCCCTTTGGCGAATATAGTAATTATATAAAACAATTTATTTCAGAAAATTTTAAGTTTTCATTTGGACAACACTCAGGCGTGATAGACATAAACAAAAATAAATATGAACTACCACGATTTCCAATAAATGAAAAATACGGAGATTTAAAAAGATTCAAATTTTTAATTAATTTACACCCATTAGAATATAAAAGTCTTTTGCCAAAGGAAAAATTTATAACTAATAAAAACAATCCACCTTTATTCAGTGTTGAGTTTTTTAAAGATCAAAAAAATATTAAAAATATTAATTGTTTTTCTGATGAAGGCAATGAATGGAAAAAATCAATTTTAAACTTTTATGAAAATAAGTTAACTATTAAGTTCAGGGAAAAATTTACTTTTAGAAGAGGTAGAGTTAACTGCTCATTAAATGACAATGGAACTTGGAGATGGTTTGGCTCACAATTTTCTATTCAATCTAATTAAGTTAAACTTTCTAATGCAATAGTTGATGGGAGTAATTTAGCATCATCAAAATCGGTAAGTTTATTCTGTCTTATTATTTGTTGTAAAATCTCAACATATTTTTTACCTGTTTCCGCATATTGATCTAAATGTTTGGAGAGAGCTAAACTGTCTAATTCTTTTTTTTCATCTCTCAATTCCGCTCTTGCACTTCTAAAGTTTCTGTAAGATGAATGTGTATTCAAGTTTCGGTGATATGCTTTAACAGAAGCTTGTAAAACCTTAAATTTCATTACTTTGTGTGTTGAGTTATCATCGGCTCCAGCTGGCTTTATACCGTCCCCAGACCATGTCCATTGACCAAATAATGCATTACCCTCTAAAGCAAACCTGGATGTGCCCCAACCCGTCTCTTTTGCTGCTTGTGCAATTGCCAATGAAGTTGGTATCTCATCCATTCTAATCTTTAAAGTCGACAAATCTTTATTAGCAACACCATATTGCTTAAACTTTTTTTCTAACCATATCTTTTCATTTTTTGAATTTTTACTTTTATTTAAAACTTGAAAAAGTTTTTTTCTATCAAGTTTAATAGTATTATTTTCTTGTATTATTAGTGGTAAAATAATTTGAATAAATAATTCTTTTCTTTTTTTTGTATTTTCTATCATTTTCATTTCATTTGGTAGTAATGAAAGTGATACTGGTTTAACTAATTTATTTTTTCTTACATCTTGTAAATTATAGTTTGTATCATCAAAAAGTTGCTTAATGGTTTTGGCGCTCAACCTAACTGTATCGCTAGGCAAATCTTCATAACTAAATATATCATCAAATAAGTATTTCTTAACTAAACTTTCATCTTCATTTATTCTAGTTTTTTTTTTATTATTTAATGTATCCTTAAAATCATTTTGTGAATTATTTTTAAATTCTTTTGAAAGAAACTTTCTTTCTTCTTGAAAGCTTAAAATAGGTGGCATAATGCTAAAAAATAAAATAATTAATAAACTACTAATAATAGTCCTTGAAAAAACACCTAAATTTTCAAATCTTAAATTTTTTTTTTGGCTATTTTTCTTTAGGTTTAAGAAAAACCCTTTTGTTTTTAAAAACTTTTTTGCTTCAGCTAATGTTAATTTTTTTCTAATCATTTTATACTGCTATTACCTCTTTAACTTCTGGAATATAATGACATAAAAGGTTTTGTACGCCTTGCTTAAGAGTCATGGTTGAACTTGGGCATCCAGAGCAACTACCTTGTAATTCTACTTTTACTACACCTTCTTTAAATTCTTTAAATTTAATATCTCCACCATCTTTAGCAACAGCAGGTCTTATTTTTGTCTCTAAAATTTTTATTATTTGTTTTTCTATTTCGACAAATTCTACATTATTTTGTTCGTCTGAACTCTTATCAATTACAAATTCTCTCCCATTTGAGTAAAAATCATTAATTAAAGATATGGCTATGTGCTTTATATCTTCCCAATCTATGTTCTCTGATTTATTTATAGATAAAAAATCTGAACCTAAAAAAATTCCAGTTACTCCATTAATAGATAAAATATTTCTGACTAACTCATTGTCAGCTTCTTCTTTTTTTGTAACTTCAAAAGATCCATTATTAGATACAGGTTTTCCTGGAATAAACTTAAGTGAATTAGGGTTGGGTGTTATCTCTGTTTGAACGAACATATCTTATATATAGTGATTAATTACAATATTTAAACTAATTAATAAATTTTATTAAAAACCTACTAATTCTTTAATTTCTATAATTTTTTTTGAGGCAATTATATTTGCTTTTTGAGATCCTTCTAATAAAATCGAATCTAAATATCTCTCATCCTTTAGTAATTTTTTTATCTCTTTTGATATTGGTTCAATTTTTTCAATTATTATTTCAGAAAGTTTTTCTTTAAATTCAGAGAAATTTTTTCCATTAAATTCATTTATAGATTTTTCTAAACTTTGATTAGTTAAACTAGAATAAATGCTCAATAAGTTTTCTACTTCTGGTCTTTGTGATAGAATATTAGATGCAGATGGCATTGGTAGAGGGTCTGTTTTTGCTTTTTTAATTTTATTAGCTATTTGATCCTTATCATCTGTAAGATTGATCCTACTCAAGTCAGATGGGTCTGATTTGCTCATTTTTTTTTGTGCATCTTTTAAACTCATGATTCTAGAAAATTTTTTTTGAATTAAAGGCTCTGGTGTTCTTAAAAATTTTGGTGCATTAAAATCATTATTAAATTTTTGGGCTATATCTCTACATAATTCTAAATGTTGTTTTTGGTCATCACCTACTGGTACATGTGTTGCATCATAAAGCAATATATCGGCGGCCATTAATACAGGGTATGTGTAAAGTCCAATGCTTGCTTTTTCTTTATCTTTTCCTGCCTTTTCTTTGAATTGTGTCATTCTATTTAACCAGCCAATTCTTGATACGCAACTTAAAATCCAGGCACATTCAGAATGAGCAGAAACCATTGATTGATTAAAAATAATACTTTTTTTAGGATCTATCCCACTAGCAATAAATGTAGCTGCTGTTTCTCTTATATTTTTCTTTAATTCTTTTGGTTCTT
>Ga0115000_10005202_pt1 | contig 10475 bp, 7 predicted proteins | sample ArcticOcean_MG_C_6_FD_89690 | JGI IMG/M metagenome (GOLD analysis project Ga0115000, IMG submission 89690) | Marine microbial communities from western Arctic Ocean - ArcticOcean_MG_CB8_128 | ecosystem: Environmental > Aquatic > Marine > Oceanic | place: Arctic Ocean: Canada Basin | collected... | reverse complement strand
CTAAAAATTAACTAAAGAATTAAAAACTAATTAACCTAAACATACCAAAGATGAGATTTTTATATATTCTATTTTTTTTAATAATTACAATTCAAGAGGATCTATTATCCCAGAAAAAAAATAAAGTGAGTGAAAACCACCTTGAAAATATTTCAATTAATGCATTAAAGTGGAGATCTGTTGGTCCTGCATTAACTTCTGGAAGAGTTTCAGATATTGCAGTTAATAAGAATAATCCATTTGAATATTATGTTGCAGTTGCTTCTGGTGGTGTATGGAAAACTTCAAATTGGGGTCTTGAGTATACCCCAGTATTTGACAATGAAAGTTCTTACTCAATTGCGTCTGTTACTATTGATCCAAATAATTCAAATACAGTCTGGGTTGGTACTGGAGAGAATAATAACCAGAGATCAGTTGCATACGGAGACGGTGTATATAAGTCAACAGATGCTGGAAAATCTTGGAAAAATGTAGGTTTAAAGACTTCTGAACATATAGGTAACATCATTGTTGATCCTAATAACTCTGACATTGTATATGTTTCTGCATATGGTCCTCTTTGGAGTAGTGGTGGTGAAAGAGGAGTCTATAAGACACTAGATGGTGGAGAAAATTGGGATAGAATTCTATTTGTAGATGAACATACGGGTATTAATGAGATTCATATGGACCCAAAAGATTCTAGAATATTATACGCGACAGCACATCAGAGGAGAAGACATGTTTACACTTATGTAGGTGGGGGGCCGGGGTCAAGTATATACAAGTCAACAGATGCTGGAAATTCATGGAAAAAAATAAATAAAGGACTACCATCAGTAGAGATTGGTAGAATAGGTATGGACATCTCTCCTGTTGACAATAGCGTTCTTTATGCAATTGTTGAGGCAGCTGATAGGAAGGGTGGTTTTTATAAGTCTAAAGACATGGGAGAATCCTGGATGAAGCAAAGTGGAAAGGTAACTAGTGGTAACTATTACCAAGAAATTTTTGCAGATCCAATTGACTTAGAAACTGTTTATCTTATGGATACCTGGATGTCAGTCACAAAAGATGGTGGGAAGACCTTTAAAAATGTTGGAGAAAACTTTAAACATGTAGACAACCACGCAATGTGGATAAATCCTAAAAACAATGATCACTGGCTAATTGGTTGTGATGGTGGAATTTATGAAACTTTTGATGGTGCTAAAAACTGGGATTTTAAGAAAAACCTTCCCGTAACTCAATTTTATAAAGTGGCTGTTGATAATGATGTCCCATTTTATAATATTTATGGAGGGACTCAAGATAACTTCAGTATAGGTGGACCTTCAAGAGTTAATAACTCCCATGGTATCACTAATCAAGATTGGTTTATAACCCACGGAGGTGATGGTTTTGAGTCTCAGGTTGATCCTGAAAACCCATACATTGTATATGCTCAATCTCAGTACGGTTGGCTAGTAAGGTATGATAAAAGAAGTGGGGAAGAGGTAGGAATTAAGCCTATTTCTAGAAAAGGGGAGTTAGGTTACAAGTGGAATTGGGACGCACCACTTGCGGTGAGCAGTCATAAGTCAGGAAGATTATATTTTGCTGCTAATAAGGTGTTTAGATCAGATGATTACGGTAATAATTGGGATGTAATTAGTGATGACTTATCACGAAAGATTGACAGAAATAAATTAAAAGTATATGATAGGGTTTTAAGTATGGATGCTATTGCTAAGAACGGATCTACGTCACCTTACGGGACAATAGTAGCCTTGTCAGAGTCTTTATTAAATGAGAACCTTATCGTTATAGGGACAGATGATGGTCTTGTTCAGATTACAACAAATGGAGGTGATTCATGGAGAAAGGTTGATAATATTCCTGGTGCGCCCAGTCAGTCATATGTGAATGCAGTATATACTTCTCAACATGATGAAAATGTAATTTATGCTGTCTTTAATCATCATAAGTATGGTGATTTTAAGCCATATGTTTTCATGACAAAAGATAAGGGATTTAACTGGTCATCAATCAGTAGTAATCTTCCATCTAGAGGTAGTGTTTACGCAATCGAGGAGGATCATCTAGATCCTGGACTTATATTTTGTGGGACAGAGTTTGGAGCGTTTTTTTCTCCTGATAATGGAGGGAGTTGGAAAGAGTTATCAAAGGGACTTCCTACGATAGCAGTAAGAGATATTGCAATCCAAAGACAGATGAATGATCTTGTTCTCGGGACTTTTGGTCGAGGTTTTTACGTGTTAGATGACTACTCGCTACTGAGAGATATTGAAAACAAGGAGGTAACTGATGAGGCAATGATTTTACCTGCTAGGGAGGCGATAATGTGGGAGAAATCTTCTCCTTTAGGATTGCCTGGTAAAGCTTTTCAAGGTGATAATTTCTATACTGCAGATAATTTGGATCCAGTCGCTATGATTAGTTACTACTATTCTAAAAATTATAAATCAATCAGAGAACAGAGGCAGGAAAAAGAAAAAGGTTTAATTAAAGATAAAAAAGATGTCTTCTACCCAAATTATAATGCCCTCAAAGCTGAGATGGATGAAGATGAAGCTAAGTTATTGTTTACAGTAAAAAATTCTGATGACCTAGTAGTTAAAAAAGTTTTTAAGAAGCCATCAAAAGGTTTTAATAGGTTCCATTGGGATCTACGATATGAGGTAAGTAACCCCATAAACCTCTCATCATCATCATTCTATAACCCATTTGCTGGAGTGAGTGAAGGTACCTTGGTTGAGCCAGGGAAGTATACAGTTCAGATGGATTATTTTATTGATGGAGAGTCAACACCACTAGTAGAAGCTAAAGAGTTTACGGTAACACTCCTGGATAATACTGTTCTGCCTGCTGAAGACAGAGAAGTCAAGGTCAGATTCCAGAGGGATGTTGCTACGTTGCAAGGGGAGATTAACTCTTACTCTAGAATATTATCAGAGATTAGTGATAAGGTCAAGTACTTTGAAGTTGCCATACTAAGACTTGAAAAGCCTATCCAGGAACTCTCATCAGATATGAAGAAGATAAAGGATAACCTAAGAGATATTAACGTCTTATTTTATGGGGATAACATAAAGAGGAGGCTGGATATGCAACAGATTCCTACACCATCTTCTAGAGTAGGAATTATTGCTAATGAGCAAAAATATTCTACTGCATCGCCAACAGGGACTCATATTAATAGTTTTGAGATAGCTAAAGAGGAGTTTTTTCCTCTTAAATCAAAAGTTGATTTATTAGTTGAAAAAGTTAAAAACCTTGAGGATAAGATGAAGTCTCTAGGTGCCCCTTACACTCCTGGTAGGTATGAAAATTAATTGATTTTAATTTTATCCCAATTAACCTAATTTATATTCTATAGATGAGTTTTTATTTAAAAACACTATATTTAAAATAATGAAAAATTCTAGAAGAAATTTTATCAAAAAAACTGCTTTAGGTGTATCTACACTACCAGCATTAGGTTTTATAAGTAAATCAAATAATTCTACCTCTCTATCTGATATTTCTAATTTTCTAAATAATAAGTCAGAACAAACGTATTGGTCTGAGGTTAGAAATCTTTTCCCAACAGATAAGAATGATACATACTTTAATAATGGCACATTAGGTGTTCAATCCAATTATGTACTAAATTCTGTTATTTCAGATATGAGAAACAATTCAATAAATGGAGCAAAGACAGATTATAAAGGTGAGGGACCAAACTTACTAGCTGGATATGATCCATATGAAAAGATAAGAACTAAACTAGGTACAGTTCTCAACTGTGACTTTAGAGAGTTATCTCTTATTCAGAACGCCACATTTGGAATGAATTTTGTTGCCCACGGTTTAAATTTAAAAAAGGGAGATGAAGTTATAAATACAGATCAAGAACATGGAGGAGGATATGCTGCATGGAAACAACTTGAGAAAAGGAAGGGAATTGTTTATAAGCAAGCAGTTTTGCCTGTTCCTGCAAATGATAAGGATGAGATAATTAATTCCATTTTAGGTCAGGTAACAAAAAACACAAAGGTAATAGCAATACCTCATATAGTTTCAGTCTACGGAACTGTTATGCCAATCAAAGAGATATGCACATTCGCTCGTGAAAGAGGAATATTTACGGTTATAGACGGTGCTCAGTCTATTGGTCAGATAGATGTTGACCTAAAAGATTTAAATTGTGATGCTTACTACTCCAGTCTCCACAAGTGGTTTCTTTCTCCTCCTGGTAGTGGTCTATTGTATTTGGATAAATCAATATCAGAAGACATATGGCCAACTCTATCCAGTTATAACTGGGATAATAAAGATGATAAAGGATTTAGCTTACAGCAGTCAGGTACAGGAAATCCATCCCTAAGAGTAGGTCTAGAGGCCTCAATAGACTTTTTTAATATGATTGGTAAAGAGAGGTGGTTAGGGAGAGTAAAGGAATTAGGTAAATATCTTAGAGATAGGTTAAAGGAAGTTCCTAATGTAGAAATATTATCATCTCATAATGAAGAATTATGTGCTGGTCTGACTACTTATAAAGTAGAAGGTTTAACGGGTCCTGCACTACAGAAAACTTTATGGGATAGAGAAAGACTTCAACCAAGATCAGTAGGTAAGGAGCTAATGCGTCACTCTGTACATATTTACAACCAAAAATCAGAAATTGATAAAACATTTAATATCATTAATTCATTGTCATGAATGAAATTATTTCTTTTTTTTCAGATATTCCAGTTGTTTTTAGGACTTTAATCCTTCTAGGAGGAGTTGTCTTTTTTTGGATATTAGAAGGTATTATACCCTTTTATTCACTCAATTATAAAAAGACAAAACATGCAATATTAAATCTACTATTTACAATTACCACAGCAATAATTGGTTTTGGATTTGCTTTTATTTTATTAAAATCAACAGAGATTGTAAATACATATGAAATAGGGTTTATACATCTATTTAATCTTCCTTTGTATTTAGAGGTAATAATATGCTTACTATTATTAGATCTAGTAGGTGCATATCTTGTTCATTTTGTAGAACATAAGGTACCATGGATGTGGAAATTTCATGTGGTTCATCATTCTGATGAAAATGTAGACGTTACTACAGGATTAAGACATCATCCTGGGGAGACTGTATTTAGAATTTTATTTACAATATTAGGAATATATGTTTCAGGAGCATCAATTGGTATAATTATGTTATATCAGAGTATTTCTGTATTATTTGCTCATATTACTCATGCAAATGTAGGACTCCCTCATTCACTTGATAAGGTTATTTCCTACATATTTGTCACCCCTAATATGCATAAGGTTCATCATCACTTTCAGCTTCCTCTTACTGATAAGAATTATGGTAATATTTTTTCAATTTGGGATAGAATTTTTGGGACCTATCATAGTGTAAATAACTCAAAATTAGTTATTTATGGTATAGACACTCATATGAAAGATAAAAAAGTAAATTCCTTTTATGATTTATTTTTTATTCCATTTCAGAAGATGAAAAAAATTAATAAATCAAAGTTCTCATAATTATGAATTTTGAAATACCGTCATCAGAAGATTCTCTTAATAGTATCAGAAAATATATTAATAGAACACCATTATCATACTCAGAAAGACTTTCTGAAGAATGTGGATCAGAAATTTATTTAAAACTTGAAAATTTACAAAAAACAGGATCTTTTAAGGTAAGAGGAGCTCTTAATAAAGTACTAAATATGGAATCAGATAGACCTGTAGTTGCAGCATCTTCAGGAAATCATGGGGCGGCAGTTTCATATGCACTTAGTCAGAGACAGAAAAGCGGAAAAATATATGTTCCTACAAATGTTAAGAAACTAAAAGCAGAGAATATAAAATCGTATGGTTCCAAGGTTATAAAATTTGGTGATGACTGCCTTGATGCTGAAAATGAGGCCATAAGAGTATCTAAAGAAAATAATTACACATTTATTTCTCCATATAATGATATAGATATTATATCTGGTCAGGGAACTATTGGAGTTGAAATTTTAGAAGAAAATGATAAAATTGATACTGTTTTTATAACTGTTGGTGGAGGGGGACTAGTATCAGGAATAGCACATTACCTAAAGTCAAAAAAGCCTGATATTAAAGTTATTGGATGTTCTCCAGAAAATTCATCAGTTATGATTAACTCAATAAAACATCGAAAAATTATCAACTCTAAATCAAAAGATACACTCTCGGATGGTTCTGCGGGAGGAGTTGAAGAGGGTTCAATTACTTTTGATTTGTGTAAAAATTTAATTGATGACTTCTGTTTAGTTACTGAAGATGAGATAGCTAAACAGATAAGAGACTCTTTTAATTATGATAAGATTGTTATAGAAGGATCTGCAGCTGTAGCTATTGCTTCTTTAATAAAGATGAAGCAGAAATTTAAAAATAAAAATATTGCCATAATTATTTGTGGAGGTAATATTGAGTCAGAAACTATAAAATCAATACTATGATACCTCTATTTTATAATAAAAGTCAAGTAATAGAAGCTCTTAAGGGTATAAATCTTATCAAGTCAATTGAGATAGGTTTTGTGGAATATTCAAGGGGTAACTCAGTAGTTCCCCCAGTTGGAGAATTACTCTTTGATGAACCTCCAGGAGATGTACATATAAAGTACGGATATATAAAAAGTCAAGATAATTATGTAGTTAAAATAGCATCTGGATTCTCAAATAATGAACAATTAGGTCTGTCCAGCAGTCATGGTGTAATGGTTATGTTTGATAAAAACACTGGTTATCTAAAATGTATTTTACATGATGAAGGTTACCTAACAAATGTGAGAACCGCAATTGCAGGTGCTATATGTGCTAAGTATTTAGCTCCAAAACATGTGAAGGGCATTGGTATTGTAGGAAATGGAATTCAGGCAAGGATGCAGTTAGAGTACCTCTCAGATATTGTTAATTGCAAGGAAGTATATATATTAGGAAGAGATAAGAGTAGGGTAGAAAGATACATTGATGATATGAATAAATTTGACTTTAATATAAACATGGTAAATAACTCTAAGGAATTATGTGAAAATTCAAATCTCATAGTTACTACCACCAATGCTAATGAATCATTAATATTTAAGGATGATGTAATGAAAGGCACTCATATCACTGCTGTCGGTTCAGACACGCCAGATAAAAGGGAATTAGACCCTGAAATCTTAAAAATGGCTAACTCATTAATTGTCGATAGTATTCCTCAGTGTCTAGAGAGAGGAGAAACTAAAAAGGCACTCGATAAAGATTTAATAAATGAAGACAAGCTCATAGAGTTAGGTGAGATTATTGATTATGGAAAGAAATATAGAAAAGATGAAGACGAAATTACAGTTGCCGACTTAACCGGTGTAGCTGTACAAGATATTATGATTACAAATGCTGTATACAAACAACTAAAAATGGAAAAATGAGATTATTAATATTTATACTTTTAATACTACAACCTAATTTTAATTCAATAAAAGCTTCTCCAAATGAAGATAATGATATATTTAAAAATCTAAAATATAGAAATGTAGGACCGACAAGGGGAGGAAGGGTAACCACTGTCCACGGGGTAGATGCCGAGAGAAATACCTTCTATATGGTACAACTGGAGGAGGTGTATGGAAGACCACAGACTCAGGAAATAATTGGTTTAATATATCTGATGGATATTTTAAATCACCTTCAATAGGTGCTATAAATGTTTACCAAAAAGATCCAAAAATAGTTTATATAGGTACAGGATCAGACGGTATAAGATCTAATATTATTTTAGGTAAGGGGTTATATAAATCATCTGATTCAGGTAACTCTTGGGATCATATAGGTCTTGAAAATTCTGGTCAGATTGGGGCAGTAGAAATTCATCCAGATGACCCTAATCGTGTTTTAGTTGCTGCTATAGGACAACCATTTAAAAATAATACAGAGAGAGGCCTCTACGAGACTAAAGATGGTGGAAAGACATGGGATAAGATATTATATATATCAGACTCTATAGGAATTGTTGACGTTGAGTATGCTCCAGACGATCCTAATACTATATATGCTGCTTCTTGGAGGGTAGAAAGAAAACCTTGGACAATTATTAGTGGATCTGAAAACGGAGGAGCTTACAAGTCTGTTGACGGTGGAAAAAATTGGAATAAAATAGACTTAGGTATTGCGAGTAGATATATAGGTAAAATTGATTTTGCTGTATCAAAATCAGCTCCAGATAGATTATTTGTTATGGTAGAAGCTTCTGATGGAAAGGGAGGACTATATAAGTCTGAGGATAGGGGAAAGACTTTTAAACATATGAATAACAGAGAGGAACTAGTAAATAGACCATTTTATTATCTTAATGTAGAGTCTAACCCATTAAATTCAGATATTTTATATTCTAGTGCAAATAGGTTTATGATCTCAAGGGATGCAGGTAAGTCATGGAGATCCTATTCCACGCCTCACGGTGACAACCATGACATTTGGATTAACTCTAATGACACATCAGTTTGGGTACAGTCTAATGACGGAGGAGCAAATATTACCTTTAATTCAGGTAAGACTTGGTCAACTCAATTTAATCAACCTACTGCTGAGATATATCAAGTAGAAGTTGACGATCAGTTCCCTTACTGGTTATATGGAGGTCAGCAAGATAATTACTCTACAGTTTCTGTCCCTAGCCTTCCTCCTTACGGATTACAAGCAGGTCCTAATGCGTATATTACAAATACTGGTGGTTGTGAAACAGGACCAGCTGTTCCTAAACCTGGAAATCCAAACATTGTATATTCTAACTGTAAAGGAAGATTTGGTGTCTATAATAAGCTTACTGGTCAAGAAAAACAGTACTATGTAGGTGCATCAAATATGTATGGTCATAACCCAAAAAATTTAAAATATAGGTTTCAAAGAGTTTCACCTATTCATGTTTCTCCTCATAACCCTAATGTTATATACCATGCATCTCAATATCTTCATAAGACCACTGATGAGGGAGTAACTTGGGAGACAATATCGCCAGATTTAACTACATTTGATCCAGAGAAGCAGGTGATATCAGGGTCTCCTATAACAAGAGATATTACTGGTGAAGAGTTTTATAGTACTATCTATTCTGTCAGGGAGTCAAAACTTAAGGAGGGGTTGATATGGATTGGTGCTAATGATGGCCCTGTTCATGTTACTAGAGATGGTGGTAAAAACTGGAAAGATGTAACACCTGATAAGAAATTAAATGGGGGTAGAGTTGATTCCGTCGAACCTTCTCCTCATGATGAAGGTAAAGCTTTTGTTACAATTTTAAGATACCAACTTGGTGACTGGAAACCTTACATTTATAAGACAGTCAATTACGGTGAAGACTGGGAGCTGATAACTAAAGGAATTCCTGAAGATTATCCTGTTAGGGTAATAAGGGAAGATACAGAAAAGGAGGGTATTTTATTTGCTGGAACTGAATTTGGGATGTATATATCTTTGGATGATGGGAATAATTGGCAATCTTTCCAACAAAATTTACCGATAACACCAATAACAGATATTAAAATTCACAGAGATGATGTTGTTTTAGCTACAATGGGAAGATCTTTTTGGATTATGGATAATATAAATTATTTAAGAAATTTAGATAATGAAGATTTTGGTGTACTTTACCCTGTTGCCAATACTATTAGGTATAGGTACAGACCATCAAAAAATAATCATGTAACCTATCCACAGACGACAGTAGATTTTGATTATAAATTAAATTCAAGTACAGTTAGTGATATAACAATTTCTGTTTATGATTTAGAAAATAATCTTATTAACTCGTACAGGTCGTTTGAAGGTAATGATGAAGTTGATAATTACGAGATGTCTTCCAATGAATTTACGTATATATCCAGTTCAAAAATTTCAAAAAAAGCTGGAATTAATAGATTTAATTGGGATATGAGACATAGAGGTTCTTGGAGTAAAAACAAGAAATTTTCATTTATAAATGGTCCTATGGTAAAACCTGGTAAGTACAAAGTAAACTTTAATGTTGATGGGAATTCTTATTCTCAAGATTTTGAAATTTTGCCTGACCCTAGACTTTCAGATATTTCGAGAGATGATTATAATGAGCAAGAAGAGCTTCTATTAAAAATTAGAGATTTTATGACTGAGGTAAGAATGTTTGATAGAATGGTGGAGTCTAAACTGGAGAAAAAGAAAAAGAATAAAATTCTCAATTTAGTATCTGAAGAATTAAATACACAGGAAGGAACATATATGAGGCCTATGCTAATAGATCAGATAAGGTATTTACAGGCTATGTTAAGCAGAGCTGATCAGAGACCTGGAAATGATGCTTACTTGAGGTTAAATGAGTTAAGAAGTCAATTTAAATTATTAAAAGAAAAATTAGGATGATAGATCGATCCCTAGTTTAGATTTAAATTTTCTCTTTTCAAAATTTATAAGAGACTCTGATTCATTTAATGTTATAAATTTAAATTTAATT
>Ga0115000_10005201_pt1 | contig 10476 bp, 20 predicted proteins | sample ArcticOcean_MG_C_6_FD_89690 | JGI IMG/M metagenome (GOLD analysis project Ga0115000, IMG submission 89690) | Marine microbial communities from western Arctic Ocean - ArcticOcean_MG_CB8_128 | ecosystem: Environmental > Aquatic > Marine > Oceanic | place: Arctic Ocean: Canada Basin | collected... | reverse complement strand
TTGGTAGACACAAGGGACTTAAAATCCCTCGCTGGAAACAGCATGCCGGTTCAAGTCCGGCTCCGGGTACCATATTAAGTAGGTCTCATTGCCCTACTATAAATAATCGAATGAGTGGTGCACTCGGCCCCTATAGGGTTGCAAAGTAGTAGAACAGTAGTACAGCAGTTAACACGCCCTTAGCTCAGCTGGATAGAGCAACTGCCTTCTAAGCAGTAGGTCACTGGTTCGACTCCAGTAGGGTGTACCAAATAATTTACACAGAGGAAAGCATTGTGCAAGAACATGCAGAACTGGTAACACTTGAACAGTTGTTGGTTGATCACGATTGGACTTACAACTACAGCGACGATTATCGTTACTGGACAAAGGGTGTAACAGAGAGCGAGTGGATTCAGGTTCAACTCGATGTGTGCAGGGTAGCAGGACATGGTGCCCGAGCAAAACAGTTATACGATCAGTATAACCCTTTTATTGAAACCGATCAAGGGCCAACATCATGAAATGGTATAGAATAACAGTAACCCAAAGACAATTTGATATTATTGCTATAGTGAGTATTATGATTTTACTTGCTGTGGTGGTTAAAGGATGTGTGTAATGAAACAGCCAATAACAGTTGAAAGCATACTTGAACATTCGGACGGGTCTGCAACAATAACATACGACATGGATTCGGTCACAGCATCGAAACTTATTGATATCGGATTTATCCATGCGTTAAAACAAGGACTTCGACTCGATGATCCAGGACCTTGGGACTCGGCACAGCTGGAGTTAGCTCTTGACTAAAACCTCTAACACCGTATACACAACTACTAATAACACAATGACAACCACTGGTACTATCACACTAACATCTGATTACTTAGACAACCTAACTTATGCAAGTACAAGTAGTGCAAGTATAGTCATAGGCAATGAAGTATTGGACGGTCCTACAATTGCAAAGTTAAGAGCATTACTTGATGTTATATCAGACGTACCTGAGATAGCAGAGAAACTTAATGTCGAACTTGCTATAAGGAAAATTGCAGGCCAATGAAGTTTATTGATTACCATTGGGACTATGATGGTTATGACATTGTGTTTGATTCCGCCCTATCCAGTGAACACTTTGTAAAAGAAGGAGACATGTTTATAGTAGAAATTGAACAGCGTTGGTGTGCTAATGCACAAAAAATTATGCCCACAGTAGTATTTAAAAATATACTTGATGAATCATTAAAGGAAAACATATGATTAATGTAATAGTACAAGGCCCACGTGGCGGCATAGTAAAACAAAGTCTGGTCGAAGAGATAACAAACGCAACAGCAAGTTTTGGATACCAACTCGGTATCAGTAGGCGTAAACTAATTGTTGCAGTCAGCGTCAGTGATGATGTTGTTACGCCTGCAGGTAACTCAGGCGAATGTCTTGAACTTGATAATAATATATACAGCATTGGAGTTGCACTATACTCTGATTGGTTACTAACCCTTGCACATGAGATGGTTCATGTTAAGCAGTTTGTAAAGAAAGAATTAAACCCACAACTAACAGTATGGAAAGGCAAACGTATACTCACCGAAGATTATTATAAGATGCCACACGAACGAGAAGCATTTAAGTTACAAAGAAAACTCGTTACAGGCTACACCGGTGAATAAATACATGCATGTCAGAACATAACAACTCGCACCTTGTTTCGTTTCAACTGCCAAGCGGTGGCAGTAGCATACCAGCAGGAATTAAACGCCAAGAAATAACTCAGACAATACATGAATGGAGTAGCAAGTGGGACATATATCCTACCTTCGGTACTGCTTCGTTGTCGGTGCATTGTTATTTTAAAACACCAGATGAGTATGCTGTATTTAAAATAACCTATCCAAATAAATATCCACACACAGTTATGACACCAAACGACCGTGGCGTGTACGTTAATTACGATAAGTGTTAAAAGAAAAAACACACCGGAGTGTGTTTTTAAAGTATTGATGTGCTAAGATATCAAATGGTGTTGTGTGATTAGTAAGTAAACAATGGTTCCATCGCAACATACATAAACCAAATAACAAACACTAAGGAACTTACTGTTGCAATATCATTGCATTGTTGCCCGTCTGGGCAGTAAGTATTCTTAAAGTCTACTAAAGTTTGTTTGATGCTATGGAAGAAATTTCTTACGTCACTGGTCGTGATTGTAGTCATTATATATTCTCCTGAATCTAAATCATTTAGCATCCAGTTTCACAGCCTCTTACGAGCTCTGCTCAGGGGTTAAAGTTCCTTAACTTTTTATTAGTGTTCTCGTAATGCTGTCTCCTCGCAATGGGAACTACAACGGATACATACCGCGACAACCGACAAACACAGCAACCGTCCTGTGGTGGAAGTATGGATTGGTTTACTTCCGCTTGTATTTATCTTCTTTAACTGATGTGTTAATTATTAGTGGCTATTTTAATCAATTTGTTTTTTTAACCATGCTCTATATGATAAAGGTTGATTAGTTTTAATTGTTTTCAAGTATTCTTTATATAATTGTTTATTATCTTTTGACTTATTAATAGTAGTAACCCAACCATCTGAATTGTCTTGCCATCTTTTTGAATTAGTCATCTAATGCACTGAAGTCAAATTGGTCTAATGATTCGTTTACTATATCCCATTTGGTACCAGGTCGGCCCATATGGTTCCAGCATGTCCGTTGGTTTAATACTTTACAGAATTGTTGAGTCTCGTATTGATCACGTATGTCAATATTGCTATAACCTTTGCTATGATATATTGTGGAAGTAATATCACAAATGCCTTGACGATGACTAATACCGCGATAGTCGAGCTCGCCATAGAAGTCAAGTTCAACTATTTGATCCGTTTCTAATTCTTCGAGTGTGTGCGTTATGAAACCTTCTACTATTAATTTCTTTGTATCCAGCCAAGCATCGTCAATGAAGTTTGCATAAAACTTTTGAAATAGTTTTGTATCACCAAGCATACTGTTTACCCGCATGGCCTGTACAGGTTTTAGTTTGTCTATACGCATGGTTCGAACCCCGTCGTCATCTATTGCATCGAGCGTAGGTATTGCAAAAGTTTTGCCTTTGAATGTTATGCGATGAGGCTGAGTGAACATAAAAATTACTTTATCATTACGACCAATACGTTCTTTACAACAATGTAATTCCCAAGCAGATACTTCCAGCGATGATCCATCCTCACCAGTATGTTCTATTGTGCAGTTTAATTTTTTTGCAAGTTTGTTAATCCAAGTACCAGGTCGCCCATTTGCTACATACGAATCACCAAACAGCCATAATTTATTCTTTAACATGTTTATTATTTATTGCGTTTACGTTTGTACATACTTGCATTAAGGTATTGATCAATGTATTCCATTACATGCGGAACAGCATCTGTTTTGGTTAAAGGTGTCCCCATATGGTTTGGTTTGCTTCTAACAAGATGAGGGTCTATACCAGTATCATTAATGAACTGGTCTATTATATCTGCTAAACAAAATGTATTTTCTATATAGAAAGCCTTAGCCGGTTCAAACGGTAGTGTAGCATACTGTTTTGGAAAGTCTGCAAATGCAGGTATGTGTAAAACAGGACAAGGTAACTTGTAGTTAATAAGATAGTTACACATAACACCTGCACGTTGTTCTTCTTCCTCTCGGTCCCAAAGATGTAGATGATAACGAGCGTAAGCATTCAATTCATCTTCGCCAACTAAACCATGTAGGTTATTGTTATTGGCTTGATTGATTGCATCAAGTTTATTATTAATCTCACCTGTCCTTGCGGCAGATAAGTCAATTGGTCTATAGTGTTTGCCGTTGAATAGGTTTCTATAAAAGGTTGTGTACACAAATACTACTATGTCATCTTTGGTAATGTAATCAACATTCTCTAAAAATGATTGTAACATTGCTTGTATACTTGTTCCAGGCGTGCCAGTATGAGCTACAGTTTTATTAGTGAGGTAGGCCAATCGCTGACACCAGGTACCTGATGACGCATCGTCGCAATAACTATCTCCAAAGAACCATATATTTCCCATACGTTGTATTTATGTAAATAAATAGTAAGCAATGAATTTAATAGAACAACAAACTAATTTGGCCGTATTCAGCAAAGGGTTACTTGCAGAGTTAGAAACTTCTGACGCTGAACTTGTCAGTGTAGACGAGATACAAAAAGTTTTGTATATAATAAAAGACAATGTACCACATACAGCCTTAAAAGATATGCCACTGACTTCGGCACTATTAAAATCTGTTAATAAGTTATTTAATTTTAACAACGTTGCATACAGACTAATGACACCAAACAGTAACTACACAGTACACGAAGATGCACATAGGGGTTGGGGTAGTTATAATTACCATGCAGTTGTTACAACTAATCCCAACTGCTATTTTGTTTATCCTAAAAACAAAAGTCAGCAGTTGTATTCTTTAGAAGAAGATAAAATTTATATGTGTTGCACCAATAAGCCGCACACTTTCATGAACGCAGGATCAACAGACAGGATACATTTAGTATTTACAGATGAATAAAATAGATCTTAGGGCTCCAACATTTACGGGACCAGACTACTTAGCAAACCAGATATTACAATTTCCTTTAGATGAAGAAGTAGTTATAGACTTTTCTAATGAGTGCCACGTATTTGTTACTCACGGAAGCAATCCAGCAGACTTTCAATTAATATATGATGCAATACATATAGCATGTAATATGATTAGCAAAGATGAAACACTAATAACATACTACAGTGGTAATGTGTTTGAGCCACAAAGTTATAATGAATATTGTAGCATAAACAATATAACAAATAGAATAACTGCATCACATAAACAGGCGTGGGCACACACCGTAGTAGATATACATGAGGACTTAGGTTATCAGAACATACTTACTAAAGACACAGTACGCTCAAACTATTTCTTATGTTTAAATAAACAAGAACGTCCAAACAAGTTGTTGTTTATTAGTGCGTTAGCCGATTACGATTTGTTTAACGACACAGGTATCATTACAGCACATTGGGAAAACCGGAAAGAAATAAACATAGCCGGTGTAGACTTACCAATGAATGAAAACTTAACCAGGCACCTACCTAAAACATTAGGCGAAGACGACCCGGAACGCACACATGTTGGCGATCTCAATGAGCAGTATAAACAGGCACACCTCAACACATACTTTGATGTAATAGTTGAAACACTTGCAGGCCACCCTATATCTAACTCGTCGCAGATGGATGTTCCAAACTTTTGGAGAGAATGTTTCTTTAGTGAGAAAACATTTAGAAGTTTGTATTACATGCGACCATTTCTGTTGTTTGGCAACGTTGAATCACTTACAGTTTTAAAGCAATGGGGTTTCAAAACATTTGAAGGTATACTGTTTGATGAAAGTTATAACGACTGCTACAGTATGAAAGAACGTGCAGATAAAGTATGTGCAGAAACAAAACGAATTACAGAAGAATACACGTTACAAGAACTGCATGATAAAATTTACAGCAAAGAAGTACAAGATATATTAAGACACAACAGAGATCATTTATTAACAATTGCACCAAGACGGTCTGAACCATACATGCCAAGTAATTTTTATTATAGATCCAGCACAGAAATCTCAGTAGACAACCCTCCAGTACCACTTATTGTTTTACAGAACCATGACTTCAGTACAGGTAACTACTGGGTACTATATGATAAACTTATAGAGGCTCCGGCTATACGCAGAGAGATTGAACAGCAACAAGGACTATATGTTGACTATGGGTTTGAAGCAGTAAGCATATTGCGTACAGGCGAAGGGTGTGAAGACCTGGTTCATGTGTATGATGTACTGTATGATAACTTAAAGAAAGCAGAAGTAGACCCAAGGTTAGTAACTTACATAAGCGGAAACACTTATGAATATGATAACTACGAAGCATGGTATGTAGACAACAGCCACCTACCAAAGTTTAAAAATGTAATGGGAAGGCAAACACAGATACCTGCTACATACTATTGCGAAGACTTGTCATATACTACAGACAACAACAAAGACACAACAAAGAGCCACTATGCATTAACTATGCATAGGCGTCCAGGCGAACACAGGGTACACTTAGCAAACAGAATGTATGAGCGTGGGTTACTTGATGATAGCCAGACTATCAGTAAGTTCAACTGGGAAGGCGACAGACACTTGTCAGTTATTGCCGATAGCCCAAAAGGCTTAGTAGACATACTACCAAAGAACACGCCCGAAGATGATCAGATATGTTACTCTGAAGACTATCCAGAGTATTATAAAAAAATGTTTAGCGATACATACTACAGTATTGAATCAGAGACCCAGGCAGACTTACATTTAGAAACATCAGGCAAAGTTATTAGAGACCTGTACCCATATTGGAAAAGACATTTCTTTACAGAAAAAATTTGGCGTAACATATATTGGAAACGTCCATTCCTATTAATAGGCGACGCAGGCATGCTTGGGCAGTTACAACAACTGTTTGGATTAAAAAGTTTAGACGGACTATTGTTTGACGAGAGTTATGATAGAGAACCTGATTGGCAAAAAAGAACAGACATGATGCTTGACCAACATGAGTACATTATAAACAATTACACTAAAGAAGAACTACATAGTATTATTTACAGCAAAGAAGTACAAGACATTCTCGAATATAATCGAACTACATTCATTGAATATGCCAAAAGGCATAAATAGTATTATAATTATTATATAGCAATCGGAGTTTAATATGCCAACAAATAGAGTTTATCCAGCCGCAGACGGTGTCGCAACATGGTATGCAGATAAAAGTAGTTCAGTCGGAACAGCTGGCGAAGTTACTATTGGAACACATGTCGGTGCACTTGCACCAGCCGGAGTTGGAATTCCAGATGATTTTACCGGGTATACACCTATTAATAGAATAGATAATCCAGCAGATGGTATTAACGATAGTGCAGACTATGTTGTTTACTTTCAGAAAGATGGGACTGATCCGTTAGAAGTATACAAAGCCACAGACGCTGATCCATCTACATTGGTACAGTTAACTACTGGTGCTGAGTTTGACTTAGTATCACCGATGGTTATTCCTGAATAATTAGTACTTGACAAACACCCCCAAGTGCTATATAATAGCACTATGTTAATATCCGAACTGCAAGAACTTATCTACGATACCGAACTGTTCTACGACCAATTAGTTGAATACGGACAGCCTGAACCAACCTACGATATAAAATCACCTGAGAACTATGTTAGTGGATGCCAAAGTTCTGTCTGGGTATTAATACAAGATAACAAGATACTTGTAGACTCTGACGCAATGATGGTTAGAGGTATTGCAAGAGTTATAGTAGACTTTGCAGAACACAATGCAGATATATCATTTAAAGACTTTCATATAATTGCTAAGCCACTAACTACACAAAGACAACGTGGTATGCAATCTATTATTAATAAGATACGTGAACTGAGGGGAATTAAAGTTGTTGTACCGAGTCAGCAAAACATTACTAAATAAACCACGTATACTTCCTAACGTTAAACAATTAGGCCAATGGTATATTGAATACAGCAATGACTACGAACCAGACATGCGTAACAATGAGATAACATGTACACTACCTGATTATCCTTTGTGGCAACATTGGTGGAACGGCGAAACGCAAACACTCGATAACTATTCATACAATCAAGACATTAACCCTGTGAACATGTTATCGCCATTTACTATTTGTAAATTTTATGCAGACGGCACAGAAAACTTAGAAGACTTTGTAAGAGAAGATACTTATGTTGCACCTGACACAGGTACAAACTTAACATGTAGAGAAGCCGCAGTAGGTATTAGTAATATTCTTACTAACACATTACAAGAAGCCGCTAAAGAAAGACACGACTGGCAACTATACTTAACAGGCGGAATGGATACTTGCGTATTGCAAAGTATTATTAAACGACACAGTATACAGATTGCTACAGTTGATCAAACTAAAAACTTAGAATGGCCAGCAGTAGACTTTTATAAAATGTGCGGACCACAGCAAAAGTTTATGATGGAACGTAGTTCAGAGTTTATGCAACTACCACCTATGGCAAAAAATCTTGTTACAGGGTTTATGGGCGGACTTGAAATTTTAAGATGGCCAGCAAGTATAATGGCATTATGTAAGATACACGGTACCGACTATAGAGAAGCATGGGCAGAAGCACTTGAACGTGACTCCTACTTAGCATACTTCTTACATTTTCGTAACAACCAATTCCAATGGCAAACACCGGACGTAAGCACATTACAAGACGCTAAAGATTATTGCAGTGATGTTTTAATACATACAACAGAAGTGTTTAATGTAGATGACAAGAACTTGTTAGTGCCTTACAGAAATAGAGACATACATCATTGGGTAATGGCACTTGCTCCAAACGAATTAATGAAACAAGCATGGGACAGTCAAGTGCATGTTGAGATAATAAAATTGAATGCACCGGAACTACTAAGTTCAGTGGTGACACCTAAACTAAATAAAACTATATAAAGAGGAAAGCAGTATGAATTTTGTACCATATGTAATTGAGAAAACAGCACAAGGCGAACGTAGTTACGATATCTATAGTCGTATGTTAAAAGAACGTATTGTATTTCTAAACGGCGAAGTAAACGACCAAGTAAGTAACAGTATATGTGCTCAACTATTATTCCTCGAAGCAGAAGACTCTGATGCTGATATTAGTTTCTACATTAACTCTCCAGGCGGAGTAGTTACAGCCGGTATGGCAATGTATGACACTATGCAGTATATCAAACCAGAAGTATCAACTATCGTAATGGGACAAGCGGCATCAATGGGAAGTTTACTTGCCCAAGCAGGAGCACCAGGCAAAAGATATTTACTGCCAAGATCAAGAACAATGATACATCAACCAAGCGGCGGTGCATCAGGCATGGCAAGTGATATTGAAATCCAATATAAAGAAATCGAACGTATGAAAAAAGAACTAACAGACATTTATGTACAGCATAATAGTCAAGGTAAAACATACGCAGATTTTGAAGCAGGAATGGATAGGGATACCTTCTTATCAGCCCCCGAGGCAGTAGCATGGGGACTGGCAGACGAAGTTATCGATAAGAGAGAATAATGTTCGATAATACGCATAAATACATGTGTACAGGAGAACATAATGGACGAGCTATCAAAGTTTAAACCTCAGGTTTTTACACCAAAGAAAATAGACGAAAACGGATTAGACGAAGACGGAGTGATACACGATAAGTGTGGCACAGACGAGTGCTGTCAAAAATGTGAGCCGGAAGAGTCAGAGTCTTTGCTGGAAACCGTTAACAGCAATAAGGATTAGTTATGGCACAGTTTAGTTTCATTGAGGTTTCATATGATGCCTCGATAACTTCAGACTTAGACATGGAATTACAAATGGAGCGCCTTGGCTTCATACATCGCTCACAACACGCATTGGACCAGGTTGGGTTTTGGACCCACAGGCAATGTATTATCTTGCTTCGTAGATCGCAAACAGGCGACATACCTAAAGTATCCGGACTGGGTTTCCTCGGAGAACACGCAGATATTGACCGCCTCGGTGCATCGTTTGATAGAGACAGCGATTTCTTTGTTAGCGAACAATACGGATTAAAAACATACATAGTACAAGAGAACCAATTCCAGACAGCAATTGATCATATGTATAATGAAATTGATATGACTTCAACAAGTAATAATGCACTAAAAAACTTTTCAGGCATTGTGCTTGACGCCGATGAGGCAATTAAAGATCACTTTATTGGATTAGGATTTAGGCCAACAAAGCATTCTGCAAACTACGATACACTTGTTGGTGATGTTAATAACTTTAGCATCTTAATAAGCAAGAAGCCAAAAAAATCTTTAGTACCTACAATTATATGTGATACAGACGATGTATTTAGTAGTACAGCATTCTTTACAGCACAAGGGTGCGACATACCAAAGTTTGACGATACTACAATGCAGGAACTTAATTTTGGTAAACTAAATCACAAGATTGTAGGTTATAACTGTAAGGCGTTTGGTTCAGAAAACAGTTACACTATTGAAAATTTTATAAGAAATGCGGCCAATGATATCGACCTAATCGTTAGGCAAAGAAGTAAATACATACACATACTTGAAGAAACAGTAGATAGTTATTATGAGTTCTCAACAGATTGACAATAAAGACCAGTTTAATAATTGGTTAAATTGGAAACAAGATTCTATAAAACTGCCTATAGGAAAGATGCTTAGTGCAAGACACAAAGCTTCAGAGATTGGATATATAGACAATGAGGACTTTATGGTTCGTAGTACGTCTATTAGGTTTGCAAATAAAACTAACCTTACGTTCTTTAAGTTAAACTGGAGACCAGATGAGCTTTAATAGTTTTATTAATAAAATAGAAAAAATGAGTCAAGAT
>Ga0115000_10005200_pt1 | contig 10476 bp, 9 predicted proteins | sample ArcticOcean_MG_C_6_FD_89690 | JGI IMG/M metagenome (GOLD analysis project Ga0115000, IMG submission 89690) | Marine microbial communities from western Arctic Ocean - ArcticOcean_MG_CB8_128 | ecosystem: Environmental > Aquatic > Marine > Oceanic | place: Arctic Ocean: Canada Basin | collected... | reverse complement strand
CTATTTTCTTTTTCATATCTACCATAGAGCTCTGTTACTACACAGGCGAACGCACGTCCAGATTATGCTTGCCTGATAATTAAATTAAGCTTAAGTGAGAAACTAAGATAGCTGGTGTAGCTCAGTGGTAGAGCGCGTCATTGGTAATGACGAGGTCGAGAGTTCAATTCTCTTCTCCAGCACCATCTAAAAACTGATACAAAGTGTAATAAGTTTAAAAACAGATTCTATCTTACAATAAAGATAGAATCTGAAATAATATAGAAGCTCTAAGGAAGATAATCTTCTCCAATTTGAGAAATTATTGTTGTGCTGGCCACATCTGCACCTGCATCTGCACGGGCCTTGGCCACATCTTCTCTTTCTCCAAATGTTTTCATCTGCGAAGGATCTTTCATATCGACTATCATAAACACTTTGCTCTCATCAGGATTCGTTCCAGACCATACCATTTTAACTCCAACTTTTTCCATTTCTGGATTAAGTGACTTCGCCATTTCCAACCAAACACTAAAGCCTTTTGATATATTAACACTAACCAACATTTTCATAAAAATACTCCATTTTCTTTAAATATTATCACTAACTAGAATTTCTTAACAGTAATCAATTCATATCATAATACCAATAAAAATATATTTACGTAAAGTTAACTTTGGACAGTTTAGCTACGGTGTACAGATATCGTAGCTAAACTAAAATCCAGCCCAGACCGGCGGACGATAATTGCTCCATTGGAAATATTCTTCAAGCTGTTGAGCAACCTGGAGCATGACGTGGTCTTGCAGATGATGGCCTGCCAACTGAACTGCACAGGGTTGTTTACCTTCATCCAGCTGAACTGGCAGAGATGCCGACGGTTGCCCTGTGACGTTACAGATGTAGGCAAACGGTGCAAATGCGTGCCCTGCTTCAACCCATTTTTCCATAATGAAGTTGTCAGTACGGCTATCCAGTGTACCAACGGCTATGGGATCGCTGCCCAAAGCAGGCGTCAGAACCATATCGAGATCACACATTGAGTTCATCAACTTGATACTCGCGTCGTGCGCACCCTGACGCGCCCGGTATAGATCCATAGCAGTCAAACCTGCGACATGCTCCCGGGAGTAACGTGTGAGCGCATCTATCTCGTTAAGTTCTGGTTCGCGACCAAGTTCCTGAATCCGATTTTCAATCTCGTAGACCACATCCATCATCCATAGACTTTCCATCCAATTTCCAAGACCAAGGTTATCTGGATGAGAGTATTCGACGAGTTCATGCCCCATGCTTTGAAGGGCGGCGCTGGCTTGGTCAACCGCGTGCTCCTGATTAGCACCAACCGCATCACCATATGGTGTGCGCTTTGAGACACCAATGCGAAGCGTGGGAACGGGTTGATCAAGAACTTTCAGATAAGAGTCGACCATTGGTCTCACGTGATAACGTGCCCCTCGCATAGGACCAGCGCTAGTGTCGAGTGCCGCAGCACTATCTCGGACGGTTCGCGACAGTACGTGATCTGAATTGAAGCCACCCGAAATCTCAGGATAGTAGGGCCCTACCGGATTTAATCCTGTCGTGGGCTTAAGACCGAAAACACCACAGCACGCGGCCGGGATTCGGATTGACCCGCCCAAATCTGTCCCGTGTGCAAAGGGGACCATACCGGATGCAACTGCGGCGCCAGCGCCGCCGGAGCTTCCGCCTGTCGTCACCTCGGGGTTCCACGGGTTGAGCGTTACGCCACGAAACGTTGGTTCGCACACGAAGTCCTCTGCAAACTCAGGTGTATTGGTCTTGCCGAGGACAATCAGCCCAGCCTTCCTCCAACGGGACACCAACTCGCTGTCGGGCTTTGCCGCCACATCTGCAAAAAATTCACATGAGAATGTTGTCGGCATGTCATGACTAAACTGATTAATGTCTTTAAGTAGAAACGGTACGCCTGCTAAGGGCGTGTCCGCAAGAGCATCCTTTGCCACATTGCGTGCATTTTCGAAGTTCGTCATCACAACGGCATTGAGCTTAGGATTAAGCTTTTCGATCACAGAAATTGCAGCTTCAGTGACTTCCATTGCAGACACATCACCACACTTGATTGCTGCAGCCAGCGCCACACCGTCAAGCCTGGCATATTCGTTCGGGGTCATTTTACTCTCCGCTATAATTAAAACTGTTATTTTACCTAATTTACTATCCAATGACGTTAACACTTTTATTCATTTTTAAAAGTAATGAATCCCAGTCATACTTAATACCACCAGTCCTCGCTTTAACTATAAAATATAATAACTAGTAAACTATATTTGAGGTTGTTTAAACTTGTTGATTATCTTATCTTGTTCAAGAATATTTTTCTTACTCAATTTAACTGGCTTAGAAATTCTAAATTTTCATTGCATTTAATAAGAGAGTATGGCCGATAAACAATGCAGAACAAAAAGCAACTAACAGGTGCCCTTATCAGCATGGTAGGCGTCCTGTTTGGTGTTGCCCTTGCGCTCTTAATAAAAATTATTTCAGATGAAATAAGCTTGGTTTCATTGCTTTTTTACCGTTTTGTATTTGCGTTACCAATTTTAATTGGCGTTTCGTTGTACGTTCGTGGAAAATCCTTTTTAGATATTAGCCAAAAAAAAACTTTGGGTATTAGGACTGTCTTTGGCTTTGCAGGTCTAATTTTTTGGATATTGGCTATTCGGAGTTTGCCGTTGGGGCAAGCTACCGCTTTATTTCATTCATCAGCTCTTTTTTTAACCTTGTTTTCTCCATTTTTTTTATCTGAAAAAGTTGGGATCTATCGGTGGTCCGCAGTGATCTTGGGATTGTTTGGCGTGTTCGTCGTAACAAACCCATCAGTAGGGCCTCCCTCATTTGGAATCGTTTTTGGGTTTTTATCAGCGCTATGCGGTGCCTTTTTGTCAATCACCCTCAGGCGCCTGGGTAAAAGCGACCATCCCACCAGTGTGGCGCTCATTTATAATGGCGTTGGTGCATTGGTAATGGTGGCCTGTATTTTAGTCTTTCCTTCGAAACTTGATTTTCCGTCAGGTGAAGTTTGGGTTTATTTAATTCTTCTTGGCGTTTTAGTATCTATTACTCAAGTTCTTTTAACCACTGCATATCATCTTGTGGATGCAGTAGTTGTTTCCTCCATAGGATATCTTCGAGTACCCCTAGCAGCCTCTGCTGCTTATATTTTGTTTTCAGAAAGAATGACGCCCTCAGAAATTTTTGGTGCGAGTTTAATTATGTTAAGTTGCTTTATAATAGTTCAGAGAGAAGCAATTAATCAATGAGATGTAAAATTTACTAACACTTAGTTAAGATTAGTGTCTTTTAATGTATGAATTATATATTCAAATGGCAGGCAGATTGATGGCCGTTCGCAATGTTTTCCAATTTTGGTACTTCTATTTTGCAACGTTTAATAGCGTACGGACACCGTGGATGAAAGTGACATCCAGATGGTGGGTTTATTGGTGAAGGAACTTCCCCCTTTATTACTGAAAATTTCCGCTTCCGACGGTCTAATCGAGGAATTTCTTCCAATAATGCACGAGTATAGGGGTGATTAGGAGAACCAAAAATTTGTTCTGTTGTTGCAACTTCTACAATTCGACCCAAATACATAATAATGACTCTGTCCGAAATGTTTTCAACTGCGCTTAAGTCATGACTTATAAAAAGATATGTCAATTCGAGTTTATCACGCAGGTCCTTAAAGAGGTTTATAATTTGAGCTTGGATGGAAACATCCAGTGCGGCAATTGCTTCATCACAAATTAGGAAATCAGGATTAACGGCCAAAGCCCTTGCGATACCAGTTCTTTGTCTTTGGCCACCAGAAAGTTGATGAGGATATCTGTTGAGAAACTGCTCGTCAAGTCCAGCGAGTGTCAAAAAATTTTTAACATAATCATCTCGATTTTTACGGTTCACTAAGCCATGATGAACTGGTGCTTCACCAACAATGTCAACAACTTTCAAACGAGGATTCAATGATGAAAAGGGGTTTTGAAAAACCATTTGAATTGAAAGTAAATGTTCTTTTTTAACTGGCGAACCATTTAACGAAATTCTTTCGCCTTTAAATATGATTTCACCACTCGTTGGTTCTAGAATGCCAGAAATCATTCTGGCAACTGTAGATTTTCCGCAGCCACTCTCTCCCACTAAGCCAACAACTTCCCCAGTCATCACGTCAAACGAGATGTCATCTACTGCATAAACTGTTTCTTTTTTCGTACTTTCACCAAAAAGATTGGCTACTCGCTGAAAGGAATCTAACTCTTTAACAAAATTTTTGCTTAATCCAGAAACTGACAACAGTGATTTCAATTGCTTACTCCAATAGGAAAATGACATCTATACTCATGCATAAAGTTCGAAGAGGTCACGGAGGGCAACGTCCTGCAGACCTCTTGAGCATTGCCACATCGTTCCATGAATGCGCATCCATCAGGCAAATTCAACAAGGAGGGTGCTGTCCCAGGAATTTGCCTGAGGCGTTCATTGCGGCCCTGATTACCTGGAACCGAATCCAGCAAACCTTTAGTGTAAGGGTGCCTAGGATTATCAAGCACATCATCAACCAAACCTTGCTCTACAACTCTGCCAGCGTATTGGACAATGACCCTATCTGCCAACCCAGCAATAGTTGCAAGATCATGAGTAATCCATATGAGTGCTGTTCCATTCATTGTACAAAGTTTTTGAATTTCAGCTAAAACCTGCGCTTGGATTGTCACATCCAGCGCCGTTGTGGGCTCATCAGCGATTATCAAATCAGGTTTGTTGATTAAGGCAATTGCAATCGCAATACGTTGCCGCATGCCTCCTGAAAACTCATGAGGGTAGCTCTTCAAACGAGTTTCTGCAGAAGAGATGCCAACCTGCCTCAAAACGTCGATTGCCATATTTCGGGCGTCTTTGCGCGACACATTTTGGTGTGCAAGAACAGTTTCAATGATTTGCGTATCTATCCGCAAGACAGGATTTAGGGTCATCATCGGGTCTTGAAAAATCATCGAAAGACGCCCACCACGAATCATCCGTAGTTCGGCGTCGGTTGCATCGGCGAGGTTCGTGCCTTTAAAACTAACTGATCCTCCAACAACTTTTCCTGGATGGTCCACCAACCCAAGAACAGAAAATCCCAGGACTGATTTTCCTGATCCACTTTCTCCAACCAATCCAACAATCTCGCCAGGTCTGATTTCAAAACTTACTCCATCAACCGCCTTGACGAGCCCCTCTCTCGTATCAAAATAAGTTTTTAGGTTGGTTACTTTTAAAATTGGCGTTGAGCTTTCAAAATTACTTTTCATTACAAGTATTTCGAAATATCAATCTCTTGTGCAACGTTGCAAATGTAATCACCCCTCTTCTTCAAGGTGCTGGTACTACACATAGAAACGACACCGTCACAATCGTATTTGATGTCGATTGGCGCACGAGATAGGTCATCTATTGGATAAATTCGCGCCGCTAATTCTCCCGCCTTAACATCGGCACCTAAATTATACTCCGGCACAATCATTCCATCTATTGGAGCCATCAAACTTTCAATTTTTTGAAATTGCATAAAAGATGTATTGGTTGTGTGTTCTTCCACTGGTATGGCATCTAAGACACCCCACAGCTTCAGTGTGCGGTAGAGTCCAGAAAGAGCAATATGATAGGCTGAGGCGTGCAGGGTGGCCCCTCCTCTAATTTCTGTTGAGAAGCTGGGAATATTGTGTCTCTCACAAGCTGAAAGTAAAGATCCAGGTGACCCACCACCAGGAATTACCATCGAATATTCTGTGCCAAAGCAATTTACAGCATCAACTTTGGCCTGCATGAGGTTATTCTTTATACCGTATACAAATGTGCATGGGAGCCAATCAGACTGCGATGCGCCCGTGTGGAAATCAAGCGCGAAATCAACTTTTGGTAATAGTTGATTATCAATGTAGTTTGCAATCTGTTCTGTTGGTGACCCATCTGGCGCGCCTGGGAAAATGCGATTTAGGTTCATTTGATCTAGAGGTGAAACACGGCTCACAGCGCAAAATGCGGGATAATTAGTAGTCGGCAGTATGATCATATGCCCATTTATCTTCTTCACATCCTGACACGCAACAAACCGTCTTAATGCCGCTATCCCAGCATATTCATCACCGTGAACTCCTGCAGTCAATAAAACAGTAGGCCCTGAACCATTTTTCATTGAAATGATTGGAACAGGTATCGTGCTGCAACTGTACCTATCATCCGAATGGATCAATTTTAAGTAACCTATCTGTAAACCATCGGCGTCCAGATCTATAGAACAATGTAACATTTTAGTCTCCTTTTAAGATTAAGTGAAAAAAATTTTACCTTTGCAGGCGAGGGTTAAGAATATCTCGAAGCTGATCACCAACAAAATTTATACCAATCACAGTAAGTAATAAGACAAAACCTGGCAAAATACTTATCCAAGGGTGACCAGATAGAAGGTACTCAAATCCGTTTGCAATAAGTGATCCCAGAGAGGGCTCTGTAACTGGCAGGCCGAGACCTAGAAAACTCAGTGTCGCTTCAAGAGTGATCGCGCTGGCAACTTGTAATGTTGCCAATACGATTAACGGTGCTGCACAATTTGGCATTATATGTCGAAACATTATGCGGCTCGACCCAAGCCCAAGACTTTTGGCAGCCTCAACGTATTCCTTTGATGCTTCAGACAGAGCTACCCCTCTGACTAGTCGTGCGTATAGTGGCCACTGGGCTAAAACAATTGCGAGAACTACATTACCAATACCTTTGCCCAGTATGGCCAACAGAATCATAGCGATTAATATACTGGGAAAACTGAGTTTGAGATCAATCAATCGCATTACAAGAATACTTACAATTCCACCAAAATACGCTGCTGACAAACCGGCTATTGAGCCAAAAAAACACGCGATTAGCACGCTTGACGCCGCAACTATCAAACTGATACGCACTCCATGCAAAATTGCGCTAAGCATGTCTCTACCTTGATCATCACTCCCCAGCCAGAAGGTAAACAACTGGTCCCGCCTGGCGCCAATGATTACAATTTCAATTTTATGTTTTTCTTTTAGCTCATTTGGAATGGTAAAGGCCAAGTGTTCTAAATGGTTAAATTGTAATTTCCATTCCCGTCGGAATTTATTTTTTTCCCCTACAGAAACTTTTGCGCCTTTCGGTAATCTTCTCAAGCGAACTTCCGCTATCTCTCCTAATTTAAAATCTGGGTTTTCACCAAACTTTATACGGTATGTGCGATCACTACCGATCTGATTAAGCGAAATTTGCAAATCACTCAGAAAATCTTGTTCTTTCATAGTTATTTTTTCTACCAATGGTTTCTGAGCGATGTCCTTTGGTAATTTTAATTCTAATTTAAGTATTTGTTTTGGAGCTTCTCCTTGCTTCATAGAACCAGGAGGCAAACGACCATCCCTAATATCTATTTTGGCCAAATCGTAGGGATCCTGCGGAGATAGAAGTGGAGCCAAAAGACCAGCACCAAACATAATTGTTAATATTATCAGACCAACTATTGCAGTTTTACTTTCCAAAAAAAGCAACATTGTTTGCTGAAATGGTGATTTGTTTGGAGGTAAATTCATTCAGCAGTTCCCACACTAATTCGCGGATCAAGGACAGAGTAGAGTAGGTCAACGACTAGATTAATTAGAGAGAACAGGACGGCTACAATTATTAAATAACTAACGATAACTGGACGATCTAAAAGGAAGATGCTGTCTATGATAAGTTTACCCATTCCCGGCCAGGAAAATATGGTTTCTGTGATAACTGAGAATGCAATTAGTGATCCAAATTCCAAGCCAATTACAGTAATTAGTGGTATACCCACATTTTTGAGAATGTGGATAAAAATTACCCGTGATCGAGAAAGTCCCTTTGCATGGGCAAATTTGATATAATCTAGAAGGGCAACTTCCATTACATTCGCGCGGGTTAATCTAAGCAACAAGGCAGCGTAGAATATGGACAAGTTTAGGGATGGAAGGATAAGGTGGCTAATACCGTCTAATGTAAAAATACTAGAATGAATTCCCAAAAATACACCTACTTCCCCACGACCCGTTGATGGAAGCCAATGTAAACTCACTGAAAAAATTAGAATTAACATAACGCCTTGCCAGAAATTTGGGATGCTAACTCCAAATATTGACAAACCCATTATTACTTTTGAAAATCTTGAATTTGGATGTAAGCCAGCATAAATACCCAGAGGCACACCCATAAGGATTGCAAGTATTAGTGCCGTAGCCGCAAGCTCTAGAGTGGCTGGCATTCGTTCCAAAACTAGCCCTAGTGCTGGCACCTCATGATAAAATGAGTAACCCAAATCGCCTTGCAATATATTTTGAACGAAAATGAAATACTGTTTCCATAGTGGTTCATTTAAGCCTAAAGCTCTTGAATAGTTCTCTATGTCCTCTCTATCGGCATCCGGCGGTAACAGCATATCCACTGGACTTCCTACAGCGTATAAAGCCAGAAATACTAGCAACGAAACCATGATTATAACGAAGACACTTTGCGAGCACCTACGTAGTATAAAGGCTAACATTTTCTCACCGTAGATTGTTTACCTGACTAATGCGGGACCTCTCCCGCATTAGTCAGGTAAACAATCTAATGCGGGACCTCTCCCGCATTAGATTTACTTGCCTTCAAAATCATATCATTTCGAAGACTTAATATAGGTTGGTAAAGTTAGCTCATCGGTTCTCGGTACCACTTGAAAACCTTTTCTAGACGCCCAGATATTCACCTGAAAATGAGTGGGTATAATGGCCACTTCATCCATTGCTATTGCCATTGCTTCTCCCAGCAGTGCATTGCGTTCTTCAGTATCAAGTGTTTGCGAAGCCTGGGTGAAAAGACGATTGAATTCCGCATTTTCATATCCACCGTAGTTATTTATGCTCCCGGAGGTCAGCGCTGGGCGCATTACTTTGGAAGCTTCCCCAGAAGTGCTTCCCCAGCCAACCATAAACATCGACATTTCTTTTTTACGGGCTCTCCCATAATAACCAGTAACTGGTTGAGTTTCCACTGTTACATCTATCCCTAAACGGGCAAGCATTTGTCCGACACCCTGGGCAAGCTTACCATCATTAATGTAACGATTATTAGTCGCATGTATTGTCAACTTAAATCCATCTGCATACCCAGCATCCGCCATAAGTTTTTTAGCTCCCGCCAGATCGTATGAAGGAATTTCAATATCAGGATTATGGCCACCAAGTTGCTCGGGCACCACTTGATAAGCTGGAACCGCCCACCCTTGCATAACGTCGTCGATCAATGAATCACGATCAATTGCCAACGTAATGGCCTGCCGAACGCGTATATCACTCATTGGGTTTTTAATTTCGGAACCGTCATTACCTTTTACGAATGGAGAATTATCTCTGGCAATATCTGGGACCCAGAACATAACGCGATTAGACTCAGTTTGTACTACAGATATGTTTGGATCAGATTCAAGTCGTTCCATTTCCGTCGTTGGAACTGCATTGATTACATCCACATCACCGGACAGCAATGCGGAAACTCTCGATGGATTGCTAGTAATTGGAAGCACAGTAACCTTATCCCATTCAGGCGCTTTTCCCCAATAAGACTTGTAAGCTTTAAATTCTATTTTTTCTCCAGGTTTATAGATTTCAAACATATAAGGCCCAGTGCCAATTGCAGCTTTACCACTATTAAAATCAGAAGGTTCCACCTGACCAACATCACTGCTAATAATCATTATGCCTGTCATGTAGGCTGGAAGTAGTGGGTCGAATGCTTTCGTTCGTATATGAATAGTGTAAGGATCAATCACTGATACTGTATCAATTGATTTCATTGAGCGAGCATAACGAGTAGGTTTTTCCTTTGTGCCCGGCGCCCGCTTGAATGAAAACGCTACGTCTTCAGCGTCAAAAGTACTTCCATCATGAAAAGTGACACCTTTCCGTAACTTAAACTCCCAGACTAATGGGTCACTGGTGACCGACCAGCTCTCAGCCAGCTCTGGTTCAAGCTTTTGATACTGACTAGAATGGATCAAAGCTTCAAATATTGTCTTCTTGATCTGAACGTCTGAGGCAATCTCTGTCAGATGAGGATCAATACTAGCTACTTCCGTCAGCACACCTATCCTAAGATCTGCGGCAAAAACCGGCGAAATAGCGACCAAAAGAGGAGCCATTAACGTAATTAACCTAGTTGAATTTATCATTTTCATTTTCCTTTCTGATTCATTCAGACTTATTCATTTTCTAATAATTTGTGGAAAATGTGACATAGAATCAAAACCCGTAACATTTTGGATTTAGTAACTTCATCAAATTTTATAATTCGCACAAAAAAAGGCCAAGCGAATATTATTTCCACTAAGGCCTTATTGCCTTTGATTGAACAGGCTACGGTGCCTATGCAGGTTTGATGTTAAACAAGCTTCTTTTT
>Ga0115000_10005198_pt1 | contig 10477 bp, 7 predicted proteins | sample ArcticOcean_MG_C_6_FD_89690 | JGI IMG/M metagenome (GOLD analysis project Ga0115000, IMG submission 89690) | Marine microbial communities from western Arctic Ocean - ArcticOcean_MG_CB8_128 | ecosystem: Environmental > Aquatic > Marine > Oceanic | place: Arctic Ocean: Canada Basin | collected... | reverse complement strand
TACCCGCCCGATGGCCCCGGGTCAATTGCCTGCTTAGGCCGGTTCTGGGCGCTAGGCCGAAAAACCCAACGTGATAGTGTCACGGTTAGTTCCTCCTATGTATGCAGAGTTAAGAGGATTTACGCTGTTAAGCAACTACTATCTCGAAACCGGCCGCAGTAGATCTGAATGCTCATGCAGAGAGTTGACCAGCTGCAGTATGTGGTCAAAAAGGTGCGATGGGAGAGTCCAGAACGGATTTTGGAAAAACCACGATGATTCGAGGCACTTCGAAAACGCAGGTCCCATCGTCGTGGACAAAACGCGCAAGCGCGCTCGAGGCCCGACATGTATTCGCCGAATTTGTTCGAAAACGCGTTGCATTCGAGCACTTCAAGATAATCAGCTGCAAAGTAAAACTGCGACGCAACGCAGGTCGAGCTGCGGCCCGCGCACCTTGGGCGCTGCGTAGAGGCACTCAGGAGTGAGGTGCTCGGCGGCAAAGCCGCAGTCCGAGAATACCTCGCTGCCCTGTGCAAAGACTCGGCCGTGGCAAGGCGCGGAAGAAAAGGTGTGCCTTCGAACAACTTTAAGATGGTGAGTCGCTGCGATGGCGTGCAGGTCGGGTAGAAGCGATTAAACGGTCAACAATACGCAGGTCATCGACGAGCTCGATCGCCTCGACGCATTCGATGGCTCCGCCACCGTCGCGCCGTCCCCACCCCGCGTCCGCACCGCATGTGCATCGCGGAACCTGGAGCCCGCAGGCTGAACGACGACGTTTCACCTGACGATGCAGCCCGGGGCGCATGGATCGCCCGGAGGCTCACGGAGCGCGATCGGCTCCGCGTAGCCTGCGAATTTGCGGAGACACGCTGCGCTGAGCTCAAAAGCGACCTCCGCGACGGGTTAATTGCACTTCCCTCAGCCTAATGCCCCACTGGCATCGAGACCCAACTCGGAGGAGCTCGCGGAATGCCATTAGCTTTCACTTCCAGTTGACACCGTCTCAATTGTGCAGTAATAGATTATATACATACTCAGGCTCAGAAGATTCCTCCACTGGCAACCCCACTGTGACTGGCACCTACTTTGCCGCCCAGTTAGACGCCCCAAGCGCCGAGAAGAGCCCAGCAGAGGTAGGAGTGCTCTTTGTGGAAGTCTGGATGGGGTCCGTGGCTGCCTACATGTGGACTCGGGGAATAGGTACTGCTACTAAACCGCACTGCGGCATTGGCAGTCCCGGGCCGCTATTTCGACCAGATAGTCGAGTTAGACCACGAGTCCACTTACACAATGGTTTATATAATCTTGCGATCTACTGACTCGGAAGTGCCGCTGGGTGCGACGCGCGTAGATGCGGCCGGCGTGGCGAGATCGGGCGCAGGCGTCGACGACAGGTAGCTCGCCCTAGGCACACAGAATAAATCCCCGTTGGGCCTTATCTCATGAGCTTATATCCGAGTCATATGATAGATGTGGGACGATGGGAAATTATTAAAGAAAAATTATGGGACCATTTGTTGCGCCTGTTGGGGCGATCAAGGTTTTGGGCAAAAGCAGGGGGAGCAACAACGACGCAAAAAACCTGTGCCACAGTGCAGCGCGTTGGCCGTCCTTTATCTCACGCGCTTTGGGCGAATATCGCGCCGCAAGCGCGCCACTTTAAGTGGGGCCTGCTCAGCTACCATGGCGGGTGTACGCGGGAGTTCGGGGCCTGTGTTGAGGGCCAGAGGGCCTCATACGGTACTAGGGCCGACCCGGCCGGAGGGGGGGTCGTCACAGTTGCAGCCTGAGAGGCTGAGCCTGAGTGGCCAGTGACGGTCACGGTGCCACTGCAGCAGTGCCCGAGTCACGGTATCGCGTTTAGTACTAGACCAAGCCTCCCCCGCGAGGGGGCCGCTATTTAAAGTTTCCGGATAGCAGCCATGGTACCGTCACGGTGACTCGGACTCACTGGCAGGCTACTAGTAACTTTGCCAGTGAGCCTCAGCCTGAGGCTGCCAGTTTCGAACCGTATCTTACCAAACGTGTCCCAGGTATCTAGGCGAGCACGGTTTCACCGTCGACTCAACCTTAAGCGTTTGGCTTCGAAATTGCATTTAGATGCGCTGCAAGTAAAGGCACCGGCGCACGCTGTTGCTGTGACCGAATGACGACGTTCTGATGTAAAACAGCCGCCTGACACCGCCGCATGGCGGCTACAGAGGCGATTAGCAGCGAGTCTCGCGTACGTTATCTCTAGCACCTCCTTCGCGCCTTAGGCCGCCCGCGCCAGTTGCGCCATGGGTTGGAGTCAATGATCAACGCTATGCAGCTTGTGGCAAGTGCGAAAACGACGCGCAGCGCCGACGCGACGTTCAGAACGGTACGCGCCAAAGGGTCTATCTCGACCAGTTGGAGGTCTTCAGACTAGCTCATTCTTTCAGCGTGGGGCGGGTAAGGTAATCGACGATCTTTGACACTGCGTGGCCCCTCACGCGCCGCAATCGCGCCAGCAAATGGCTGTCGACCACCTGGGACGAGCTTTGCTCGCAGCAAGGCCATCAACGCGCCGCGCAGCCACTGGTGTGCCGACAGATATTGAGCTGGTGAGCCTCTTAGTCATTGGGATCGTGGTCTAACTCGGCGATCTGATAGAGAAAGCGCATTTTCGACAGTCAAAATCGGTCCGGGCGGCCTGATTTGTATCTGTAACTTCCTGAAACTCCCGTGCACACGTTTGATAAGGGGGGGTTGCTTACTGGCAGTGGCAGTGGCACGTAAACCGTGACTTTGAATTGAAGTCACGGTGTCTAGGTAACGAAAATTTGGGTTTCGCCTAACTTCTCGCAAGCAAAGGAGTCGAGGTCTATACTCGAAGGGTCCTCCTTAAATCTTTTTTTAACTTATATTGTGGGTGAGGTGGGGAGCTTCAATCTATGTACAGTATACATTGAAGATTGTATCTTTCGCGACCACATAACGCACGCCTTAAGATGAGCATGGAAAATGACTATGTCGATGAGCACCAAGCCTTTGCCGCCAGCCGTAGCTCAGATTACGTTTACGAAACGGGAAGCAGAGTTGCATTCCATGCTCTTGACAGTCATGCGGAGACTATTGAGGGAGATGTCAAACTTCCATTTGTGATAACCGGTGCCGCCGGGTGCGGCAAGAGCGCTTTGCTAGCAAATTGGGTGAGTCTACGCAGAAAAACAAAACACAGAGATGAATTTCTGTTTCAACATTTTGTTGGATGCTCGCCACAGTCAAAGCAGCTAGCTCACCTCCTCCACCGACTTGAGTCCGCTTTAAAGGAACACTTTCAACTAAGGGAAATGGAAATTCCAACGTCCGAGGAACGGCTTAGGTGGTCGCTAAATCGATTCCTGACAGCTGCGGGGAAAAAACAATTCCCTGCTCGCATTGTGATAGTCCTTGACGCTGTCAATTGTCTCCTTGGAGAATCAAGCACAGCGAATACATTGCACTGGCTCCCATCTCAGCTACCTCAGGGAGTGAGAATAATCGTGTCCACGGTTGAGCTAGAGCAATTTGGGTCCAACCCTGAGGGGCTATTTGACGAGTCTAGGATACACAGAACATATACAGAGCTCCGTCGGAGAAAATGCCCAACGATCCATTTGCAGCCCCTGTCTGTTGAGGTTCGCCACCTGATCATAAACAGTTTTCTCGCAACCAACCAGCAGTCTCTACAGTTGCTAAAGCAAGCTCAACAATTCAGAATAGTAACTGCCAAAGCTTCTTCGCAACCGCTTTTTCTTCGTACCGTCCTCTATGCCTTGCGCCTTGGGTCTGAAATGTCGAACGCGACTATTGACCAGCAGGTTGAAATCTACCTTGCAGCCGAGGTAACACCAGTGCTGATTGCACGCATACTTGAAATGTGTAGCGGTTACGTAGATTCTACATGCATAGAAGCCGCAAATAATCTTAGGCGAATACTTACGGCACTTTATTCGTCCAGACATGGATTGAGCGAAATAGAAATGTGGGGGGTTGCTGAACTCGCCACAGGCAACTCTCTACCACATGAACAGTGTGCGTGTATTCGCAGGATTCTGCGTGATTTCACATTTTCAGTGAATGGACTGCGAAGCTTGTCCCATGTAGAATATGCTGCAGTGATTTACGGTGACTACATCCGTAGCCCAGAGATGCATATTCGTGCTCATCATTTGATGGCCCGTTATTTTGGCGGGCTTTTACCGTGCGATCGTAAGCTCGACGCGCTTCCTTATCATTTAGAAGTGAGTGGGAATTGGCATAGACTACGCGCTGTGCTCGTTGAAGTGAAAATGTTCCGCCTTTGGTGGACACATGCACACAAGCGAGAGTTTTTAAGTTTGTGGGCAAGCTTGACTGCATCCTGCAACTCACACGCGCCCGTACGCAAACTGGTTACAGGAGAATTTGATGACACGATGCGATACGCACAACCACCTCGTCCATGTCTTGACCTTGTAGAAGAGTATGTGCGATCAGTTGACGAGTTTAAGTTTGCACATTCACCATCTGATGATGAACTTGCCGCCGTGATCCTGCAAATTGGTGACTTCTTACTGGAATTTGCCACTCTGTCGCTGGAAGAAGCAGCAGATGTACCTAAATTCATTCATCCACCAATTCCAAACGACGACATGGCAAGTCTTGGTGTTCCATTTCTCTCCATAGACAAGGATGGTAACTCCGTTCTCAACACCCCGGTTGTTGAGTTGATCAGTAAAAAGGGCAACATCAGCTGCAAACTGGGTGTAGTGGACATGTCAATAAAAGTCAATGAAAAGGTCCCTCTGTGTTCAACCTACTTCTATCACAGGTGGATGTGGATTCAATTTCCATGGGTTTGTCTGGCAAATTGTGGGGAGCGATTTTTGAAGGGAGTCGCACAACGATCCAGTCATCAGGACAAAACTGCTACCACGCCCTCAACCAAACTACTCAAACTGAATCAGTTTCTTTGTATGACTCCCGCAAACACGGCACCAAAGATGAGCAGCAGTTCGACTGCTCTGGCAAGTACAATGAAGGCAGCTGTTGTAGATCACAAGTTACCTCAAATATCCTTTGTCAAAAGTGACAATATGTTAGATGCATTAGCTAGGCCACCTACCGAAACTAAGAACCGCACCAGTAAATCACGGCATAATTTTGCCCAAAAAAAAAAGTCACCGCAAAATCAACAACGCGGCTTTGTTGATCATTTTGCCAACAAATTGAAGCAACTTCGCGAAACCATTGGTTCATACCGCAATGAGTTAGATCAATTAAGGCAAGAGCGAATTGCTGTTCATCGGCGATATGATGGCATTTGTGATGAAGTAAATGAGCTAAGCAAAATGCACTTGTCGACAAGTAGCTTGGAGGCTGAGCTCACTAGATTAGTGGAACGACTAGAAAGGACCGAACGTGGTCATAGAATGGCAAAGCTTCTGTATAGGAACTATGAGTGTGTCAAGCTTATGTGCGAGCGCCATCCAGCTCATAGCCAAGCTCTGATAGACGAGCTCGAGGCAAAGCTGTCTCAAGATGATTTGTTCATAAAAGAAGTCCAACATCAACTGAGAAAAAACATATTTGAGTCACATGACTTTGCTGCGAACAATAAAATTCTACATCGTGCAGCCCAGGATTTGACTGGATTGCAGAATGACATGCTGATTCAACGGATACGTCAGCGTGAGAATCTCCAGCGCACAGCACGACGAAAGCATCTCAATCATCCCACTGACGGCTTGCTGAGCTCAAAAGATTCAAGTTCCGGCGTCAAACCCGGAGGGGATGGCAAGAAAGAACAGCGTCACAGCCAATACAAAGGAGTTCTAGCGAAAGATACTGCCCTTGTTATCAGCCAACCCCAAGAGCTGGCATCATACCTGGGGCTCAAATGGGAGACCCAGTTTAAGCTTATTCAGAAGCGGACATTATTGCCCAATCTAAGGGACTTCTTCTGCAAATTTTATCTCGCCCAGTCGCTCCAGACACAAATGTGCGCATTGCATGATGCTGCTGAACTTCGACAACGAAAAGTGAAACATATGCTGAGCCAATCTGAAGTGGAGCTGGAGCAAGTACGTTATGATTCACAGTCAATTGTTGGGTCAAGATCTCGCGAGGCTCGTGATATGCAGCTCCGCCTTGCCAATCAATTAATGCGTCACAAGCATGTCCAGGAGATGGCCCTAATGGCGGAGAGTTTGCATCGAACAGCTTTTGGGGGTATCAAGCATGTGTGCACTATGCTCGGCATCCCCCCCCCCGATAAAGACACGCCCATAAACGAGATTATACACCAGGTGGAAAGTGTTCTGGAATCGCTGATGGAAGAGAGAGATAGGTCTGCGCAGAAGCTAGTTGGCCACCAGCAAGTGACCCAGGACACTGTGCAGAGTAACGAAAAGTGTTTGCGAACACCAGAGCTAGATGCTGCTCTTGAACACTTCGAAACATCAAAATCATTAATTGCGCATCGCTTGCCAGCCAAAGCATAGTGATATTATTGATCGTGTTGACAAGCTTTAAGTATACTCAAAATTATAGGGTGAACACCCAAACTGCACGAATCTTCGCGTTACTCACACACTAGGGGCCGCTAATCAAAGCAGATACGAACGTCCAGAGCATTCGGTCATCATTGGTTAGCTAATAAAAGACTACCACAATGACTTTTATGCATTTAGCAGCCCTCAGCAGCACGCATCATGCAGCTAATCGGCCCGGGGTCTCGTGCTCATGGCAAACAGAACGCTGCGACTCTACATAATTGGAAAGTGTGTGTTGACACGCTGTTGTTATATATTCGTGTATTACAACCCCCCTGGCCCCGGTCCCCGGTCTAGGGTATGTTGTCAGTGAAGGCTATTGTGCGCCGGCCAAATCGCGGTTGCGTGTAGCGAAGGGCAAAGGACGACACGTTTCACTGCCTGTAAGTAAGGATCACGCCCGAACAAACGCAACATGAGGAGTATTTGCACCGGACACGCCTGCTCGGGGGGCGTTGCGAAGGAGTGGCGTTAAGAATTCGCCCTCCCGAGCCACCCTAGAGGAACGCCCGCGGAGGAGACGGAGGATCATTATACTCCTAGTAACTACAGTGCGGCGTAACAGTAGTGCATTTTATTGCCGTACCGGGTTATTGCCGTAGATTCTACTGCTACCCGCACAGTCGGGAGGCGGGCATGGGGAAACTAATCGTGCAGACGATGACCGGCGCAGCATTTGCCTTGAACAGCGAGATCTTTCAGGCGGAGTTAGAGGCCTGGGTCGTGAACTCGAACCTTTACGCGCAAACTCAACCAATGAAGCCGGGGCCGCGAAGGCGGAGCTGAAGATCAACGCACCTAACCAAGTTGAAATGATCATTTAACCAAGCAGCAGACGACGTGGATGAGGATGACAAATGGACACAAAAGGCACGCCTGCGACTCGGAGCTTTGAAGAAGTCTGTTGATGATGATGAAGACCTACAAGATGCAATAGGCATGTCCCTTCAAAACCCTGGCGAGGCAGACGCAATCCAAGCCGCTAGCTTACTGGATTCGTCCTACCAATCTCAGGCTGCTGGGCCCGGCCCGGGGGGATTTTTGTCGGACGCCCAAGCGTATATGCATGCTAAAATCTGCTCGTTAGAGGATATAGTAGTCACGCCCCCTAGTCCCGCCCCAGCAGGCTTGACTGCCTCTCTGTACTGGGTAACTACACCGCACGCCTGCTGCGCGCGATATAAGGCGCCCGTAGAGGTTACCCGGTACGCAAGGTGGCCTGATTCAAGACTGACTCGGCGGCCGGCCCGGGGCGGCCGCGGCGGCGCTGGACTCCTCGGACTCGGAACTTCAAGTTACCAGTGCACCTGTCAGTGTAAATAAACAAATAAATACAAAATTAAGAAAGGAACACCCTGAGTGAGTTCGCTACTCACAGGCTCTCAAGTCAGGCTGCGGCAGCCTGGTCTTAGCCTCGCTGAGTCTCAGGCTAGTAACACTCCCAATGTGACTCCGAGGCGGAGCGTTGTATAACCCGGTATGCGCAATAAGGCGGCACCCCATACCTCATATTCGCGTAACTAGCTCTCGATACAATTGTTCGGTTCGGGGACAATATGCCATAAATGTACTGGCTATTATAGTATTTCAGTTCGGCACCCTTTAATATATGCTATGATGGCGCGAAGCCAGGTGAGCGCAATTCAATTTCTTGATTTCAAATTTTGATGGCCAAAATGGGGGCTTTTCGGAGCCGATCCTCAAGGCGGCGAAGTTTGCGTAAGTCCAAAGAGCGTTCCATGGCTTCCAGGCCAAGTCTTGTGTGTCGGCCTAGCTTAAGCTGTCGTCGGATCGATTGCAGGTGCAGGACTGATTCTCGTAGTCTCAGTCGTCGCTTGGTCATCATATAGGCAAGGACAACACAGAATGATGTGTGAGTTCCAAGGTCACAGTGTACTAATATAGTCTCCTTGCGCCTACATGTGTGGTGATGTTAAGGTGGACTGTATTGATGCTGGAGATGATGGGACTTGACTCGATGGCCTTGTGAATAAACTCTGTGCACGTTTTTAGTAACCCAGTAAGAGTGTACCATGGTGCTGCATCCTCCGTAGTCTCTGGCATATCTATCAGGATCTCACATTGTACGATGGCTTTGTTCTCTTCAGGGTCTGAGAGCCAGCGAAGCTTTGGGTCCTTTTGACCTGCGGACACTGCAGTTTCAAAGATAATTTTGTTTCAACAGACGGAGAAGAAAACCTCGATCAAAAATAGATAGGACAGATGTAAAGCCTCGGTCCGTTGCAAATTGCGGATATGCGGCTTCTCTTGAGCCAAGCCACAACGCACCGCGATCAAGCCCACCGGGTAAAACACATTGTGCTGGTTCGTTTGAAATGAATTGTCGAATCAAAGTCTGTACCTCGTGCAGCTCACCCTGTGCAAGAACCATAGGAGTCTTGCCGTCGGCGCTCAGGGCATAGGGTGATGCATGATGTTTGAGAAGAACATCAACAATAGACGGGAGCTTAGATGAGACAGCATAGTGCAATGGCGTCCACTTCCAGACTTTATCCGGCTGCCATCGCATGGTATCCTCATCAATTAATTGCAACAGTAGAATTACCATGGCAACTGACCCACTAAGGATGCCATGGATAAAGACTGAACGACCAGCTCTATCTCGAACATCGGACCTAGCACCATTCGCAATAAGCATGGTTGCACCCTCACATTCCCCACGACGACAAGTAGTGACGAGGGGTGTTTCCCAATTAGCATCACGCACTTCAAGTGCAGCTTTGGCTTGAATGAGGATCTTGATAACACCAAGATGACTATTTGAAGCAGAGTAATGTAATCCAGTGCACTGTGTAGTGTCCCGAGCATCTACTTCCTGACCTTCTCTGAGATATTGGGCAACTACATCTCCCGCCCCTGCACGGCAGGCTTGTAAAAACAGTTCAAGACCAACCCTTGGATCTCCGATGTACTGCGCACGTTCTCTGACTACCTGGAGTGTTTCCCACCTACTGGAAACCGAATTAAGTCTGAAGTCATAACGTCGAAATTGAAGCAAGTGTGGGTGCTGAGCATCTTGGATAAGCTGATGAACCTCTACCCATGGTAGATTTTCAGTCATGATACCATTGATTTCTGTAATAATCATACCGGCTTGCACAGCAGGAAACAATTCAGATATGCTACGGCTTTGCTGATCTGCAAGGACGTGGTCCTCACTAATTTTTTCTGCTGTTTCGCGCTCTAGCTCAAACAATTTCTCGAGGCGGTGATCAGCATGCTTCATGTCTTGAAATGAACAATCCTTGATTCTTTTTACATCTCTCAACACTTCACGGGCCTCAAGAAGGCGCTCACAGCGCAGCTTGAGCTCATGATATCTTCGCCATTGCTGCTCTGCTTCAACTTTCTCTTCTGTTTTTTTCATCAATGCGACGCGTTCCCGAAAGTTTGCAATTTTGGGTCGCAGCTCTAGATATTCCTCCAGCTCTTCTGGTCTGTCGTTCATCAGAAGCCACGCAGTCTCCCAGTTCTTGAATGTCCGATTCTTTGCAACAAATTCTTTTTTAAGGCAATCAACTTCAAGTATCTGCTTCTCACAAGATCCGGCAGCCGCATCATGATCATCTATTGGTGTTTTCCAGCCCACAACGACAGCATTAAGGCCGTCAGCTCCAGGTACTACTTTCAAAGTCAACATTAAATTATCAAATGTGCCGGAGCAGCTTCGGCGAGGCACATGTTCCCACTTGACTTCAGCAGGCACATGCTTGACCCCCGCCTTTCGCCTCTGCTGTGCGCGCGCTAGACGCGATGCATTGCCATACATATTTAGGTGCGAGTAATTGGACTCTGTACATCTGGCTAGGGCCCAAGCTACTTGGGAATCCAAATTGGGATACGCGGGATCCTAGGCCTAGGTTTATATACTCCGAGTCACTGGCACCGGCACGTGATATACGCATCTAGATAGGTATATGCGCCCAAGATCT
>Ga0115000_10005197_pt1 | contig 10477 bp, 11 predicted proteins | sample ArcticOcean_MG_C_6_FD_89690 | JGI IMG/M metagenome (GOLD analysis project Ga0115000, IMG submission 89690) | Marine microbial communities from western Arctic Ocean - ArcticOcean_MG_CB8_128 | ecosystem: Environmental > Aquatic > Marine > Oceanic | place: Arctic Ocean: Canada Basin | collected... | reverse complement strand
TGTCCAAATAAATACCGTAGGCAAGAATCCCTGTTGTCGTGACATTCCCAGTCATATTAATCTTTGCATTGGTTACACCCGGACAAAGCTTTATACCTTCTGCCCCATTTCCTTCCGTAATAATGTTGCCTGTCATGGTAAGTGTATTACCATCATTATTACTAAAAGAAAAAGCTCTTGCATCCAATCCTTCAGAGGTAATATTGCCTATGAAATTTAATGTATTAGAGTTTGCACCAGCACCAAAATCAATAATGTTATCCGTTGTATTTGTATTGATATCCCCAGTTAGCGTATAAGTAATATCTGAAACATCAATAGTACAACTATCATCAGGAGATGCCCCAGTTTGACATTCTGCAGCAAACGTTTGTGTACTAAAAAAAGATGTGCCTAATAAAGCTAGCAGGCTACTGTATTTGAGTATGGTTTTTTTCAATTAATGTTTCTTCTAATTTATTTAAATATAAACAATCAAAAATAAAGAAACAAATTGAGCAATCTATATTATATTTTAGTATAAATTAATTTAATCCATTTCCCAAACTTTCTTGACTAAATTCCCAAGCTAAAATACACTGATTTATACACATTAACCATTGATTAAAGTGTCATTAAAACAATAGGTTAGGGTAGTTATCAGGGGATAGAGCATCCCCCTCCTAAAGGGATAGGCAGAACCATTTCATATGGTTGTAACTTAGATGTTTAGTCAACTCAACACCCTTAAAAATGTGTCTTTACTTTTTAAAAAAAAAGAATAAAATCCGTCAAACTTTTTAAGTGAGATTGCGAGATGAATGAAGAGGATAAAAATACACTTGGTTGGCAAGAATGGGTTGCCTTACCCAATATTGGTTTATCAGCATTATTAGCTAAAACAGATACTGGTGCTGCTACATCTGCACTCCATGCCTTCAATATACAACCCTTTGGATCAGATTCAAATCCAAAAGTAAGATTTGGAATTAACCCAATTAATGAAAATAAAAGTTTCGCAATTTATTGTTCAGCTAATGTCACTGATATGAGGGAAATCACATCTTCAAATGGAATCTCAGAAATAAGATATGTAATAAAAACTTCTATAAAAATAGGAGATTCAGACTTTAAAGATATAGAAGTAACACTGACCAACCGAGAAAATATGAAGTATAGAATGATTCTTGGAAGAAGTGCCCTTGAAGGTTTTAATATAAATGCTCAGGAAAGCTTTATACAAAAACAATTATCTTATGATTTATATAAAAACTTTAAAAAGCAAAGCGTTGCAAAAAGAAGTCTAAGAATTGGGATTCTAAGTGTAGAACCTAATAATTACTCGAATCAAAAAATTATTGAGTCTGCCGAAAAGCATGATCATGTTTGTGAAATTATAAATACTAAAAGGTGTTATTTAAATTTAAAAAGTCACAAGCCTGAAGTTCATTACAACGGAAAAGAACTTCCATTTTTTGATGCAATTATCCCAAGAATAGGAAGTTCGCTTACCTTTTATGGAGCTGCTGTTGTAAGACAATTTGAAGCAATGGGAACATTTTGTTTAAATTCATCTGTAGCAATTGGCTTATCTCGAGATAAATTGGCAGCTCATCAAACACTAATAAAACATGAGATACCAATGCCATCAACAGCTTTCGCAAACTCTCCACACGATACTGAAAATTTGATAAGTTTAGTAGATGGTGTCCCTTTAATTTTAAAGCTATTAGAAAGCACTCAAGGCAAAGGTGTTTTGTTAGCAGAATCAAAAAAAGCTGCATCAGGAATTATCAGTGCATTCCAAAGATTGCAAGCTCCTTTTATTCTTCAAGAGTTTGAGGCCGAATCTGGTGGTAGTGATCTAAGATGCCTTGTTATTGGGAATAAAGTTGTTGCTGGGATGATTAGAAGCGCAGGTGAAGGTGATTTTAGATCTAACCTACATGCCGGTGGAATTGCTAGTAAAGCTAATATATCAAAAGAGGAAAAATTAATTTCTATAAAAGCTACCAAAGCTTTGGGTTTAGGAATGGCGGGAGTTGATATTTTAAGAACATCAGACGGACCAAAAGTAATTGAAGTTAATAGTTCTCCTGGTCTTAAAGGTATAGGGGCTGTTAGTAAGTTAAACTTAGGTGAAATAATAATAAGTTATTTAGAAAAAAAAGTTGTCACGTTAACAATGCCGAAAAAATAGCGAGCGTTACTTTATCCAAAGCTTACAAGTTGACCCCAAATTTATTTATAGGAATAAAAAGTAAACTTCAAATTACTTGACTTCAATCTCAGCTATCTCTAAACTCAAAACACACATTAACCATTGATTAAAATTTAACTAAAACAATAGGTTAGGGTAGTTATCCGGGGATAGAGCATCCCCCTCCTAAGGGGATTCATCATGGTTAACCTCAATCATTTTTTATATCTTTTAAAATTAGAATTTCGATACCTATATTTTCCTTTAAATGCTTAAATAGAGATCTACATATATTTAATAGGGAAAAAGTATGAAAAAGTTAATGGTAGCGATATTTTTATTAGCAACGTCACCAGCTGTTTTGGCTGTGGAAGTAGCCTCGGGTGAAGGAGGTGTTTATATAATTGACGGCAAAAAAGTTTACTATTGCACGCAGTTTTGTAAGTTGATAACTAATGATTACACTAAATCAAAATAAAAATAACCTTTTTATCATTCAATCCACCTTTTAGATATCAAGGCAATAAAGCTTTGTGTTTAGTTACTAAAAGGAGTAAATCATGGAAAAAATTACAAATAAAAAGATTTTGAAAGCAATTTATTCTGCAAAAATTTTATCTTATTATTGTGGAGAGAATAGTTAATTTTTTAAACTACGAAACAAATTTTTTTTAATGTAAAATTTTTAATGTAAAATGATTTTAAAATAGATTTTAAAATAGATTTTATCAAAAGGAGAATTATTATGATTTATAAACAAACAAGTACAAGTAAGTTACAAAAAGGTTTTACGCTAATAGAGCTATTAGTCGTTATTGCAATTATCGGTATTTTAGCAGCGGTAGGAATACCTGCTTACCAAGGCTTCCAACAGAAGGCAAAATATAACGCGACTAAAACAAACTTTTCTAATGCAAAAAGTTTTATCATGGCTGAAATCTCAAAATGTAATGGCCTTACAACTGCATTAACATTTAATGCATCAGATGGTACTGCTGTAACATTAGCGGGTGGAGCATCAGCTTGCCCAATTGGCTTAAGCGCTTCTGCTCAAGCTGACGGTTCAGCATATTTCAGACAATTGCTTTGGGATAAGTTTAAAAACCCATACTCAACTGCAGCTGGATCAATTCTTGGTGCTACTGATTTAGCCAGTGCTGCTACGTCCACTACGGTGGTTACTAACGTAGTAACTGCGCAAGGGTATATGTCACTTACAGACTCTGGCACCGGATTAATATTAACTACTAATATCGGTAATCAAGATGGTGGTGCTGTATATGAAGTATTGTCAGAAACTATGTCATTAACTGACTAACACGTAAATACTTGAGTCTTTAGGAGTAATGAAATAATGCTATGGGCATTGATTAAAGAGCTAGCAAAGAAGACTCAATTATCAGATATTCATATTCATGCCGATAGGCCCATAGCCTATCGTGAGCATGGAGAAATGAAACAATTGCCTGACCATGTAACTAAAGCAAAAACAATTGACAGCTTTCTTGAGGAGTTTTTAGAAAAAGATGATCTCGAAGCTTTTAAAAAAACAAAAGACCATGATTTTGCAATAGAATCTGACGGATTACGCTTTAGAGTAAATGCCTTTCAAGAAAATAATGCACATGCACTCATCTTGCGAATAATTTCAACTGAAATACCAACTTTTGAAGACTTAGATCTTCCAGCCTACATAAGCACTATACCGACATTGGAAACGGGGTTAGTTTTGGTGACAGGTCCAACAGGCTCGGGAAAAAGTACGACACTTGCGAGCGTTGTTGATGTAATTAATAAAACACAAAAAGGTCATATAATCACCATTGAAGATCCTGTGGAATTTAAACATGAAACTCAATCTTCCGTGGTCACCCAAAGGGAAGTGGGAAGGGATACAGAAACATTCGCTTCGGCATTAAGGGCATCACTTCGTGAAGATCCTGATGTTATTTTGGTGGGTGAGCTTAGAGATTTAGAAACAATTCAATTAGCACTCACAGCAGCTGAGACCGGACATTTAGTTTTTGGAACGCTGCATACCAATAGTGCGCCTTCGACAATCAATAGAATCATCGATGTTTTTCCTCCAGAGCAACAAGAGCAGGTTAGATCGCAAATTGCTTCAACCTTGAGATGTGTAATTACGCAGAAATTACTTAAAAGAATAGATAAGGCAGGACGGGTAGCAGCCTTTGAAATAATGATTTGTAATACGGCAATAAGAAATTTAATACGTGAAAATAAAGTATTTCAAATTGCTAATTCTATGCAGATGGGTAAAGCTGAAGGGCAAATGTTAATGGAAAATTCTCTTAAGGAGCTTATCGCTCAAAAAGCAATTTCCCCAGCAGATGCGGAGATTGATTAGAAGTGAGTCAAGCAAAACTTAGCAAGGGCTACACCCTTCTAGAGCTATTAGTAGTCATTGCTATTATTGGAATTTTAGCTGCAGTAGGTGTTCCAATGTATCAAGGCTATATTTCAGATGCTAAAGCAAAGGATGCACAAAACACGCTTCAATCAATTGCATTACAGCAAAAAAGTTATTTTAATAAACAGTTTTGTTTTTACGTTACGGACACAGGCGATAAGGCAGGATTAATCAATACAGGTCTTTTTGGATCTGAATTTGAAGAAGATGGACCAATACCGATAGCCAATAATCAATATAGCTTTGAAATAACGGGCACAACCTCCGCCACATGTACCGGTTCAAACGCGGTCACATTTACGGCAACAGCAACAAACAAAAGAGATGACTCAGAGGTATTTAGTATTTCAAATACTTTAAAAAAGACAGGCTTTTAAAGCTTTATAGATGACTTTCTTCCCAAGCCTTGCTTACCTAGTCGTTTTTATATTTGGACTAATATTCGGTAGTTTTTTTAATGTATTAATTCACCGTATCCCAAAAAGTATTCAATCTCCCAAAAAAGAGAGTTTATTCAGCGCGATATCATTCCCAAAATCCTATTGCCCAAAATGTAAGAAAGGTTTATTTGTCGTTCATAACTTACCGATTATTTCTTGGTTATTTCTTTTGGGTAAATGTTATTTTTGCAAAGCTAAAATATCGATAAGGTACCCACTTGTCGAACTTCTTTCAGGTTTTATCTTTTTGTTTTGTTTTTGGCAATATGGCATGACAGCTGAATTTTTTCTTTGGTTAATATTTTTCTCTATCCTGCTCATTCTTTTTTTTATTGATTTAGAAACATTCTTTTTGCCGGATTGTTTAACTATTCCCTTATTGTTAATAGGTATTTTTAAATCACTACTTTATCCACTCCCCATTGATCCAATAAACGCGATTGTAGGAGGTCTAGTAGGATTCTTTGCATTATTTATCACCAATGCTATTTATAAGTTTTGGAAGGGGATAGATGGATTTGGATTTGGAGATTTTAAGCTGCTAGCGGCGTTAGGCGCATGGTTTGGAGCTACCTTGATTATTCCAATTGTAGTTTTGGGTGCATTGGTTGCGTTGCTTGCAGTGGGTTTATTATCTTGCGTTGGAAAAAGATTAAATTTGCAAACAATGATCCCTTTTGGGCCTGCATTAATCACAGCAACTATCATTATCTATTTCAATCCAGTTATATTATGATTAACCTAACTGCTAAGATTGAATTTATATGATGATTAATTTAAAAATAACTGTATTTGTTTTATGTATTGTCTCCGCCTTAAGTCTAAGAGCAGAGAACAGGTTCGAAACTCTATGCTGGGATGCTATGGTAGACATGACTAATCAGTATAGCCTTAGTGAGAAAATAAATAATGCTGAAGTTTACAGGTGGGTGAATGATAATTACGTTTACAAACCTTTAAAAACTTTCCTTAAAAAAAAGTGGTTAATCACGCTAAAAAGCAACAAAGATTTTACACTTAATAACCTCTATGTGATGAAGGACAAGTACTTAAGTAGTTGTGTTGCTGCGATAAGTAAAACCAAATAACCCCCATATATCATCTATAATAAAATCATGAATGATAATAAAAATATTCATGGAATTACTTTAATCGAATTACTCGTAGTTATCGGCATTATGGGTGTCATTGGTGGTTTTGTATATCCCACTATCAACGATTGGCAAACGAATAAAAATATTGAGCGAGATTTACAGGCTTATATTGGCTTGGTTGATTACGTCGTAAATAAAACCAAGACAGTAGGTGGGACAGGGATGATTTATTGTGAAATTAAAGACGAAAATACAACCATAGTCAGTTATAAAATTTCATTATATTTTGTTAAGCCGAATGGATCAAATGCACTTCTTATTGACGCAAACTTTACAAATAATATTATTAAAGATCCAAGAAATGCCATTGGTGTATCACCTGCTGAGGACCCAAATCATAATATCCTTTCAGTGAAGAGTGATTTCTTATCAAATATTTGCCAGAATGCAGGGATTATTAACGCAAGAGGTCAGTCTGGGATCAATGGGGTTCCGAGAGCATCTACTGGCATCACTTCATATATTCATGCTAAAGGAGCAACAGCAATATTAGTTGGAAATAACTTAACGGGTGATGATGAGTATGAAGACCATCCCAGTTATCAGATAATTACAAGCACAACAAGAGGGTTATCTACCGTTAATCGAAGAGATTATAGCTCTGGTGAATGGGAGTGTGCAGAGGATTGGTATAGCGATATCAAAGGAGATAAAAATCCGTGTTACAGGTAAAACCTAACGAAAAAGGATTTACACTAATTGAAGCTGTGGTCGCTATGGTAATTTTTGGGATTGCCTTCACAGGGCTTTATCTTGTTTTTGGTATTGCGATGAAAGGGGCAAATGATGCGCAAAAAAGAATGCATCTAAATTTGATAGCCAATCAAATTGTTGAAAGCATTTCTGCCGAGACACGAAGAGATCCAAATGATGATTTAAATCCTTTTAAAACACCCAGTATTTATAATGCGGACTTACAAGATTGTGACAGTTTTGGTTCTTCTGACATTAGAAATTCTTGGTGCAATAAACTGAACGAGGTGGTGGGAGGTTTTCAAGGGACTAGTTCTGAGCAAAAAAGAAGTGTCACGGTTTCAAAGTTAGATAACAATTTATACGTAGATATTCATTTTGTGATTGGGGGAGATAGTAGGGGAAACAACACTTCAGAAGTGGTGATGGCAAGAAGGATTCGCCCCTAATGACTCCACAAAATAATATGAGAGGCTATACCATTATTGAGCTAATGATCGCACTAGTTGTGAGTGCGATTGTCATTGCCGGTTCATTGGCTGGGTTTAACATCATTGAAAAGCAATTCAATGAGGTAAATTTAGAAACAGCATTGGATCGACAAGCTGCAAACTTTATAAGAGAGCTTCAAAAAGATATTTCAATGGCAGGATATAAGGAATTTCAAAGCGTTACATCCATGTCAGGTTCTGAAGCGATTCAATTTGAGTCTGCCCCCTATGATGATGGAAACAACCCAGGGCAAATTGTTCAGGAGGAGTTTAGGGTAACCTATGATGCAAAAGATGATACTGATGTGACATACAGAAAGAATGTGAGATATCAATGTAAAAAATTATCCGGTGCAAGCGCTTCAGATTTATTTCAATGCCAAAAAACCGTTGCGAAGTGTATTGCAAGCCCCTGTATTGGGGCATTTTCTTTTGGCAGTAACGTCATTGATGTTGCCACAGATTTAAAAGAAGAGGCCGAAATTACTCGTGTGAAAGAATTTTCTATTACGAGGGATAATTTTAAAGACCTACCTGGGACTGTTTATGATGGCTTTCCCCAGGTCTTAAGAATCAAGTTAGTCCTATTCGGTGAAGATAAATCCAAAGGCGTTGATGGGATCGAAAAGATATATCACTTTTCCATAAGGGCTAGAAACATATCTATGATCAGAAGCTATGAAGACTAATTATAAGAACAATAATCAGGATGGGATGGCGCTGGTAATTACACTCATATTGCTTTTAACTTTAACCATTCTCGCTTCATCTATATTTATGACTGTTAATAGATACGCTGAAACGATTGATAATATATCCTCTCGACCACAGGCGATGGAAGCAGCTAATTCCTGTATTGATCAAGCGCTTGATTGGTTAGCTACTGCAGATGGGGCAAGTTGGTTGAATGGTGACACCCCCATTGACTTGGCCGCTGAAGGAAATCCATTAAATAAAAAAACAGTCTTAGAGGATACGACGATGGAGGGAGTTACAAGGGGAGATATGTTTTCAAAGGTGCTTGAAAAATCCTCTTGCACAAAGGTCATTTTAACGAAGGTATCTTCAGAGTCTGCTAGGGGTGAGAGGGATGGTGGTGAAATTGGATCCGAAACTTCTTATGGTTCCTCGGTCTTGAAGTATGCCTTAAAAATTGAAGCACGTGGTGTATTTAACGTCCCTTTAAATTCATCTGGAACCGCTATAAAGTTTGATAATTGGAATAGCACCTCGAATATTGTCGATGTCGAAGTTCATGTAGGGTATACCTCATTTTAGTTGTAGATAAATTCACTAAAGTCAACTAGACTTTATTCATGAAAATTAAAAAATACCTTACCTTTATGATGTTTTTATTAACCCCCATTGGGGTTATAGGTTTTGAAGAATCAGCGATAATTTATAATTCGACCACGTTGGAAGAGCAACAGATTGCGTTGGGTATTCGTAAAGAAGGTCAAATGGGCTCACGGTCTGGAAACATTGCTGAGAACGCTTCCGATACAGGTATTGCTTATAAGTTTGATGGATCTTATTCACAAGGTTATAAATCAGGTTGGCAAGATGCAACAACACCGGGTTGTTTGTGTGAGGGTTGGGGGGCAGGATTTGTTGACAGGGTGGGAAGGCAGAGTCATGGAAGAGCTAATGAATCTAAGGGGGGTGTACAAAATATAGAGGTCAAAAGCTTTGTTTCTGACGAAACCAGCATTACATCAACGGTATGGATAAAGGACAGTGTAGGCCAGCCTGTGCTTGAAGTAACTCATCGCTTTGGACCGGCCGCTAAGGTCCCCGGAGCACTTTTTCAAGCTTTGGTGACTATGACCAACATATCTGGAGACAGTCTCCAGGATGTTAGATATAACAGAACAATGGATTGGGATGTACCACCAACAGAGTTTAATGAATATGTGACTATTAAAGGTGCTGCAGCTTCTGCTGCATCGCCTAATACGCCGAAGATTCTCTACTCTGGTGATAATGGGTTTATGACACCAGATCCATTTAGCTCTAGTGGGTCTTATGGGTCCTACCGTAACAAGGATATTGATAGAGGTGGTCCAACAGATCATGGCTTTACTGCTACCTTTAAACTAGGAGAGTTACTTTGCGGCGAAGCGCACACATTTATGATTTATTATGGCGCAGCGGCAGATAGACCTACTATGGAAGCTGCTTTTGTCACCGAGGATGTACCTTTATACTCGATAGGTGAATCAGCTAATCGAGATAGATATGGGCGTCGAGTAGATCCTAGTGACGTATCTTATGGCTTTGGTTTTAAAGGTTTGAGCGGTTCTGCCATTGCTCCATCACTGCCTACCAAAACAGCAATTTTACCTGGTGGTATTGAAACGGATGAGGATATTGTTCAAACATATGCCTCTTCAGTCATTTATGGCAAGTCTTTATACCAGGCCATCTTTAAATTTAGAAAAGATAAGCAATGGGAAGGCGATATATTAAAATATTCACTGGACGACGACGGATCTATATCTACAAGCCCACCTGGGAGCGCTAATTTTAAGCTTCAAAAAGCACTTCTGCAGGCCCGCTTGGAAAGTGATACTCCTTATGAGGATGGAGGTAGATCTATATGGACGGTGGGGAATGACCCCGATTGTGGCGGTCTTTTAACTAAGCCATCAAACAATAATAACTTTATAAAAGTTAACACTGATCAATTAGAAAATTTTTTATTTAATTGTGAAGAACAGCCTGGCGACAACGCCATGATGCTAGTTCGATTTGTCAGAGGCGCAGATATTCATAATGAAGACCCTTTGGGAGGAGAGGGATGGCAACGACCCAGAATAGGTTTACTTGGCGATACATTTCACTCAGAAATGGTATTTGTTGGACCACCCCGAGCAGGTTATAGCTCAGATGTTACCGGTTTTGGTAAATCTGAATCTTATTTTAGATATGTGAATGGGTATGGTCTTTTTTCTGAGGCAAATCAATCTAGAAGGCCACAATTATATGTCGGTGCTAATGATGGCATGCTCCATGCATTTGATGAAGATTTGAATGAACGATGGGCTTTTATTCCTCCATCGGTCCTTCCAAAACTAAGAGATATGTTG
>Ga0115000_10005196_pt1 | contig 10478 bp, 9 predicted proteins | sample ArcticOcean_MG_C_6_FD_89690 | JGI IMG/M metagenome (GOLD analysis project Ga0115000, IMG submission 89690) | Marine microbial communities from western Arctic Ocean - ArcticOcean_MG_CB8_128 | ecosystem: Environmental > Aquatic > Marine > Oceanic | place: Arctic Ocean: Canada Basin | collected... | reverse complement strand
GGTCTATTGATCTCAAAGGGATATTGTGTCATTCGTATAAAGTATCTCTGCAAGCATACTTCACGAAGTGTAGAAAGAAGATTGTGGAACTTGGTTTCTGAAGAAATTGAAAAGGTGGAACGCGGTTTTCCGCCAAAGAATAAACGTTTTATTGAACTGGAGATTAAATAATGTCAGAATTGGACTTATTCGATGTGGAAAGCATCAAGGAAGGAACTAAGGAGGATCACGCGGAAGAGAATGAGTACATGGGTCCGGCATACGGATCTGAAGAGTGGAATGATTACGTCATGGATAAGTTCAACAAAGGAGAACTATTTGATGGAAATCCCACTTGTGCTGGCTTACGTAGAGTGGCTGAGGAACTTCTAGGAACGATTGTGGTTAGCAGACCATCACAGGTTTGGCCTGCCACAGATCCAGATGGGCCGGGCAGAGCTACTGTTGTTTTTGAAATCGTGATCGACTGGATGGACTCAGGACAGATTAGAACATTTTCTGACGTAGCAGACGTGTGGCACGGAAACACAGATGACTTATTCTGTGCTCATCCGGTTGCGACCGCTAGCACACGAGCAGAAGGTAGAACGTTAAGAAAGGCCTTAAAAGTTAAATGTCTTGCCGCTGAGGAGCTGGCTAAAAAGGATGTTGCGTCTATTGTTCGTCAAACCGTCCAAAAACCAACTGAGGGAGAGTGGAAAGAGACCGATCCGATTAGTCTTCCTCAAATTAACTTTATAGATGCAAAATGTAAACAATTAGATATTAACGCTATGTCGTTTATTAACTCTGGAGAAGGAGCCTATGATTCGATTAAAGAAGTAACTAAAGAAACAGCAAGCAAAATGCTTGGAATGTTAAACGAGTACCAAACTAAAACTAAAGATATCCCTGAAGATATCACGGGATATGACAAAAACTGGAGTAAAAAATGAAAGTAACTTATCAATCTGGCAAACTATCTGTAGAGCTTGACTGCGATTCACAAACGGATCTGTTCAAAGAGCTATCTTCTTTTCAAGAGGTATTTGCGGAAAACGCTTGTGGTAAATGTGGCTCAGACAATCTACGTTTTGTAGTGCGAGAAAACGAGGGCAATGCCTATTATGAAATACGCTGTATAGACTGTGGTGCAAAACTCTCCTTTGGCGTCAACAAAAAGGGTGGTACTTTGTTCCCCCGACGTAAAGATGCTGATGGAAACTGGCTGCCTGATAAAGGGTGGACTAAATGGAACCCCAAAACTAAGACAGTGGAGTAATATATGTACTACGTACAAAACCTTAAGGAGTTGTCAAACGTTATAGATAAGAACAAAAAGTTTCTTCTTTCTGTTACGTTTTATGACGCGGAAGAAAAGCAACTTCACACGTCGGCATTTACTAATAATTTTCCTACTGCGGATATCTCTATTGCATTAAAAGATATAAATAAATCGATTAATGACATAGAAAAAACGGCAACCAAAAAGGAAAAAGACCCAGACGGTCTGCAAAATGACGCGGTGAAAGATATGCTTACTTAAAATGAAAAAATGTTTGGTAATGCATAACACCGGATTGGGTGATTATATTTTGATGAGCGGTGCCGTGAGGCACCTCTTATCATCATATGAAGAAGTGCATTTGGTGGTAGTTCTCAGGAATCTGAAAAATGTATCCTTCCTGTATAGAGATGAGCCTAGGATTGTGATCATTGAAGAGAAGAACCCGCAAAGTGCTCATCACGGACAATTAATGGCACGAACCCATGCTAAAAAATACCGAGAAGAAGGTAACGATGCTTTAGTTTTTTTTTGGGCCCGCATGAATCACTGGACGGGGCACATAAAAGCAATGGGGTTAGATCCATCTAACAATAATTGGTGTGAAGCTTTTTATAAGGGGCTTAACATTAGCTATAGTGAAAGATACAACAGCTTTTACATCAAGAGAGACCTAGAGCAGGAAGAACTAGTTTATGAAAGGGTTGTAGACAATTTTGGTCCTAACTATTCCTTCGTGGTGGACACCACTAAACGGGGAGTAAGAGCCATTTGTATTTCGGATGACGAGAACACTGTAAATCCAAGATATTGTAAAGTTCCAACTTTACTTTTTGACTGGATGACTGTCATAGAAAGAGCCAGTATGATCCATACTGTTGATACTTCTTACATGCATCTAATAAAACAAATGAGACTCAAAGATAAAGATCAGCTCAAATTTTTCCATAGGTATGCACGAGATTGTCCCGGTACTAATGGCGACTATATAAATGACAATTGGGACGACGGCTGGATAGACCTTAAAGATAAAGGACAGATAGTATGCCTAGAGGAATAGTACTAGCACATAATAACGGTCTGGGCGATTTGGTGGTTATGAATGGTTGTGTGAGGTATTTAGCATCCCAGTACGATGTCGCCTATCTATTCTGCTTCGACAGCAGGTTAAAGCATTATGAATTTGTATATCGGAATGATCCCCATATAATTCTATACACCAAGCCCCATCCAAGTACCACCAGACAAGGAAGATTAAGACAGATCGCCGCCTATAAAGAAATTGTAGAACAAAATCCTGATATTGACTGGTCGGCAGGTTTCCGTAGAACATACTGGAATACTTTTGAAGAGTGGCGTAAGCGTCTTGGCGAGGTAGGACTAGAGGAATCTAAAACTATTTGGCCAGAGCTTTTTTATGCAATAATGAAGACTCCTTATACTTGTCGTTATAAACACTACCATCTCCAGAGGGATGAGGACAGAGAGAATCGTCTTTCTAGATCCCTGAAGTTGCCAGAGAAGTATGCCTTCTGTGTTGACGATACCCGTAAAGCTAAGTATAACATGGAGTGGAAAACCGATCTACCTATTGTAAATCCATTAGAAAACCCCATCTGGCAGGACACTCTAATATTTGATTGGCTTGGGGTTATAGAGGGTGCGTCTGAGATACATACTGTTGACACTTCTTGGCTACATTTGATAAGAACGCTACAACTAAATATTCCCAAATTCTATTATCAGGTGAGGGAGCTTATTATGATACAAGAAGGATACCTGAACGACGACCACGACAAAGGGTGGACGAGGATCTTCCCAGAAAATATTCAATCAACTTCTAAACCAAGGTATTGGCTAAAATGAAAAAAACAATAACCATAACCGTACATAACAGACCACACCTACTCCGAACGCTTCTTAAAGATTTGGTCAGAAACTATCTTGTTGGCTGGGATATTTTTCTATCTGTGGAACCAACTAGAGAGAGAGAAGAGGCGATAAATGTAATAGAAGAGATTCTATCAGATATAGATCATGAGATAATTCTACCTAATGTAAAACAAGGTGTAAGGGATAATCCGTTTGGTCTACTTTCTTACGTGTACGACGAGATTGGAAGCGATGTCAACATATACTTGGAAGAAGATATAGTAATTTCTCCAGATATTACAAAAATTGCTGACTGGTATATGACTCTACCTAGAGATGCATATAACGCCTACGCGGGAATTTCTCTATGTAATAAAAATTCTCTTAATAAAGACTACTCCGATAAAGATTCTCAAAGCTTTTTTGTTGACTCTTACAATTGGTCTGCACTTGGTTTTATAGTTGATAAACAAGGATGGCGAGATCAGCTAAAATTCAATTGGCATAGAGATGACCATCATCTTAAAAGGAGGGGCTGGGATTATTCTGTCCAAGCACATATATCATGGCATGGGCTGAAATGGTTAATACCTGAAATTAGCAGAAGTACCCATGTTGGAAAACATGGAACCCACTGTAATCCCAGTATTCAAAAAAGGCTTAATTTCGATTCTATAGTTTATGTTGATCATGATATATCTCATCCTGAATATTTTATATCAAATCACAATATAGACGAAATAAACAATATGTGTATCGTGGTGCCGTATAGAGATAGGGAACATCACATAGATCCATTCATACACGGGATGTCAAAACACATGGATTACTATCATCCGGAAATAGGTTATGAAATACACCTAATTGAACAGAGCGATGACAAGCAATTTAATCGGGCAAAACTTCTAAATATAGGATATAATATAAATAAGCATAGTGATTGTTATTTTTGTTTTCACGACATAGATTTAATACCGGAAGGAAGGTGTTGTGACTATTCCTCCCCTAACACCCCAGTTCACCTATCCGCCTTTTGCTCCCAGTTCAGATATGAATTGCCATACAAAGATATATTCGGCGGTGTCACCCTGTTTGATAAACTACATTTTGAAAAAGTTAATGGCTATTCTAACGAGTACTGGGGATGGGGTGGTGAAGACGATGATATGAAAAAGAGGATGGACAATCCAGCAAAACTGATAAAGCAAAGATTAGTTTCGAGTGAAGCAGCTATAATATGGCACAGAAGAAACGGAAGGTTTTTATCCTTAGATCATCCACATGCTCGCGATAATAAAGCACATCAAGCAAATATAAAGAAGCTCAGATCTAAATATGATTTTGGCGACGATGGTCTCAACACACTCGATTACGACCTTATTGAAAGTATTACACATGACTCATATACGATACATAGGGTGAAGGTGTAGATATGTATAAAATTAAAATAATAGGAAATTATTACAAGAATGAGCCGTTCTTCCTGAAAAAGGAGGTGGATAATGCACAAGGTTAAAATATTGGGTAACTATTATCAGGGCGATCTACACGACTATTTTGAAAGAATGAGTCAAGGGCAAGGTAAGTGGAATGATATACAGCTTGTAGAAAAAGATGAAGATACTCTTGTTATGATAAATTGGGTCGAAGGGCTGACCCCTAAAGACTCTATAATACTTCAGATGGAGCCTAGTTCTAGTATATCTAAGTTCCCCGGTATATTTAGGGATATTGCTGGGAATAGAGATAAAGTAGGATTTGGGCACGACACAAAGACCTACAGGAATACGATTGAATGGCACATATCTCCAACTTACTCACAACTCAAAAACAATGAGGTTGATTTAACCAAGACGAGGGAGATGTCCTCTATAATGTCGTCTGTCAGAACACTAGACGGTCACAATATGAGACTCGGGTTACTTTGTTATTTGTGCGACAATATAGAAATGGACGTATGGGGCAAGGGCCATGCAGCTAAATGGATTAACCCATATTCTCCATCGGCAGGCAGAGAACAGGGTTCTCTTCCATTCAGAGAAAAAGACGCTTCATTGTTTCCCTATAAGTACACCTATGCAGCAGAGAATACATATGAAAACAATTACTTTACAGAAAAGCTAGTCGATGCAATATTGTCTGAGTGTTTATGTTTCTATTGGGGCTGTCCTAATTTGCATGAGTTTATAGATTCAAGAGCCTATATTCCAATCACTGTTAGAGATTGCGAATACTCTTTGAATGTAATCAAGTGTGCGATTGCCAACAATGAATGGGAGAGAAGACTTCCATACATAAGAGCCGCTAAAGAAAAAATACTTGATGAGTTACAACTGTTTCCCACGCTAGAGAATATAATACAAAATAAAATTCCAACCGAAAAAGCTAGAGTTAAAAAAAAAGTAATCTCATTTAGTCTGTATGGCTCAAACCCACTCTACACAGACGGTGCTGTTAGATGTGTTAAATATGGCAAAGGGAAGTATCCTGATTGGGAGTGGCGATTCTATATAGGGGACTCTGTACCTAAATCCACTTGTGATAGCTTGCTGGAGATGGGGTGTAATTTGATATATATGAGGGGAGAGCCAGAAAACCACATCTCTACGTTTTGGAGATTCTATGCAGCGGAAGACTCAGACATAACAATTTTCAGAGATGCCGATTCGGTTATTCTATGGAGAGAGACGTATGCTGTTCGGGAATGGTTAAACTCTAATAAGTCGCTGCACTGCATGAGAGATCACTATCAGCATGACATCCCGATACTTGCGGGTATGTGGGGGATACGAGGTACCACCCCCAATATGAGGGAAATGATAGAATCCTTTGGCAAGCCAAATAAGAAGGGGGTTGACCAAGAGTTTTTAGGCCAAAAGATCTGGCCAATCCACAGGGATAACTCGATATCACATGTGGGTCACGAAAGGTGTATTCTATACGGGGAGTACAAAGAAAGAGACGCCAAAACAATAGATCAATTTGGTGCGATTCAACTAGACTTTCCCTCGTATAGAAAAGATACTGAACACGTAGGGCAAGTAGATCCCCCCGAGGAACACAATGTAGATTATTAATAAAAGGGCACCCCTTAATAGAGGTACCCTTCATAATGCTATTTGCTACCTATTACAGATACTCTAAAGACACATACATTCCATATTGCTCTTTAGATCCCGTAGATAATGGTGCGGCTGAAATCGCCACAGACCATGTGTGATGAGTAGCAACGCCCGTTCCACCGAAAGTTCTGTCGATAGGTGCGATTCCGTCGGTCTTGGTCGTAACGCTACCGTCTCCAAACTGTACATAAGTACCGCCAAAAAAGGTAGACTGATTACTGGTATTGGTTAGATATTGCGTCCATTTAGGCCACGCCATCCCAGAGCCACTAACAATCTCGGATGACTGTAAATGTTTCTGTCCTGATCCGGGACTATCTAGCAAAGGCATAACAATACCAGTACCTCCAACAGTATCGTAAGAACCAGCAACAGCGGCAGAAGCCAGTCTAGAATCTCCATTAGTATTGGAAGAAGAATCAAGACCATTATAGAAAACCACACCAGCACTATTGGTATAGTAGTTCTTAGTAACTAATTGGGCTGGCCAAGGCTCTCCCCACCATAAAATATCACCACTTCCTACAGCGTTTGAAGTAGTACCCGCTGACCCCTGACTACTAAAGGAGGTACCATTATGATTGGCGATTTCAGCGAGTTTAGTGTTGACGCCACTAGCGGGATAGTTGACACTAGCCCTATCGTAGATTCTAAGTTGACAATTTTGGACCTTGACTGCTGCGGTGTGACCAAATTCAATACCTAATGTTCCCTGAAAAGTTTTAACCCCAGAAAGGCCAATATTTGCAGCTGTGCCAAAAGCACCCGCGATATTGGTTTGACCACTGGGAAAAGTGCTAGACAGATATTTAATATTATTTGTCTCATCTTTATACGTACTACCGGTAGAATTGGCTACATAGGTTGTTCCTTGATAGGCCCCTATTTGCACTGAAGAACCGGCAGTAGCTCCGTAAAAAGCCAGACCGGAACCAGACAGGGTATCGAGAGCCGGTTGGCCATTAGCCTGTTTTAGTAATTGAAACCTGATTTCTGCCATCTTTAAGTTCTCCTAAGATAAAGTTTTACTCTAGTTATACACATAAAAGGTATTTTATTATAAATTTAAGCCTTAATATACCATAAGGCAGTTATAACGCGACGTCTTTAACCAAGGATTGGTGGCTGATCCCAGTTTATTGGAGGATCTACAGGTGGGTTATCGTTGGCCGGATCATCATCTCCCGGATCGTTTGGATTATCTGGATCATCGCCACCGCCACCGCCACCGCCTCCGTCAGGATCGCAATAACAAGCACCCGCCTCCTCGAATTTTACCTCTCCCGTATCTGGGTCTATTGTTTCATAATCCTTCTTTTCTGGACACCCTACCCATATAGGAACCCATTTATAGTTTAGTCTAACGGCAACTACCCAGACATACCCATTAACCTCTTCTTGGGAGAGGGAGGGGTCAAAGTTATGCACCGTTATCGATTCTTTTAGGTGGCAGTTAGCGTCCTCGCCGCCTGTTTGTTGGTCGATCCTATAGACATTCATCTTAAAATTTGTTGGATCGCATGGGCTTTTAGGGGCTTTTATTCCACCTTGAGCGGTGCCCATTAGTATCTGAGGCCCTCCAGACCAAACTTTTCTTTGATAATCCCACATTAAGTTAACGGGACCAGTCTTCCATTTAGTTCTATCCCCTATTGCGTCTTCATCAAATTCAAACACGCTTTTCCCCTGCGGCACAGGTCTATCAGCTAAGTCGGCTCCCCAGCCGGAGATCATTAACGGTCCCCTCATGCCTGTGGTCTGAACTCTTGAAATACCGCTGCGGTCGGTTTTTCGTATATTAATTTGTGCCCCGGCATTATTTGCCATTAGATGGAAATCTGTTTCTTCTATAAACGTACTCCCGTCATCACCTGCTAGCTGAGAAAAATAGGGGCTGAGGTACATCGAAGTCGGACCGGCGTGACCTCCGTACGGTCCAGAATCCTTACCACCAGATGGTGTTTCAAATCCAAACGAACCTCCTCCACCACCCTTCCTTACCGTAATGGGAGAAAAAATTTGTTCCTGACTACACACATGCGTAGTAGCATCCGTGGCAAAATACCCAGCACTCTCTGTAGCACTAGTGACTGAGGCGGAGACATCTGTTCCCATAATAAATTACTTCCTTCTTTATGTCAGTTTCCTAGATTGTTTTGATTAACTGCAACATTTTGCTTAATGCCCCAGTTGATAGCAGCCGCATCATCGGCATTAAACCTGTTCTGGGCCAAAGGACCGTCACTAAAGTCCGTTTTCTCAAACTTGTGCTTAGGTAATGGTCTTTTTTCTATTTTATCTCGTTGTTTTTTAGCTGCCGCCCATATGTTTTTATTGATTCTGCCCATTCTATCTATATTATATTTAGCCAGTTTACCAAAGGTAGGAGTGTATGTGCTTAATTTATAACTCGTCTTAACACCCCCGGAAACATCAACACTTATACTCATATCTGTAACATAAGGTCCGGTAGAGACAAATCTTTCTCCTATGTTATTCATAGGTGCCCCATGAACCTCGATAGAGCCAGTCTCTAAGGCCGCTTGTTTTTGCACGCCTGCGGTAGCACTAATCCCCCCTACTGACTGTAATGTGGCCCATGACCCGAACGTTTCTGGACGTAAGGATTCATCTGCGGAAACTTCAGCTTTTCCATTAAAACCACCTATCAGAGGTTCTCCGTCTGCATCTTCGCCAAACACAGTACCCCAAGGTCCAAAACGATATCTGGTACTTTCTTGAGGAACACAGGCCCAACTCGGTATAACTAGATCAGGAGGAATCGGGAATTGGCAAGAATTTTTTCCTGCATTAATATACATTGCTGGCGTTACATCTAAGTCGAAAAAATACTTACAAAGGACAGTCAATCCAAAATCGGGAGTCGTGACATCATCATAGAACCTCACCTGAGCACCGAACTTAAACGGAACCATAAACCCGGAGCCATGCCAGTACTGCTCTTTATCGGGAGAACCTTTAGTGCTTGATACTCCGGAAACAGTCCCACCCGCCATCGCCCAGTCGCTTCCTAGGTTACTGTAGTCGTAAGAACCATTCGCTGGCCATACAGACATACTTTTTTGACGGCCCTGACTGTCGAGAAACTTTAAGTCACTAACAATAGTATTTTGTAGAAAAGCCGCGTCAGCTATTTCCCAAGTTCTTACTTCCTCATAAGATCCGGGTGGCGTATACGCCATTTGATCATAGTCTGTATACTCCCCCTCAAGAGGGACGAAGAATTCCTGCAAGGCATACGTATTAACCACATTTGACACAGCTTTAAATATCTCGTCTGAAAGCTTATTCTGTGCTATTACCCATCCTTTTCTAGCACGATTACCATCTGTTTCTAGCATGTCTCTATTATTAAGCTCACCCCCTATAACCTTATTCAAAATGTCTACGGTCGGAGCCACAGAACCTGTCCAAGGGCAGCTAAGGAGACTATTATAGCCGTTAGGTTCATCTCCTTTTATTGTTTCAAAGGTTTTGAATATCTCCCAAGTCTGCTTCCCCGCTAGGGCCATTCTTAGTTCAGACAACGTCGCTTTGTAAGTCCTTCCACCCTCCGTGTTGCCCACCTTTATAGAGATCTTTTTAGTTCCGTCGGCAGTAGTCATTCCGGGACCACTACCAAAAATCTCAGAGGTGGTTTTGTAGTTTTCCGTTTTGTATGTACTGGCGTTATTCTGTCCGAAAATAGGAATACAGTCCCCTACAGGAATCGCCTGATACCTAGTTCTAGCACCCCCATAGATTAATTTTTGCGAAACCGCATCCGCGTACTCTCTTCCAAAATTTGATGATATTAAATTCCCCGATGCTCTTTCTTGGGCAATGAATTCCTCTATAGCCTTTTCGTTTGGAGGAGCACCCTTGTTGGTCACTTTAAGTTTTATTGTTGCCTCTGCTATAAAATCACCACCATTAATTACCAGACCCGTAATTGGATCTTTCGGCAGGCTGTCCCATCCATCTTCTGGCTGTATCATCCAGTAAAAATCCAGCTGGAACATATCACAGACTTCACTTATCAATGCATTTAAGCTCTTTACCGGGCCATTTATCCTATAATTATATGAGCTAGTTCCTATAGCTGTGATTAATTCATCTACATCTAGGGTATATTCTGTATCCATAAAATGCAATCTACCACCAAATGGAGTCGATGTGGCGGTCGCTTTTTTCCCCAGTTTTTTTAATGTATCAAGTAT
>Ga0115000_10005195_pt1 | contig 10479 bp, 7 predicted proteins | sample ArcticOcean_MG_C_6_FD_89690 | JGI IMG/M metagenome (GOLD analysis project Ga0115000, IMG submission 89690) | Marine microbial communities from western Arctic Ocean - ArcticOcean_MG_CB8_128 | ecosystem: Environmental > Aquatic > Marine > Oceanic | place: Arctic Ocean: Canada Basin | collected... | reverse complement strand
GTCATCATAGAATGCTGTATAACTTCTCCTTCTTCAAGACCCATTCTGTCCATCATTTTAGCAACTCTGTCTGAGCCAAACAGTCTCATTAAGTTGTCTTCTAAAGAAACATAAAATTGAGAGCTTCCTGGATCTCCTTGTCTACCTGAACGACCTCTTAATTGCCTATCAACTCTTCTGGAATCATGTCTTTCAGTGCCAATTATTGCTAATCCACCATTTGTTTTAACCTCTTGATTGATCTTTATATCTGTTCCTCTACCAGCCATGTTTGTTGCTATAGTCACTACTCCTGCATTACCTGCTTCGGTTACAATATCTGCTTCTTTTTTATGGAGTTTAGCATTTAAAACATTATGCTTTATTTTTTTTATAGATAGCATTTTTGCTAATAATTCTGAAATCTCAACCGAAGTAGTTCCTATTAAAACTGGACGACCTTCATTAGCAACTTTTGTAACATCTTCAATAACCGCGTTGTATTTTTCTCTTTTTGTTTTGTATATTAAATCGTTGTTATCTTCTCTTGTAATAGGTCTATTTGTTGGAATTTCAACTACATCTAATTTGTAAATATCCCAAAATTCTCCAGCTTCAGTTATAGCAGTTCCTGTCATTCCAGAAAGTTTTTTATACATTCTGAAGTAGTTTTGAAGTGTAACAGAAGCAAATGTCTGAGTAGCATCTTCAATTTTTACATTTTCTTTTGCTTCAATAGCTTGATGAAGACCGTCAGAATACCTTCTGCCATCCATTATTCTTCCGGTTTGCTCATCCACTATTTTAACCTTGTTGTCCATTAGAACATATTCAGTGTCTTTTTCAAATAGGGTATAAGCTTTTAATAATTGATTAAGAGTGTGTATTCTTTCACTTTTAATCGCAAATTCATTATAAATTTTTTCTTTTTCTTCAACCTCTAAGCTGACGTCTAGTTTTTTACTCTCTATTTCAGCTAGTTCAATTGAAAGATTTGGCAATACAAAAAAATGTGAATTATCTTTATCGTCAGAAATATCGTCAATTCCTTTATCTGTTAATTCTATTTGATTGTTTTTTTCATCTATTACAAAATATAAATCAGAATCCACTTTTGGCATTTCTCGATTATTATCTTGCATATAAAAATTTTCAGTTTTTTGGAGTAATTGCTTAACACCTTCTTCACTTAAATATTTTATTAATGCGGAAGTTTTTGGCAGACCTCTAAAAACCTGAAATAGGTGAAACCCTCCTTCTTCAGTATTCCCTTCACTAATTAATTTTTTTGCTTTTGCTAGAACTTGAATTAATAGTTGTTTTTGTTTCTGAACTATTGAATGAACTTTAGGTTTTAACTGATCAAATTCGTGAATATCCCCTTTTGGAACGGGTCCAGAAATAATTAATGGCGTTCTAGCGTCATCAATTAACACTGAATCCACTTCATCTACAATTGCGTAGGAATGTTTGTTTTGTACTAAATCTGAAGATGAATGAGCCATATTGTCTCTTAAATAATCAAAGCCAAACTCATTATTAGTTCCATAAGTAATATCTGAATTATACGCTTTTTTTCTTCCTTCAGAGTTAGGATTGTAATGATCAATACAGTCAATACTAAGACCATGAAATTCAAATATTGGAGCCATCCAAGCGCTATCTCTTTTTGCTAGATAATCATTAACAGTTACAAGATGAACCCCGTTTCCAGTTAATGCGTTTAGATAGACTGGAAGTGTTGCAACTAATGTTTTACCCTCACCTGTATGCATCTCTGCGATCTTCCCTCTATGAAGAGCTATTCCGCCAATGAGTTGAACATCATAGTGAACCATATCCCATGTCACTTCTTTTCCTGCAGCATTCCATTTGTTTAGCCAAATCGCATTACTACCCTCAACTGTGACGTATGTTTTTTCAGAAGAAAGATTCATGTCAAAGGTTGTTGCAATTACTTTTATTTGAGAATTTTCTTTAAATCTTTTTGCAGTTTCTTTTACAACTGCAAAAGCTTCAGGAAGTATTTCGTTTAACTTTTCTTCTAACTTCAAATTTGATTGCTCAGTAATTAAATCAATTTCCTGAAATAACTCATCTTTTTCATCAATACTTGAAGAAGAATCTATTTTTTCTTTTATAAGTGAAATTTGTTGATTAAAGGACTCTTTAACAGACTGAATCCCTTCCTTGAACTCAATAGTCTTATTTCTAAGTTCATCGTGGTTTAATGAGGAAATTTTATTGTCAAAACTTAAAATTTCTTCTACTATTCCTTCAACCTCTTTTAAATCTTTTTTTGATTTATTACCAACAAAAACATTAAGTATAGAGTTTATTAAGCTCATTAGTATATTATATTTAGATCAAATTTAAGCAAAAAAAAAGCCTCAAAAGAGACTTTAGTGAAGTTTTTAAAAGACCTAATATTCATCTTCATTCCAAAGATAATCTTCATCCGTTGGATAATCAGGCCAAATTTCTAAAATTGACTCATAAGTCTCTTCTTCTTCTTCTTCAATTTCTTGTAAATTCTCTATTACCTCTAACGGCGCACCTGTTCTTATAGAAAAATCAATTAATTCATCTTTATTTGCCGGCCAAGGTGCATCACTTAAATACGAAGCTAATTCTAGTGTCCAATACATAATTCTAAATTTTTAATATTTGCAAAAATAAATTTTTAATTGACTCATGCAATGTTTTAAAGAAAAATTTAATGTTATTTTTTTTTAGTAAAATAAAATAAGACTATAATTAAAAAGAAAAAAAGTGCAATTCTGTAAATATAATCTCCATACTTAACATAAAATGTAATTTGATTAGATAAATTAATAGAGCTATTTATCACTCCACTTTCATTATAACCAATAGTTTTTAATACGTCTCCTCTTTTATTTATTACAGCAGATATTCCCGTATTTGCACTTCTAGCTATATCTCTTCTGGATTCGATTGCTCTTATTTTAGAATAACTTAAGAGTTGTTTATGTCCGGGCGAATTATTCCACCAGCCATCATTGGTTATAATTGCTAGAAATTGAGCTCCATTTCTTACATATTCATTTATGTATTCACCATACATTGATTCATAACAAATTATTGGTGCAATCTTATTATTATCATTTGTTGTAAAAACGGTTCTGTTTGTTTGAGTAGCTCTTGACATAATTGTTCCGCCAAAGTCCAAAAGCACATTCCCTAAAACAGGTTTTAGAATTTGTTTATAAGGAATGTTTTCTACTCCTACAACCAATTTAGATTTATGGTAGATTTGTTTTTGATTGGAGTTTATAAAGCTACTGTTATATATGTCAAGCCAGATACTGTCATTAATGTAATTTGAACTATTGGTTTTGGTTAGTTTTGAATTATAAATTTTATAAAATTGAATTCCACTTATTAATTGTGAATTTTTACTATTTAAATATGAATTTAAATCTTGATAAAAAGGAGTTTCAAAAAAATCAGTCATTGAATAACCTGGACTTTCTGAAAAGTATGTTTCCGGAGTAAAAATTATTTTATTATTAAAAACCCTATGGCTAGTGATTTGTTTAAATTCCTTCAGAATATTAAAATTAGTTCTACCATACTTTTCATTGTAAGGGTCTATGTTGGGTTGAATAATAGATATATTTATTGAATTCTCACTTATCGTTTGGTTATTGTATATAATAAGCGAAATAATTATAGGAATTGATACATTTAATAAAGAAATAGAAAATGTTTTTAAATAGTTATTTTTCTTTAGAATATAATTACTGTAAGCTTTATAAAAAAGCAAATTAACAATAAGTACCCATAATGTACCCCCAAATGACCCTGTATATTCAAACCATTGAATTAAATAATGAGATTCTGAAAAAACATTACCCAATACTAATGATGGCCAAGAAAAATCCCAAGTTAAATTAAATTTTTCAAAAACAATCCACGATGAAATAAAATAAATAAGGCCTAGTTTGTTTCCAATTTTTTTTGAAATTAGACTGTAAGAAGAGAATACTAAAGCCATTAAAAACGAATAAAGTAAAATGGCAAATATCATCCCAAAAACTGTGGAATAAATTATCCACCAACAGGTGATTGTATTCCAAATAAAAAAAGATAAAAAACTATAAGTAAATATTTTTTTTATTGATTTGTGTCTTAATTTATTTTCAACTATTAAAAGAGGAACAAAAGCTATAAAAATTAAAAAAACTATTCCATTAACAGGCCAAGAAAACCCTAAAAGAAGACCAGATATGATGCTGTATAAAAGATGTTTTTTATTCAAAAATTTATTAATATTTTCATTAGCAAGTTACTAAATTCAAAAATTAATCAGTAATTATTAAACCGTAATAAACTAAGTTCTTTTAAATTACTAATTTTAAAAAATGAAATTATTTTTTTTTATTCCTAATGCTTTTACTTTATTAAACCTTTTTTTTGGTTGTGTTGCAGTTGTTTTAGGGCTTTCTGGCAATCTAGAATATCTTTTGTTATTTGTAGTTCTTGGACTTGTCTGTGATTTTTTAGATGGGTTTTTTGCTAGACTTTTAAAAGTGAATTCAACTTTAGGTGTGCAATTAGATTCGCTTTCTGATTTGGTTTCTTTTGGAATGACGTCCTCAGTTGTAATGTTTTTGTTGATTCAGAAATCAGAACTAGTTTTAGACAACACATCTAATTTTATTAGCTATTTACCGTACTTCGCATTTCTAATTACAATAGCTTCCTCATATAGATTAGCAAAATTTAATCTTAGTTTAGATCAATCAAGTTTTATTGGGCTGCCAACTCCGGCAAATGCTATTTTAATAGTATTTATTCCTTTTTTATTTGAGCAGTTTAATAAAACTTACTATTTAGAAAATACTTATTTTTTAATTTCTATTGTAATAGTTTCTTCTTACTTGTTAATTTGTAACATGAAAATGTTTTCTTTTATATTGAAAAGTTTAAAATTTAATGATAATCGTTTGGTTTTTATATTTGTTTCTTTGAGTATATTATTGTTTATTTTTTTTAAGGTTGCAGCTTTTCCATTAACAATAATTCTTTATTTACTTTTTAATTTGTTCAGAATTAAATTTTAAATTTTTTTTTCTGAATTCAAAGTTTTGACCTAAGTATAATTTTCTTACCATTTCATCTTTTGCTAAATCTTCAGGCACACCATCTTTTAGAATATTACCTTCAAACATTAGATAAGTTCTGTCAGTGATAGCTAATGTTTCTTGAACATTATGATCGGTTATTAAAATTCCGATATTTTTACTTTTTAAGTGTGAGATGATTTTTTGAATATCTTCAACTGCTATTGGATCAACCCCTGCAAAAGGTTCATCTAAAAGCACAAACTTTGGATCAGTTGCTAAAGCCCTTGCGATTTCTGTTCTACGTCTTTCACCTCCAGACAATAAATCCCCTCTATTTTTTCTAATTTTACCTAAATTAAATTCATCAATTAAAGAATTCATTTTAGTCGTTCGATCTTGCTTTGATAACGATGTGAGTTCTAAAACAGCCATTATATTGTCTTCAACAGAAAGCTTTCTAAAAACAGAAGCTTCTTGAGCTAAATAGCCAATTCCTTTTTGTGCTCTTGCGTACATGGGTAATGCAGAGATGTCCTCATTATCTAATGAAATAACTCCACCATCAGGTTTGATTAATCCAACGATCATGTAAAAGGAAGTAGTTTTTCCAGCTCCGTTAGGTCCAAGTAGACCAACTATTTCACCTTGATTAACTTCAATAGTTATTTCATTAACTACTTTTCTTCCTTTATATGATTTAAATATTTTATTAGCTTTTAGTTTCATTGTAATAATCTAATTATTTATTCCTTCTTTTTTTTCTTTCCTTAAAACAAACTTAGAAATATATATACTTATTTGATATAGTATTATAATAGGAATTGCTACTATAATTTGACTAGCGATATCAGGAGGGGTTATAATAGCCGATAATACTAAAACAATAACAAGAGCAATTTTCCTGTATTTTTTCATTATTTCTGGAGTTACTAGCCCTATTTTTGTCAAGAAATAAATTATTATAGGTAACTCAAAAATAAGTCCAGAAGCTAAGACAGAGGCTCTTATTAAACCAACGTAACTATCTAGATCAAAGTCATTAAAAATCTCACTACTTACGCTATATGATCCTAGGAAATTTATTGAAAGTGGGGTAACAATATAGTACCCAAAAAGAACGCCAATAAAAAATAGAATTGACGAAACTAAAATAAAACCTTTTGCATTATTTTTTTCATTATCATGTAGACCAGGACTTATGAAACTCCAAAATTGATATATAACATATGGAAATGAAATTATAAATCCAGCAGTTATTGACATCCATATGTGAGCCGAAAACTGCCCTGACATTGTTCTGCTTTGAATTCTGAAAGGCATTTCGTTTATACAAAAACTATCATCCAGCCCAAGTTTATTGGAGAGGGCACATAGCATGTCATATGTGAAGAAGTCGATGTTTTTTGGTCCAAATAGAATTTTGTCAAAAATAAAGTCTTTAGCTAAGAATGCTATAGATCCAGCAATAAGAATTGCTAAAACAGATCTTATTAAGTGCCATCTTAGGTCCTCAAGATGATCAAGAAATGACATTTCATCTACTTTAGTTTTTTCCATTAAGATAGTCCTTCATTAAGTATATTATGTAAGTGAATAATTCCAATGTAATTATCGTTGTCCTGAACAATTAATTGAGTTATTTTATTCTTATTCATTATTAATAATGCTTCGGATGCTAGTGTTTCGGAATTAATAGTTTTAGGAATTTTTGACATAAAATATTTTGCAGAAACTGTATTCATTTTTTTGCCTGAAGATAAAAACCGTCTCAAATCTCCATCAGTAATTATCCCTACAGCTTTATTGTTGTTGGTAATCGCGGTAGCACCAAGCATTTTGTTTGATATTTCATTGATGATAGTAGTAAGGTTGTCCTTTTCCTTTACACTTGGTTTTTTGTTTTTTAAAATAATTTCTTTAACTTTTAAATGTAGTTCCTTTCCCAAGGATCCACCAGGGTGATATCTAGCAAAGTCATTTTTTTTGAACCCATTTAATTCTGACAAACATATTGCTAAAGCATCTCCAATAACCAATTGGGCAGTAGTACTTGTAGTCGGAGCTAAATTATTTGGACAAGCCTCTTTTTTAATAAAACTTTTTAAAAAGAAATCAGAATTCGATCCTAAAAAAGAACTTTTGTCTGATGAAATGGCTACCAATATAACTTTAATTTTTTTTAAAAATGGCACTAGTGTTTTAATTTCAGAAGTATTTCCGCTTTTAGAAATTAAAATCACAATGTCATTATCTTGTACAATTCCTAAATCTCCATGTACAGCTTCAGCAGCATGCATGAAAATTGCTGGAGTTCCAGTAGAATTAAATGTTGCAACAATTTTTTTACCAATAAGTGCACTTTTTCCAACGCCTGTGACAATAACTCTACCATTTATAGCGTGAATAGCTTTAACTGAATTTTCAAAATCAGAGTCAATAAAATTTGATAAGTTTAAAATTGCTTCACCCTGATTTTTGATGCTTTCTTGAGCAGTTTTTAATATGTTGAAATTTGAATTCAAAATAGTTTTTTAAATAATGTTTTAGTGTTATCTTGTATGTAACAAATGTACAAAATACCTTGATAAGCAAAACATGACTTTAGAATTGAATTTAAAAAAAGAATTAAAAACTTTATTTGGTTTTTCAAGCTTTAAAGGAGAACAGGAGCAAATAATAAATTCAGTTTTACAGAAAAAGAGTGTCATGGTAATAATGCCAACTGGAGCTGGAAAATCATTATGTTTTCAATTGCCAGCGTTATTATCTAAAGGTACAGCATTGGTGGTTTCTCCATTAATTGCTTTAATGAAAAATCAAGTTGATGTTATTAGAGGAATTTCTTCAAATGATGGTATTGCACATGTTTTAAATTCTTCACTAAATAATACGGAAATTCAAAATGTAAAAACGGATATTTCAAATGGAATTACAAAACTTTTATATGTCGCTCCAGAATCATTAGCTAAACAAGAATATATTGATTTTCTAAGTGAGTCAGACATTTCTTTTTTAGCCATTGACGAAGCTCATTGTATTTCTGAATGGGGACACGATTTTAGACCAGAATACAGAAACTTAAATTCAATTTTAAATAAAATAAAGAGCAATATCCCTATAATAGCCCTAACAGCAACAGCAACCCCTAAAGTCCAAGAAGATATAATAAAAAACCTGAGCATCAATGGTGCTGAGCTCTTCAAATCTTCTTTTAATAGACCTAATCTTTTTTATGAAATCAGAAATAAAACTTCTAATATAAATAAGAATATTATATCATTTATTAAAAATAGAGATGGTAAATCAGGAATTGTCTATTGTTTATCAAGAAAAAACGTAAATGAACTTTCCCAAACATTACAGGTTAATGGAATAAATGCTCTTCCTTATCACGCAGGTCTTGAATCTAAAACTAGAGTTAAAAATCAAGATATGTTTTTAATGGAAGAATGTGATGTGATAGTAGCCACAATTGCATTTGGAATGGGGATTGATAAGCCCGATGTGAGATTTGTAATTCATCATGATATTCCAAAAAGTTTAGAAAGTTATTATCAAGAAACTGGTAGAGCAGGAAGAGATGGTGGAGAAGGTCATTGCTTGGCTTTTTATTCGTTTAAAGACATTGAGAAGTTAGAAAAATTCATGTCAGGAAAAGCTCTAGCCGAGCAAGAGCAGAGTTATTCTTTATTAGATGAAATAGCAGCTTATGCGGAAACTTCAATGTCTAGAAGAAAATTTATTTTAAACTATTTTGGGGAAGATTTTGATGAAATTAATGGAGAAGGAGCTTTGATGGATGATAATATGAAAAATCCTAAACCTAAAATCAAAGTCAATCAACAAGTGAAAATAGTTTTAGACTTGATTGAAAAAACAAAGCAGCAATATAGAATTAAAGAATTAGTCGGTTATCTTGTCGGAGAAGAAACAAATTTATTAAGATCTCATAACGTTAATAAAAATGATTTTTTTGGCTCTGGAAAACAATTTGATAAAGTTTTTTGGCATTCATTGATAAGGCATATGCTAGTGGAAAGGCTAATTGAAAAATTAGTTGAGTCTTATGGAGTTATTAAAACAAATAAAAGTTCAAGAAATTATTTATCAAAACCTTTTGATTTCTATATTACAGAAAATCATAAATATTTAGAAGAAGAAAGATTGAATAACCAAAAGCAAATGATTCAAAAAAATGTTTTTGATAAGGTTTTGTTTTCGATTTTAATTTCTGAGAGAAAAGAAATAGCTAAATCTAAAGGTATCCCCCCTTATGCTATTTTTCAAGAATCATCCATCGAAGAAATGGCTTTTAAATATCCAATTTCTATAGATGAATTAAAAAATATTAACGGAGTAGGTGAAGGAAAAGCTTCTAAATTTGGTCAGTCTTTCGTTATTTTAATTAATGATTATGTTAAAGAAAATGACATTACAAGACCAGAAGATTTAATAATTAAAACAACAGGATCTAATTCTGCTTTGAAGCTATTTATAATTCAAAGTATAGATAGAAAAATTCAACCCATTGATATTGCTGATTCTAAAGGAATTAAATTGTCAGAATTAATTAAAGAACTTGAGACTATAGTATTTTCAGGTACTAAGTTGAATATTGCTTATATGATTGATGAGATTTTTGATGAAGATCAACAAGAAGAATTATATGATTATTTTATTGATTCCGAATCTGATGATATCAATTTAGCAATTGATGAGTTTGACGGAGATTATGAAGAATTAGATTTGAAATTATATAGAATAAAATTCATAAATGAGGTGTCTAACTAATATTTAAAACTTATAAATTTATTTTTTTAATTTCCTAGCTTTAGTTTAACTTGCGGCCTTTAAATTAATTACAGCTAAATGAAAGAAGGTATTTACGCAAAAATAAAAACCAATCAAGGTGACATTTTATTAACACTTCACTACAAAAAAACACCAGGTACTGTTGCAAATTTTGTTGGATTGTCTGAAGGGAAAATTGATAATTCTTTTAAATCAAAAAACGAACCATTTTATGATGGAATTAAGTTTCATAGAGTGATCCCCGAATTTATGATTCAAACAGGTTGTCCACAAGGAACAGGAACAGGTGATCCTGGCTATAAGTTTGATGATGAATTTCATCCTGATCTAAAACATGACAAGCCAGGTATTCTTTCTATGGCGAATTCTGGAAAAGCTACAAATGGAAGTCAGTTTTTTATAACTCATATCCCAACAGAATGGCTAGATAATAAACATACTGTATTTGGAGAAGTTATAGAAGGTCAAAACGTAGTTAATGACATTAAAGAGGATGATATAATTAGTTCAATTGAAATAATCAGAATAGGTGAAGAAGCAGGTTCTTGGGATGCTTCATTTAATTTCACGGAATTTAAATCAAAAAAAGAGAATGATC
>Ga0115000_10005193_pt1 | contig 10481 bp, 5 predicted proteins | sample ArcticOcean_MG_C_6_FD_89690 | JGI IMG/M metagenome (GOLD analysis project Ga0115000, IMG submission 89690) | Marine microbial communities from western Arctic Ocean - ArcticOcean_MG_CB8_128 | ecosystem: Environmental > Aquatic > Marine > Oceanic | place: Arctic Ocean: Canada Basin | collected... | reverse complement strand
TTCTTCTTTAGCATCCATTCCAATGGCGACGAAGTTACGAGTTTCTCGTGCGAGACGTCGAGAACGACAACGCCTTTATGCGCGGTGGCAGTAGGTATTGCCAACTCGAAGTGCCGGGGAAGGCCGACGACGATTGCATTTTCTTCTTCTTCTCTTTCTTCTTCACCTCTTTTCTCTTCAGCACGCAAACATTCTTCGAATCGTCTCAGCAGCGCTTTCTGTACCTCTGCTTGCGCACCGCTCGGATTGTTGGTGATTATTACGAGCTTCATATCGTCGTACTCGTAAGAGTTGAGAAGTGAGGTAAAAGGTGATTTTTAAAAAGCTGTCGAGCAAATCATTCTCTCATCAGACGAAAAAAACGCACCCAAAAAGGAGCTAAAAATAGGTGAATTTTGGTTTGCGAAAACCTCTTTCTTCTCTCTTCCTTTCATTCGCGCGCGCACAGATTCAGCTCACCGCCGCGCTCATATATAATAATGGACGAACTGCTCGCATTATTAGAGGGTGATGATGCCGATGATTTACCTTATTCAAAGACATCCTCCCCGTCTTTCTCTTTTTCTCTCCGACGACTTCTGAAACACGCGAAATATTTACGAGAGGGGTGCAAGCTCAACGACGCGACGGTTTCACGAGCCGCTTTGCGCGACTCTGAGGCGATTGAAGAGTGATGCAAACGAGTTCGAGCGTGTAAAAGCATGAAAGACAAGAAGAATGTAACTACCTGCGGTATCGAATCTACGATGATGACAGCATCGTTATCCTCCTCATTCGCGCGCTCCCCTATTATTAGGGGACGACAAAAAGGACATCAAAGAGAAGGAGGCAAAAATACGCGGACTAAAATCGAACAAGACGAACGGGTACAAACGAACGCGTCAACCTCTTCGTCATCGAGTAGAGCAAAGCCTTCGACAACATCATTATTGATATCATCATCAATAAAGTCCTCCTCCTCGATACGCGAACGACGTGCGCGAGATATAGAGCGAGCGAAAACTCGGCGAGAAGAACGAGAGAGGAAAGCGAAAGAGAAGAAGGAGGAGGAGGAGAAAGAAGCCAACGACAAACGAATGATGCTCACTTCGCGAGCAAAAGAGGCGAAGAGACTAGTTCTTTCGCGAGAAAACACCACCAAAGATAGGAAGAACAAAAGCAGCGACGACATGACGGAAAAAACGAAGAAATCAAATCCATCTTCATTTCAGAGGCGTAGTCCGCGTTCGCGGCGTGAACGAAAAAGGCCGTCGTACATGAATGCGGTGAGAGAAAAAGATGTCGACGCGCAAACGGTGCTCACAATTGAAGAGGTTTTGGAGGCGCTCATCGCTGCTACTGTGCGCAGTGCCTCGAACGCGGCGTGGAAACGTGCAAAGATGCTGGCGACGCAAGCAAAGGTAAAAGAGAGAGAAATACTTGCCTCGATACCAGTAAGCAACGGTGAGAGTGACTGCTGTCGTACAAAAGCCGCCACCCCGGCGACAACTTCAAAGAAGGAAAAGAAACCAACTAAGCTTATAAACTTTGTCGACGTGGTAAAAGCTGCGGCAAAAGAATCTGCGCTACAGAAAAGGAACAGAGAACGTAAAGAGGAGAAAGAACGCGATCTTGCAGAAAAAAAGCGACTCGAAAAGATCGCGTTTAAGAAACAGCGCGAAAAGGCTGAACTCTTGAGAGTAAAGCTCGAAGAACTTCGCAAGGAAAAAGAAAAGTTGGAAGATGAAAAGAAGAGAGTAATGAAAGAGAAGAAAAGGATTGCAGACGAGAAGAAAGCTTGGAGAGAAGATCGTCAAAGGGGAAGAGATCAAGCTGCTCTCGAAGTAGCGAGAAATGCTAGAGAAAAAGCAGAAGTAAACGCATTTGTAGACGCTTTAGTCAACGAGATCGTGCGCGACTTTAGCAGGAAAGCACCGGTGCTGAGAGTTCCAGTAGATATTAGGAGGAGAAATAGACGGCAACAGGATGTAACAGTATAGAACACGTGACTACTAAATTTACAACAAATCACTGATTGGCGGTCTATTAACAATTCTCTCGGCTTCTTTTGCGGTTTTTTTGAGTTGTTCGGAAACATACGGAGCGCGCGGAATTTGCGCCAAGAGTTCGGCGGTGCGTTTGAAAACTCTGGCAATATCACCCTCTTGCAAAGACGTATCGGTCTTAATCTGCGACCAACTCACGCCGCTCGCCCACTGTTCGAGTAAAGCGGCGAGGTCTTGCGAAAGGCTGAGCGGAGCGTTGTCTATACGAGATGCGTATTGAAGATCGGCAATATCTTCGAGGTCCGGAACGAAAGAGGCGAGTATCGTGTCGAGTTCTTCAGACGGCCCGTAGTAGGCGTTGACAGCACGATTCGCATCTGAAGACATCGCGCCGCAGACGCCCGCGAGACTGGTGACGGAGATCGTTTCCGGTAGGGCGCTGAGAACGGTTCCTATCCAAAGTTCGTTTTCGCCTCGGAAAGCCATGCACACCTCGCCAAACGCGAGAATTTCAATTTCCTCGTCGTCGGTTTCGCTTGTCTTTCTTACTCGTACGAGCGCGTTTCGATGCTCTAAAATATCCACGACGCGCATGAAATCGTCCCATCCCGCGGCAGAATACTCGCGAGTTCGAGCTTCTAACTTGCGCGTGCGCTCGCTCAGCTTATCAGACTTTGCTCTTCTTTTCTTTTGTAACTTCATCTCTCGGCGAAGCAATCCTACGTTGCTCAACTCCCCAAGATCGATCTGAATCCCCTCGATTTTTTTCCTTTGCGCTTCGAGGTAACTCGCGGTGTCCGTATCTTCTTCAAATGTTGAGAAGGCATCGCACGTCCCCGGTAAGTTCGCAGCCGCGGCACTCGTCTTCGCGTTTCCGTTTGCACGGTATAACTTGCTCGAACGTCTCCAGCGAATGGATGACTCCGAAGGCGGGTTGCCACACGACTCGCGAATTTCTGTGAAAGGCATGGTTTCATTCGAGGAAGCGCCGATATAACTCGTTGAGACGATTTTGTGCGCATCGAATCGATACCACATGCCATCAGCACCTAGACCAGTGAACTCCCCCAACGGAGAAGGTGCTTCTTCCGGCCTTTGTGCGCTGACGACGAGCACAGGAAGCGATCCTCGAAGTTTCCGTCTCTCGATGATTTCGCGGGAGACTTTCTCGCCGTCCTCGTCAGGATCTTCTTCTGCGATGTAATCGCTCTCAAAAATACCGTCCACGTCCACGTCTTCGTTCGCAAAGAACTCTGTCACGGACTCTTCTTTCTCGACGACGAGCGATCCGTCGTCCAATAATCCAAAAGTTGTTCCTTTCACCGACGATTGCCCAACGAGATCCACTCGCCATCCTACGTCGACTGCGATCATTTTCACCCCTTCTTCTCCGAGCGTCAGCGCATCCCACACGTCTTCACGCATATTCTCCACCTTCGTTTCTTCACTTTGCGACTCTAAAAGCTCTAATAATCCTTGCTCTACGCGTAAGCGTTCTTCTAATTTTACAAATCTGTTCCATTCACTTTCGTCTATGCCATCTTGTATGATTTCGCTTTTACTTTCCTGCGCTTTCAACGCGTTGAGCTTATCCAAGAGGCGATTCAACTCTCGCATTTGACTCAAACGCGCTTTACCACCGAGATAGTTCCCTAAACTTTTCTCTACGATGCTTCGAATTTGATTCAAGGATTTATCGCCCCGTAAAAGATTCAAAACCATGCCGTAACTGATGGCGAATTGCGATTTCAAATTCTCCGGCTCGCCGGAAACCAAACTAAACGCGTCCTCCGGACCATCAAAAGGTGATTGTAAGCAAACGACGTAACCAACGTCATCGAAACCTCTTCGCCCAGCTCTGCCTGCCATTTGAAAGAACTCGTTGGACGTGAGCGTGCGTGGACCAGTGTCGCCACGTTTACTCAGCGCGCTCATTACCGTGCACCTCGCCGGCATATTTACTCCTGCGGCTAACGTTTCGGTAGCAAAGACTACTTTCACCAATCCTCTTTGAAAAAGCGCTTCGACTAAGCCTTTCCAAGCTGGTAACAACCCAGCGTGGTGCGAGGCGACGCCGCATTTCAAAGGCTCAATCATTTCTTGTCGAACGGCGTCTCTGTTGGAAGCAATGAAAGCGTCAATTTCTTTCGTAATTTCAAGTTGCTCCTCGCGACTTACTAAGCAGGCGCCCGCATCGCGGCACAAATAGTCAACCGCTTGGTCGCACCCTTTCCGAGAAAAGATAAACCAAACCGCGGGAAGCATGTCTGCAGAAATCAATTGGCCTACGGCGGTTTCGACGTGAGGCACGAGCCTTCGAAACATCGACTTTTGGTCGTTATGTCGCCTGCTGTTATTATTATTATCATAGTTGTTGTAATAACTCTCCTGTTCGCCGCCGTATCGCGCAGAACTCTCCTGAATCCCTTCCTCCGTGAATGGATACAGCTCCGCGTTCATTTTCGTACCTCTGGAGTTTAATAAATAACCTAAACCTGGCCAGTCTCTGTTTGGTTTCATGGAATAAAACCAATTCAGAGGCACCGGCCGGTAATTCGAGACTAACGTTTTGCAGTGGACGCTCGCCAACTGTTCGTTTTCATTTTCTTCGGCTCTTTCGTTGTCGGTATCATTCCTTCGCACTTCTTCTATCCATCCGGATAAATCGTCCGGATTTCCAATCGTCGCAGACAAGCACAACAGCTGAATATTCGATGGACAATATATAATCGTCTCCTCCCAAACGGTCCCTCGATACGCGTCGCCTAAGTAATGGACCTCGTCGAGAATAACCACCCCTACGTCATCCAATCGCTTATCCATGTCTCCTCCAGCTGCGCTCGAATACAACATATTCCTTAAAATTTCCGTCGTCATCACCATAATTTCTGCTTTTTCCGCGTTGACTTCCACGTCGCCAGTTTTCAACCCGACTTTTCTTTTGCCAAACATCTTTTGAAACTCTCGCAATTTTTGGTTAGACAGAGCTTTCAGAGGGGTGGTATATATCGCTTTCTTGCCTCTCATCAAAGCGTTCATGATGGTCGTTTCGCCAATAAGTGTTTTACCAGATCCGGTAGGAGCGCTAACGACTAAAGAGTGACCATCAATGAGCACACGAGTGGCTTCTCGTTGGAATTCATCCAGTGGAAACTTGTAGAAACTCTCCATCTTTTCGAGTATTTTTTTCGCCTCTTCTTCTTTAGTTGATGATGGTGACGACGACGACGACGAAAGAAAAAAACTTTCGAAATCAAAGTCGACGGCGGCTTCGTAACCGTTGCTGCTGTTGTTGTTTACGCTATCTTCATTAATATCATTTTCATAAATTGGTTCGTACTCGAATATCGTCGCGTCTATTTCATTGCTATCGTTCGATGAAGAAGGTGAAGGAGAAGCTCGAAGTCGAGTACAGTTGTTGTTACTCTCAAGATGATGTTTTTGTTTTCGATGATGTTTTGAAAGTTGACGACGATAACCACGACGGAGGTCGTGATGAGAGGTGGAAGATAAGTGGTACGAAGTAGTAGTCATCGAAGATATAATGCATCTATCACTACGAGTACTATAACTTGACGACACCCCCATTGTCATATTCCCCGTCTTCATCAATATCGCGCCCGTGTATCGTATCAACGAGAGACAAGTGTGATGATTAGAACTAGAAACGTCAAAAATCGTTAAAATCGCCCCAACGCAAAAAATGTCGCGCATTGTTGCGCCAACCTGTTCTTCTTCGTTCCGCCGCGGCGCGAACGTTTGCGCATCGACGAATGTACCAGAAACAAACAACAACAAGAAGAAGTTACCAACGCCACAGAAGAGAAGAGACGTGCTAATCGGTTTAAGCGGGGCATCCCTGCTTTCTCACGCTCCTTATTCTTTATCATCCATACAACAACAACAACAACAACAACCTTTAACAGATATCGGAGAACTTGGTTTGGGATGTTGGAGTTGGGGGAACTCCTTCGTCTGGGGATACGAAGAATCTATGGACGATGAATTGCAGCGCGTTTTCAACTTAGCCGTGGACAGAGGAGTGCGCCTATTTGATAGCGCAGATTCGTACGGCAAAGACGGTCGGAGCGAGCAGCTGTTAGGTAAATTCATAAGAGAGTATCCAGGCGACGACGCGAAGAAGAACGAGATCATTTTGGCGACGAAGTTTGCGCCATACCCGTGGCGAGTAACATCGAGCAGTTTCGTGAATGCGGCGAAGGAAAGTGCAAAGAGGTTTGGGAAAGAGAAGATTGATTTAGGACAGTTGCATTGGTCCACTGGGAACTATCAACCACTTCAAGAAGGCGCTCTGTGGAGCGGCATCGCAGACGCGTACGAGGAAGGGATCATAGGCGCGGTTGGATTGTCTAATTATGGTCCCAGGCAATTACAAAAGATTCACAAATATATGAGTTCAAGAGGCGTAAAGATTTCAACGCTGCAAGTGCAGTATCATCTCTTATCTCGATTCCCGGAGCTAAATGGAACAAAGGAAACGTGCGACGAGTTAGGTATAAAACTGATTGCATACAGTCCTCTTGCGCTCGGGTTGTTGACAGGGAAATATAGCGTGGAGAATCCACCGCCTGGATTGAGAGGCCAAGCGTATAAAGGCGTGCTGCCACCGTTACCGACTCTCTTGGAAACAATGAGAGAGGTTGGGGATGCGCACGGAGGAAAATCGCTTCCGCAAGTCGCTCTCAATTGGTGCATATGTAAAGACACGGTGCCGATTCCTGGAGCGAAGAACGTGCGGCAGTTGGAGGATAATCTTGGCGCATTAGGGTGGCGATTAAGTACGGCTGAGGTTGCCGAATTGGACAAGGCTGCCGAAAAAGTAGGCGTGTCGACATCGCAAAACATCTTCCAAACAGCTTGAATTTCATTCCCTATATGATATTGCCTTCTTATTTTTAGATTTACGAGCACGCCCGTATACGACAGATTTAAAATGACAAATTAGGCACAAACTTGTCTTGCACAGATACACTAACACCACAAATCAGAACGACTCGACTCTCTATCCTCTCCGTAAAAGAAAAACAATGCATCAAATAATAAAGGAAAATGTGCTCTTTCTTACGTAATTAAACACGTCTTCATTCTTCGTTCACGTTCCGTTTCTCTTGCAACCTTCTCATCACAAGACAAAAAGCGAGAACAAGAAGACAAAAACAATACCACACGAAAATGCGCGAGCGCGTGAACAAAGCGAAAGAGATCGAAGATTCGAACAGTCCCTTTACAAGTATGGACGTAGAAAGTGGCGCAACAATGATATCGAGAAACAAGCAACATCGCGGAATAAACACTATAGTCGTGCCGTGCTTGAACGGGAATGGTTTCATATTTCGCGTTCCAAAGTTTTTCCTCTGGTTGTTCAGAAGAAACGTCAACATGAAACGACGATATCTGTTGGCGCTTGTTTTAATAATCGTATTCGTTCTGTCTACGTTCTGTGGGATCGATGGTTCAAAGTGCGCAAAGACGAAATTGAAATCGTTGATGGGTAATAGTAGACGATTCCAAGTGCACAAGCACGACGCCGCCGTCGACGCGATGTTGTTGAAAAACGTTCGAGGGCGTAATTCTTCCTCTTCGTCTTCTTCTTTTCTTACTGAGAATAATAATAACAACAACAACAACAACAACAACAATAACAATATCGCCAAACGCGTTGGTATTCCCAAACCAAGAAAACTAGACGCCGAGCGGAGATTGGAGCGACGATTTGGACAACAAAGGAAAATCCCTCGGATCGTTCATCAAACGTATTGGTCTCGAGAAGGGATTCCAGACGAGTTGAGAAAGATTTCAGAAACGTGGAAAGCGATGAATCCAGAGTACGAGTATAAGTTCTACGACGACAAAGCGTGTTTTAATTTTGTCGAGCACGAATTCCCGGAGTACTACGACGCGTACGTGAATTTATCAAAAAATGTCGAGCGAAGCGACTTTTTTAGAATTCTGGTCGTTTTACGGCAAGGTGGCGTGTACGCGGATATGGATGCTGGTTGCGTGAAACCTATCGATACGTTCATTTCACCGACAGATGCACTGGTTGTAGGATGGGAAAATGAATGCGCGACGGACGAGCGCGCGTATTCCAGGCATTTTGCGAGAAAGCGGCAAATCACCAACTGGGTTTTCGCCGGCGCCCCGGGTCATCCAGCGTTGAGAGAAATGGCCAATCACGTCAGAGAGCATGCCAACGCACAGTTCATGAACAACACGAATAGGAATACTTTAGAAAAAACGGGACCAGGTGCGTTCACGGATGCTATAATGCACGCGTACTGGGAAGATTACAATAACGAGGACGATAAATGGACGATAAAAGTGTTACCGCGAGTCGCTTTTGGGACGCATCCTTCCGAAAGTGACTCGGAAGACGGACTCAGTCAAAAAGAAGAGAAGAACGTTTTTGTGGCGCATTACTTTTTAGGCTCGTGGAAGAAAGATTGGGGCGCGTACGGGAGAGATGGCGTGTTGAATAAAATAAACTTGATCGCTCACTCGGTCAAAGGAACGCTGCCAAAATATCGAGAGTCGCTGGTAAAACTTGATCCCGGTTTTAAAAAAATGCAGCACCAGGACGAGAGGTCGCAATATCCAGTTACTGCTATATTCGATCCACCTTTTGAAGTCGTCGTAGGTGGTATGGTACCAGGTAGCAATGGCGACACTTACAACAGAAGCGATACCGGGAACGGCTTCTTTCTTGACGATTTCATGCACGATGATTTCAGTGTTTCAAGTATGAGCGCGCAGCTAACTATCCGTGGCGAATATCAACCCGGTACTTCGCTGAGAATTCGAACCTCACCGACGAGCGTAGAAGCTGTTATAAATGTGCTAGAAAGGAACCTCCCGCTCCGCTCTCGTCTTGCGCCTTACAAGCAAGATCCCAAAGAGGAAGAGAGAGGCTTTTTAATCGATATTGGTGCCAACGTCGGATACTTTTCGCTTTGCGCGGCTGCTCGAGGTCATAAAGTGCTCGCGTTTTCGTCGCTAACGACAAATTTTATTTTTTCGGATATGTTGCAGAGTGCTATTACGCGAAATCATAACGGCGATTTGGTCAAACACATAGATGACATGTATCCCTCGTTTTCGGATGCAAAAACTTCCTGTTCGAGATTAGCGACGAGCGATGAAGAACGCGACCGATGCGAGCACACCGCATTTACCACACTAGACGATATTCTATTTCTTCACGAACGCGAGAGTGTTGGTAAGCTATTGGGTTTGAAAAAAGGTCAACGACGACGCGTTGCGATGCGGATTTCAGCAACTCGGAGAATAGCACGACCTTTAGCTGGGAGCTTGCGATTATTTGATAGTCCTACTCTGCGTCCAAATGTACTTTTAATAGAACTCGCCGGTGGCTGCAACGTGCACGATGAGGAAGATACGGGAAATAGTGTTGACCGTAAGGATGATTTGCACGGCGATGCGAGTAATCTCGAGGCACTTAACTACCTTAAGAACAAACTCGAATACGCCGAAATCTACCACGCAGGTCCCGTGTGCGACAGTTATGGATCTGATGCAATTACAAATGTCATGGAAGATGGTTCTATAGGCATTTGGTGTGAAGTTCACGATGCGGACCGTGCATTTCAAGATCTCACGACGCTTTTAAAGGAAGATGGTGGTGTAGAAAATATTCTTTTTGTTCGCGCGTAGAGTAGTAAACGACGCAAACAAATTTTAGACTTAGTATTTAGTGGAATTAACCTTATGTACTACTGAGGACCTCCACAGCGGCGCAGCGCGTCGTCATAATAAACTTACAATGGTGATTTGGATAGACAATTGGACCTGCATCATACATATGAAGCCGGAATTTTGACCTCGGGCAGTGACAGGATTCAACCATCATTAGTTGTTCCGTCGTCGCCGTCGTCAAAAGATCTTTTTATTCGGTATCAGAGAGTCTCGTACGAGTGCAGACTACATCTGAGCGGGTAAAGTACAGAAAATTTACGCATTGCGCGTACGAGAAAGAGTTTGTTCGAGGAGAGGATGGTCGCTATACTTTGTGGATACACAAACTTACGCACGTGTGGTCTAGCCATTTCCTGCGTTTACGTGTTTGCAAGACTGATCAACGTTGCCTCTGTTACTTCCTTCATGGCAGACACAGACTTGTCGAACAACTCCTAACTAAAGAAGAAAAGGCGATGTGGCCATTAGGAGCCATCTGTGAGAGCTTAGAAGAACTTTTAATAGAATGAGAAGTAACGTGTCTGCTTCAAAATCCGGAACTCCCCTAATCAACCCTACTGTTTTTAGGGTACACTGCCCGTCAACGCCATATTATCAGCCAAGCCTTTGATATAAAGTGGTATGACTGCGCCTAGTAAAAAATAATAACTCCCAATACCAACTGCGTCATCTTGTTCAAAGGTTTAGGGTTTAGGGTTTAGGGTTTAGGGTTTAGGGTTTAGGGTTTAGGGTTTAGGGTTTAGGGTTTAGGGTTTAGGGTTT
>Ga0115000_10005192_pt1 | contig 10482 bp, 6 predicted proteins | sample ArcticOcean_MG_C_6_FD_89690 | JGI IMG/M metagenome (GOLD analysis project Ga0115000, IMG submission 89690) | Marine microbial communities from western Arctic Ocean - ArcticOcean_MG_CB8_128 | ecosystem: Environmental > Aquatic > Marine > Oceanic | place: Arctic Ocean: Canada Basin | collected... | reverse complement strand
TGATTTAAATAAAAGTTTAAATTATCTTTCATCTAATCCTAATGCATTTAGTAGTTTTTTAAATACACAAAAAATAATAAGGAATGTTGATGAAATTCACATTTTAGATGATAAAAAAAATTTATTATTTTCAACATTAAGTAATATATCTCAATATATAGAACCGGATAATAAAGCATTTGAATTGGTTAATACTGATGCACGTCCTTTAAAAATAATTAATGCTTTTGAAAATAAATCGGCTGCATTGATGAAATTATCTAGTAATAAATATTTGTATATAGTTAAATTTTTAGATAAAAAAATCTCAAAATATTTAACTGAGTCAGAAGAGGCATTAAATTTTTATTATAGAGTTGAGAATAAAAAAACTGGTATAAAAATTTCATTTATATTGATCTATGTAATCATTGTTACTCTTTTACTTTTTTTATCAATTACAATTGCAATAAGATTCTCATCAAGATTTTTTATTTCTATTGGAAATTTAATTTCAGCGTCATTCAAAATTGGAAAAGGGAATTTAGATGTACGTGTCCCAAATATTGAATCAGATAGAGACTTAGAATTGTTAAATAAAAACTTTAATCTAATGATTAGTCAATTACAAACCCAACAAGAAAAATTACTTATTAACGAACGACATGAAGCCTGGGAACATGTTGCAAGAAAATTAGCACATGAAATTAAAAATCCTCTTACTCCGATACAATTAACCATTGATAGTTTAAAAAATAAATATTCAAAATTAATTAAAGCACCTGATGATGATAACTTTAATAGATATTTAAGGATTATAGGGAAACAAATAAAAGAAATTGAAAACTTAGTTAATGAATTTTCTGATTTTGCTAGAATGCCCAAGCCCAGTATCAAAAAAAATAATTTAATTGAAATTATAAATAATAATATAAATTTATTAACTAAATTAGATAAAAATATTAATATAAATTTTAAATACGATAAGTCAGAACTATTTATATTTGTTGATTATGAACAAATCAGCCGTGCTTTCTTTAATTTAATCAAAAATTCAATAGATAGTATTCATGAAAAGTTGAAAAATACTAGCAATTTTAAGCCTAAAATTGATATAGTAATAACTTTAAATAATGATTATATAAAAGTTATTATTGAAGATAATGGTATTGGCTTCACAGAGAGTAATTTAAAAAATATTATTAAACCTTATTTTACAACTAAATCAAAAGGTACGGGTCTTGGATTGTCAATAGTCACTAAAATAATTTATGATCATAATGGAACTATTAAATTTTTATCAATAAAAGATGGAGCTATAGTAGAAATTACTTTACCAAATAATGTCATTTGAAATATTAATTATTGATGATAATGCAGATATAAGATTAATCTTAAATGATCTTATAACTGAAGCTGGATATAAGACGAGAATTGCAGCCAACTATAATCAAGCAATAACTGAGATTGACAAAAAATTACCTGATGTTGCTATTATTGATGTTAAATTAGATAAAGGTGACAATGATGGAATTGAACTTTTATTACATATTAAAAGTAAAAATAAAAATATTCCAGTCATAATTATTTCAGGACATGGCAATATAGAAATGGCAGTTAAATCATTAAAATCAGGAGCATTTGAATTTATACAAAAGCCATTTGATCACGATAGATTGATGAACTTTATTAAAAGAGCAATTGAAAATTTTGCGCTTAAAAATGAAAATCAAAACCTACAATCCCAACTGTTTCATTCTTATGAATTGATAGGCTCCAGTCAAAATATAATTAAAATTAAAGACCAAATTAAAAAAATATCAACTTCAGAAAGTAGAGTATTAATTAATGGAGCTACTGGCTGTGGAAAAGAACTTGTAGCTAGAAAAATTCATAATAATTCATCAAGAAGAGATAAACCTTTTATCGTTCTAAATGGTGCTTTATTAGATACAAAAACATATGAAAAAGAATTATTTGGTGAAGAAAAAAACAATGGTTCAATTTCTTATGGAGTTTTAGAGAGAGCATCAGATGGAATTTTATTAATTGATGAAGTAACAGAAATACCACTAGAAACACAATCTAAAATATTAAGAGTTCTTACAGAACAAAAATTTAAAAGAATTAATGGAAATCATGATATAAAAGTAGATGTAAGAATTCTCTGTTCATCAAGCAAAGACTTAAAAAATGAAATTAAATCAGGAAATTTTAGAGAAGATCTTTTTCATAGATTAAGTGTTTTTCAAATTTATATTGAAGGATTAAAAAATCGTGTTGAAGATATTCCTTTATTAGCTAATTACTTTATTAGCAAAATATTTAAAACTTATAATATTAAAGAGTTTGATTTAAATGATAATATAGATTATTTACTTAACTATAATTGGCCAGGTAATGTCAGAGAGCTTCGAAATTTAATTGAAAGAATAGCAATACTTTCTCCAAACAATGATAAAACCTTAAATATTATTAAAGAATCTTTAAAACCGTCTGAGCAAGATATTTTTTCAATTAATGATACACTTTCAATACCACTTAAAGAAGCAAGAGAAAATTTTGAAAAAGAATATTTAACAACTCAATTAAAAAAATTTTCTGGAAATATTTCAAAAACTGCAAAATTTGTTGGTATGGAAAGATCTGCTTTACATAGAAAATTAAAATTATTAGGAGTTAAGGATTTAAATTAATGAATATTATAATTTGTGGAGCTGGTAGAGTAGGGTATACAATAGCCAAACTTTTATCTGAGCAGAACCATTCAATTACTGTAATAGATCAATCAAGTGATGACATACAAAAAATTAATGATTCGTTAGATGTTAAATCAATAGTTGGAAAAGCTACATACCCTTCCATTCTAGAAAAAGCTAACGCAAAAGAAGCAGATATGATTATAGCTGTTACGAAAAATGACGAAATAAATATGCTTATTTGCCAAATTGCATATTCTGTTTTTAATATTTCAAAAAAAATAGCTAGAATAAGATCTCAAAATTATCTTGACCCAAAATTTTCAAAAATTTATAATAAAGAAAATCTACCTATAGATGTAATAATTTCTCCAGAAATTGAAATTGCAAAATCTTTACTAAGAAAATTAGAAGCACCCGGCGCATTAGATAATGTTACCTTTGCTCAAGATAAAATAAGATTGTTGGAAATTTTTATAAATGAAAATTGTCCGTTAATAGATATTGCATTAAATGAAATAACAAAAAAATTCCCTAAGTTAAAAGCAAATATTTTAGGTGTTATAAGAAATGAAAAATTTAATATCCTTAAAAAAAATGATGTTATTAAAAAAAAAGATAAAGCTTACGTAATAATTAATTCTGAACAAATGGCATTAACTCTAGCTGCATTTGGACATGACGAGAAAGTATCATCAAAAATACTTATAATAGGTGGTGGAAATATAGGTTTTAATTTAGCAAAAAATATTGAGCAATCTTTTGATTCAGCAAGAATTAAAATTATTGAAAAAAACAAAGAAAGAGCAGAGTTTATTGCTAATGAACTCAATAACTCTATAGTTATTAATGGTGATGCTTTGGATGAGGATGTTTTATCTGAAGCTAATTTAGAGGAAGTTGAAACTGTGCTTGCCTTAACAAATGATGATGAAAATAATTTAATGGTGAGTGTCTTAGTTGAAAAATTTTCTAAAGATAAAAGAACTATGGCACTAATAAATAAACCTAACTATGCTTTGCTGCAATCATCTTTAAAAATAGATGATTTAATAGATCCAAGAATGAATACTGTATCGAGTATTTTAAAACATGTACATAAAGGTACCATCCAAACAGCTTATACTTTATTAAATGGTGAGTACGAAGTAATAGAAGCAGAAATTATTGAATCTTCCGAATTAATTAATAAAGAATTAAAAAAAGTAGATCTACCTGATGAAATAAGAATAGGTGCTATTTTAAGAAATGAAGAGGTAATTATACCAAGATCTAATTTTGTTTTTAATGAAGATGATTTAGTAGTTTTTTTAGCTAAAAGAGATCAAATTTCCTTAGTTGAAAGCATGTTTAGAATAAGTTCTTTTTAAAAATTAATGCCAAGATTTAGTCTTTTATTTATAGGGGTATTTTCTATTTCAATATCTTTAATGTCATTTTTAAATATAATTTATTCATATTATTTTAATTTATATTTAAACTTAGATAGTTATGTTTATTCATTATTTATTTCACTTTTTCTTGGAATTCTTTTTCAATTTAAAAAAAAAGATAAAATTAAAATTACTATTTATCAAAAAATTGTCACAGTAATAACCGGTTATTTATTTTTACCTATTTTAATTTCAATACCTTATTATTTAAGTATTTATAATATTTCATTTTTAGATAGTTATTTTGAATCAATCTCAGGTTTTACATCAACAGGGTTTTCTATATTTTCTAACATTAAGCATTTGGATGAAAGTATAATTTTATGGAGATCTTCATCTCAATGGCTGGGGGGACTTTATTTTCTTTTTTCAATAATTCTTTTAATTGATATATTTGATATTAATCTTAAAAAATCATTAACAAATTTTTTATCACTAAATATTGCTGAATCATTAAAGCAATATTCCAAAATTTTTATTCTTTATACTTCTTTAACATTTTTAATTTTTTTAATTCTAAATATTTTTGGTTTAAGAGTTTTTGATGCTTTTAATTTGTCTATGACTGTTATTTCGTCTGGTGGTTTCTTGCCAGTTAATAATCTATCAGAAATAATTAATACAAATACAAAAGAAATTATTTTATCTTTGTTAATGCTATTATCTTTTTTTAGTCTTTACTTAAGTTATAATTTAGTAACTATAAAAAAGAATATTAATTTCTATCAAGAAGACTTTTACTTATTAATTTATTTGTTTTGCATTATCTCAATAATTTATTATTTAGATGGATTTAATAATAACTTTAGTTCACTTTTATTATCTATTACCAGTAGTATTTCAAATATAGGCTTTAGCACTGATGGAGCATATGAAAATATTTCATTTGTTTTACTAATCTTAACAATAATAGGTGGTTCTTTTTTTTCTACTAGCTCTGGTTTAAGATTTGTAAAATTGTATTCTTTATTTGTTTTTAGCATCAATGAATTGATATCACATGCTAAGCCTAAGCATGTTTACATCACTAAACTTAAATTTTCAAATTCAAAGTTTGAAGTTGCTGAAGTTAACAAGTTTTTTTTGACTGTTCTTATTTTTCTTATTTCATTAACCCTTTTATCATTTTTACTATCAATGTCTGGTTTAAATTTTGAAAATTCATTTAAACTATCTATATTAACTCTAATGAATACAGTTAATTCTAATATGTATTCTTTAGACGTGTTTAATTTTCAAGATTTACATTATCAGTCGAAGTACTTATTAATATTTTTTATGATTATCGGTAGGGTTGAATTATTAACTATATTCATAATATTTAAAAAATTTTTCTTTAATAATTAATTTGATACTATAAATACTTATATTATTATTGCGCTCTTAGCTCAGTTGGATAGAGCATCGGTTTTCTAAACCGAGGGTCGAAGGTTCGATTCCTTCAGAGCGCACCAAAATTGTTAATTTGAAAATCCGTATTTTCTTAACCTTGCATCACCAGTTCGTGCATGAGCTTCCATACCTTCATATCTAGAAATTCTAGCACATGCGGCGCCAACAGTTTTTGTAGATTCTTTACTCATTCTTTGAAAACTTAAAGTTTTAATAAATTTACCAACAAACAAACCTCCTGTGTAACGACCTGCACCTTTTGTTGGTAAAATATGGTTTGTTCCTGAACACTTATCTCCATAAGCTACGGTTGTTTCTTCACCAATGAATAGAGATCCATAGTTTTTTAATCTTTTATGAAACCATTCTAAATTTTGTGTTTGTATTTCTAAATGTTCTGGAGCATATTCATCACTAATTTTTGCCATTTCTTCATCTGTATCACAAAGAATAACTTCACCATAATCTCTCCAAGCAGCTTCTGCACTTGTCCTTGGTAGCTCTGGTAAATCAGCAATTAATTCTGGAATTCTTTTCATTACTTCATCCGCAACTCTTTTACTTGTTGTATATAACCAAGCTGGAGAATTATAACCATGCTCTGCTTGACCAACTAAATCAACTGCAACCATTTCTGCATCTGCTTTATCATCTGCAATAACAGCAATTTCTGTTGGACCAGCAAATAAATCAATACCAACTTTACCAAATAAAATTCTTTTAGCTTCAGCAACAAATTGATTGCCTGGACCAACTAAAATATCAGCAGGAGGATTGTTAAACAATCCATTAGTCATAGCTGCTATGCCTGGAACTCCTCCCAAATTTAAAATAACATCTGCACCACATAAATCAGCAGTATAAATTATAGTAGGATGTGCTCCAACATCTTTTTTTGGGGGACTGCAAGCAATTACATTTTTTACACCAGCCACTTTTGCTGTTGTTACACTCATAACCGCTGAAGCTATATGGGCATATCTACCACCAGGTATATAACATCCGGCAGTATTAACTGGAATCAATTTTTGTCCAGCAAATAATCCTTGAGAAAGTTCTATTTCAAAATCTTGACCATAATTTTTTAATTGTGCTTCGGCAAATTTTCTTACTCTGTCATAAGAAAACTGAATATCGTCTTTAGTTTTTTTATCTAATTTTTTTTTTATTTCTTCAATTTTTTCCTTGGTAACAACAATATCACCATCATACTTGTCAAATTTTTTCGTTAAATCTATACATGCCTGTTCTTTTTTTTCCTCAATATTTTTTAATAAATTTTTTACTATTTCGGTTGTTTTATTATCGTCTGTTGAGGATGTTTTGGGTGATTTTTTTAAATACTTAATTGCCATAAATGTTTATTAGACTATAAAAACTATACATAAAGTATTACCTTACTTTTTTTGTTAATTAATATTAAAGATACCACATGTAGTTATATAATTTTATAGTAAGTCTAAATATGGATATTATTTATTTAATATTATCTAATTATTCTTGAAGTAAAGATTAATTCAATCATAATTAAAACGATTCAAATTTATTTTGAATTATTTGTTAACAAATAATAATTAAACAAACGGAGAATAAATGTTTAAATACTTAAAACAATTGACTTCCATGGTAGCTGTATTTGCTGTTCTGTTCGCTTTTACAACAGAAACAATGGCTGCTAAGAAATCTAAAACACTTAAAAACACTCAGAAAAAAGGTTTTGTAAGATGTGGTGTATCTCAAGGTTTACCGGGATTTTCAAATGCTGATGCAAGTGGAAATTGGACCGGTGTTGACGTTGATGTATGTAGAGCGGTTGCTGCTGCAGTATTAGGTGATGCGAACAAAGTTAAGTTCACTCCACTAAGTGCTAAAGAAAGATTTACAGCTCTAACTTCTGGTGAAATTGACATTTTATCAAGAAACACAACTTGGACACTTTCTAGAGATGCTGATATTGGTCTAACTTTCGTTGGAATAAACTTCTATGATGGTCAAGGCTTCATGGTTAGAAAAGATTCTGGAATTACTTCTACGAGTCAATTTAAAAATGGAATTTCAGCTTGTACTAACATTGGAACAACTACTGAGTTGAATATGAGAGACTTCTTTAACTCAAAAGGAATTTCTTATACACCAGTTGCGTTTGAAAAAGCTGATGAAGTTGTTGCCGCTTATGATGCGGGTAGATGTGACACTTACACTACTGATAAATCAGGTTTAGCAGCACAGAGAACTAAAATGGCTAATCCAGATGATCACATTGTATTACCTGAGACGATTTCAAAAGAGCCATTAGGCCCTGTTGTACGTCAAGGTGATGCTGTATGGGAAGATATCGTAAGATGGTCTTTAAATACTATGATCGAAGCTGAAGAATACGGAATTACTTCTTCTAATGCTGACTCAATGAAAACTTCAAAAAACCCTCAAATCAAAAGATTAGTTGGTGCAGAAGGTGAAATGGGAGCTGCATTCGGTTTAGATAATGAATGGAACTTGAGAATTATTAAACAAGTTGGAAACTACGGTGAAAGTTATAAGAGAAATATAGCTGACACTGGTATTTTACCTGACAGAGGTCCAAATCAATTATGGACTAAAGGTGGTCTTTTATACGTTCCACCATCAAGATAATTTAAAGTTATAAATTAGTAAAAAGGGCTAGATTTATCTAGCCCTTTTTTTATACTAGCCTTAAATATGAAAACAAAAAAAATCCTACCACAACTATTAACATTATTATTTATAGTCTTAATATTTGGTTTTTTTACGATGAATGCCCAAGAAAATATGGATACCAGAGGTATAGAGTTTGGTTTTAGTTTTTTAAAACAAGAAGCCTCTTTTGATATTCAGTTTTCCTTAATAGATTATGATGGCTCAATGTCATACGCCCGTGCTTATTTAGTAGGGCTATTAAATACTCTTTTAGTTTCATTTATTGGAATTATTTTATGTACAATATTAGGTGCATTAGTAGGTATTGCTCGATTATCACCTAATTATTTAATTAGAAAAACAGCAACTTTTTACATAGAATTTTTTAGAAATATTCCTTTGCTGTTACAAATATTTTTTTGGTATTTTGCAGCTCTAAGAGCATTACCAATGCCAGAAGATGCACCTTTATTACTTGGCTCTTCATATTTGACAATTAAAGGACTTTATACACCTGCTCCTGTTTGGAATAACTTGGATATATTTATGATTACTTTAATCATAGCACTAATAATAATTTTCTTTTTTAATAAATATGCTAAGAAAAAACAAGAAGAAGACGGTACACAATATCCTAAATTTTTTATTTCATTAGCTATTTTTGTATTATTACCAGCAACAACATTCTTAATAGGAGGAGTAGATTTGTCTTTTAGTTTTCCAGTGTTAAAACAATTGGCGCTAACGGCATTTACATTTGAAGGTGGAATGGGAATTCCACCAGAGTTGATAGCATTAACTCTTGCTTTAACACTTTATACCGCAACATTTATAGCTGAAAATGTTAGGGCTGGTATTCAAGGTATTGGGAAAGGTCAGAAAGAAGCTGCAGCATCGATTGGATTAACTCCTAGCCAAGTTTTAAAATTAGTTATTATGCCACAAGCTTTAAGAATTATTATTCCACCAACAACAAACCAATATTTAAACTTAACTAAAAACTCATCTTTAGCTGCAGCTATAGCATATCCAGATCTAGTTTTAGTTTTTGCTGGTACTGCAATGATGCAAACAGGAAGAGCTATTGAAATTGTTGCAATAACAATGGCTACTTATTTAACTATCAGTCTAGCAATTTCTGCATTAATGAATTGGTACAATAAACGTATAGCGATACAGGAAAAATAAAAAACATGAATAAAATTAATTTATTAAAACCTAATAAAGAAAATTTAAATCTTTTTTTATTAACAGGCACTCTATTTTTTGCATTAGGAATTCTTGATTTTTATTTAAATAATTTTTTAGGAAAAAATATTACTTCATTTCTACCAGGATTTATTAGTTTTTTTACACCTTTAATTTTTGGAATGATGGGTCTTTATTTTATTAGAATAGAGTTTTCTGGAATTAAACTACTAGATAAACTTAACAAAAATATTAATACAAGTAATTTTAACGCTGCCTTAAGTGTATCTATAATTATACTGATAATTTTTAGTGCAGTACCAATACTAAACTGGTTTATTTTAGATGCAAATTTTGTTGGAGAAACAAAAGAAGCTTGCACTGGTGACGGGGCCTGCTGGGTTTATATAAAGGTTTGGTTAAATAGATTTATATACGGCATGTACCCAAATGCTGAACAATGGAGAGTAAACGCAACATTTATTATTGTCTTAGCTTTTGGAGGACTGGGTTATTTTATTCCTTTGCAATTTAAAAAATACCTAACTTTATATTATGCAATTCTTCTACCAATTATTTCATTTCTTTTAATTTATTATTTAATTTCAGGAGGTGAATTTGGTCTTGAATGGGTTGAAACAGGTGCGTGGGGTGGACTATCATTAACCTTTATTGTTTCATTTTTTTCTTTAATTTTCTGTTTTCCAATTGGAATGTTATTAGCTTTAGGCAGAAGATCCGATTTACCTATAGTTAGATATTCATCACTATCATTTATTGAATTTTGGAGAGGTGTACCTCTTATAACAGTACTATTCATGTCTGCTGTAATGTTTCCAATGTTTTTGCCAGATGGAACATATGTAGATAAATTAATAAGAGTTATTGTTGCTATCACATTATTTGAGGCTGCCTATACAGCTGAAGTTATTAGAGGTGGTTTGCAAGCTTTACCCAGAGGCCAATACGATGCTGCTAAATCACTTGGCATGGGTTATTGGCGTTTACATCTGTTAGTAATTCTTCCACAAGCTTTGAAATTAGTGATACCAGGAATAGCTAATACATTCTTAGCCTTAGTTAAAGATACGCCATTAATATTTGTAGTTGGATTACTAGAATTAGTTGGGATG
>Ga0115000_10005188_pt1 | contig 10485 bp, 10 predicted proteins | sample ArcticOcean_MG_C_6_FD_89690 | JGI IMG/M metagenome (GOLD analysis project Ga0115000, IMG submission 89690) | Marine microbial communities from western Arctic Ocean - ArcticOcean_MG_CB8_128 | ecosystem: Environmental > Aquatic > Marine > Oceanic | place: Arctic Ocean: Canada Basin | collected... | reverse complement strand
CTAATTGTTGCTTAGGGTGGGTTAAGCCTAGAGACCCAGTGGCTTTTCCAAAAGGATTTCCCATAAATCAAAGAGGACGTTGGAATTGGAATACTACAAATACTAAAATGTATAGACCAATAGGTTTAATAGTACCAAATCGTGTTCCTCAATGTTCAGCAATCGGGGGATGTTATCCTAATCCTATAAAAACTACTGGAGCGCGACAGAGTAAGAATATGTTTCCGAATACACATAAAATGAGTAAAAAAAAATTATTTTCTTATTTGTCCAGAAATCGTATTTATTTAAATCGATGATAAATTTCGTACCAAGTACAAAATTTATTTAATATGAATTTAGCAGTTCTAGATCTTCTAAACGCCAATATTCGGTCCCACCATTCGGAATAGGTCGTCTTATTATAAAGGGCACCTTCTTTTGATTTAACTCTTCTAGGGCAATTTTATTCCCATTAATCATTCCTGGAGGAATTTCAATGAATGCATCAGCGCCGTTATTTAATTGTTTTGTTCTAAGGCCTAAAACTCGAGCTCGTTCATATTTAGTCAACCAGGGCAGTGTTTTATGTAGACCATCAGTAATAATACCTTTAGCATCTCTGACAATTTTACACATGGCTAAAATGTCATTATAATTATTCTGTTTAATCTCTGGGTGATAACTTAATAGAATATCAGCATATGCGTTATTTTCTAATTTTTGTAACATCTCGGATTCAACTTCTTCTTCATCTTCTGATTCATCTGTTTCACTAATATCCCCTTCCGTTGGGTTGTCAACATCGCTTTCAGATAAAGCTTTTTCTTCAGTAAGTGAAAATCCAGGCATTGCGGTTTCTGTGACTTCGCTCATTATATATTTTAATATAACATTATTTATTTATTCTTTTTTCAATTTAATTAGTTTCTGCACTTTTCCATACAGAGTCACATAAATTACATATATATACAAACTTAAGTTGAGCATCATTATAACGCAAATAAATAACTTCATGGGGAAGTTCGTCTTCACCGTCTTCTTTTGCTCCATGATCTCTATTAGATATACACGCAGCATTAGGACACGGTATATTGGACACTCTGGGCAATGTTGGATCTAATTTAGTATATTCATTAACTAAATGTTTTACCCCACCTTCTTTTTTTTTGACAGTCGTTTTAGATACACATATATTATCCAGTGTGGCTATTAAGGTGTCATCCTCATTACCACAATTTCTACAATAATAAATTAGTTTGTTACTATTTTCTCCGTCTAAACGAATGTAATACATATTTTGGCAGATACTACAAAAGTGCATAATTGATATATATAATGACAGTATTTTTATATTTAATTCAATTTAATTTAAAAACTCTTTGAATGCAATTTTCATTCTCTCTATTAAATCAGTATAATTTGTCGAAAGATTCATATTGTATAATGATGCTTTAAACTCTTTGTTGTTCTTGTCCGATTGTTCCAATTTTGTAAGTTCATCGAGTATATTTTTTTCATGTTTCTTAAAATGTTTTTGGATGATTGAAAAGAATCCAGAAAACGAAGGTGGTAATATTTTTTGCGTTAATACGCCTAAAATGGCGGTTTCGTAATTTTTGTACTGAATGATAGTATTATATGATTTAAAATCACGATGCGTTTTCTTAATTCCCGGTTCATTAAGCAGGGGTTCGTTATGCAATAAAGAAACTAAACTAATAAGAATCGATTCTATTGTTTGACAGGATGTCCATTGTTCTCCTTTCCAAGTATTCAATAATGAAATACATACTTTACCATTTCTATAAAGATTAGGATTAAACCGAGTCTTTCCATCATTTGTTAAATAATTTAATTTGGGCGGAACAAAAGGATATTCCGTCGGATAATTAAATTCAAACATATATGCTCCATATCGATACAATGAATCATCCGGTCCAAATATTAAGGCATAACCTTTTAACATATTATCTTCATCGTGTGAATAGTAAATACCATTGCTTGTTAGTGGTGATTTAATAAGACTTACTACATCACGTAGCAGTCTTTTCCGATTTTTAGGAGGCATACATTTTGAACTGGAACTCATATTATACATCTTATTTAGAAATGTTTAAATAATTATCGATAATATTTAAAATATTAGATGATAATGCAGTTGAATTATTATAAGTACTTAAACTATCTTAAAATAAAATTGATATAAAAATATCTATGATAATATACAGAAAAGATGAGTAACCAAGTTTTGTCCTTATTTGAATTTCTGGAAGAACATAAATGTAAGGGCAATACATCCACGCATACAAGGATTCCGGACAAGGAACTAAATATATATCCAGGAGCTTATGTGATTGATGAGGAAGATAAGGAAGATTTTAAAACTGTTTATTGCAATAAAGTATTTGTAAATAAACATCAAGAGTTCTTAACTGAAGCTCAGTTGCCTACATCTGGTCCCATATTGATTGATTTAGATTTTAGATATGATGTTGACATTGATGAGCGACAGCATACGGAAGACCATATATCTGATTTAGTAGAACTATATTTAGAGCAATTAAAGAAAATAGTAACTTTAACGGATGAAGAATTCCCAGTATTTATTTTGGAAAAACCAAATGTTAATACATTGGAAAATGTAACCAAAGACGGCATACATATTGTAATAGGTATACATCTCCATCACGAGGCACAAATGATGCTGCGTGAATATATATTGGAAGGAATCGATAACATATTATCAGAATTACCATTGAAAAATGATTATGAAAGCGTTATCGATAAAGGGATAGTAACGGGTAAAACCAACTGGCAATTATACGGTTCAAGAAAACCCGGAAACGAGGCTTACGAAGTGATTCAACATTGGGATATGAAGTATGATTCCGAAGACGATGAATTCGAATATACAGATATGATAGATGATACGATTAACCATTCTGAAATATTTGATTTAATCTCAGCGAGAAAGAGTGATAATGTGCGATTTGAATTGAAAGACGATGTATTAGAGAGATGTAAAACAGCAGATGCAAATAGGAACACGAAAAAAACCAGGAATAAAATAAGAATTAGAAGGTATAGAGCATCGCCAGGGTCAACTAATCAAATTCTACCAACAACATTGGAATCGTTAAATAAAGTCGTGAAAGACAATCTACAACTAGCAACAATGAATGATGATTTATATGAAGTACGAGAAGTTCATGAATTCGCAATGGCGTTATCCGATTTGAGAGCATCTGAATTTGATCATTGGTTAAAAGTTGGATGGGCATTGCACGCTTGTGACTGCGAGTTATTATTTCCAACGTGGATGTTGTTTTCTGTCAAAAGTGACAAATTTGATTTCCAAGATATACCAAAGTATTGGTCAATGTGGTCAACTGAATTCAATACAAAATGCTGTGAGCTCACAAGAGGATCTATAATGTGGTGGTGTAAACAGGATAATCCTATAGCGTATGATAAAATTAAATGTAATACAGTGGATTATTTTATTAATAAAACGATTGAGCACGAAAAACCCCCCGATTATGATATTGCAGGGATTCTACATAGAATGTTTGGAGACCAATACAAATGTGTAAGTATTAAGAGCAATGTGTGGTATGAAATGGTAAAAGGTAGATGGAGCGAAATCGATTCCGGAACAACGTTGAGGAAAAAATTGTCTAGTCAATTGGCTCTGAAATACACATTAAAAGCAAAAGAACTAGTGGAAAGGATGACCAACATGAATTCCAATCCATCACCAACAGAATCTAAAAGCAACGGTGAGGATGATGAAATGAAGAAATTGCAGAAATTAGCGGGAAGAACTGCGGGCATTGGTTTAGATTTGAGAAGAACCAACAATAAGAATAACATCATGAAAGAGGCCAAGGAACATTTCTTCGATAAACTATTTCTTGAAAAATTAGACAATAATCCTTATTTATTATGCTTTACTAATGGGATTATTGATTTTGATAAAAAAGAATTCAGAATGACAAAGCCTGATGATTATGTATCGTTATGTACGAATATTGAATATATCAAAATGGATGAAGAAAATGTAAAACACATGAGCATTAAAAAAGAAATCACCGAATTTATGGAACAATTATTCCCAGATCCTCTATTAAATAAGTATATGTGGCAACATATGGCGGCATCATTAAAAGGTACAAATGAAAATCAAGTATTTAATATATACACTGGTACAGGACGCAATGGTAAATCGAAATTGGTGGATTTGATCAGTATGGCTCTTGGAGATTATAAAGCGACTGTTCCAATCACACTGGTTACAAGTAGAAGAACTACTATAGGAGGAGCGTCTCCAGAAATCGCACAGTTAAAAGGTATACGATATGCGTGTATGCAAGAACCATCCGAAAATATGTCTATAAATGAGGGTGTCATGAAAGAGTTGACTGGTGGAGATCCATTATCCGGAAGAGCTCTTTATTGTGATACAATTACATTTAATCCACAATTTACATTGGTCGTATGTACAAATCATTTATTCGATATTAAGAGTACGGATGATGGTACTTGGAGGAGGATTCGTGTATGTGATTTTGAATCCAAATTTCTTGACAAACCTTATGAAAATGAGAAGGATTTTCCTAAAAAAAAATATCCATATCAGTTTAAATGCGTAAAAGATATCGATAGTAGATTTGAATCGTGGGCACCATATTTTATCTCTATGTTGGTGAAAGTAGCTTTTGAAACGAATGGTGTGGTAGAAGATTGTCCGCAGGTTTTGGCAGCTAGTCAGAAATATAAGATGCAACAGGATTATTTTGCGCAATTTTTCGAAGAAAGAATTGTTCCTGTTGAGGGTGGTACAATTAAGAGAAAAGATCTCCAAAATGAATTTATTGAATGGTATACGGAGTTATATGGGGGTAAAGTACCAAAAGGGAAAGATCTATATGATTTTATGGAATCCAAATTAGGCAAATGTGAACGTGGTAGATTTAAAGACCATAAACTGATTCATTCTTTCGAGCAAGACTTAGATGTCGTGCCCAATAATATTTAATCCATAATAGTAGTTAATAATTACATATTATGGAGTGGGAAATAATCCGAACGCGGTTATAATATTTTTCAATATGGGATATAATGTATTATATAATGGAAAAATAGCTAATAAAACAATTGTTAATATGAGTAGGTCTTCTTTTTCATTTTTCACAAACATTATGGATGCGATTATTTGTATGACAAATAAAGTCCAATAAATAATTCTTAGATAAGAAATCGTTATATCTAATACACTGGTTTCTTTGGAATAAAAAGTAGCTTGGCGGCGATTAACAGCGACTTCACTTGTATTTCGCGCTACATTACCAGAAATATCATCTAATTTATTTTGTTGATATTGTTTAATATCTAGTAGAGAGTTTTGCAATGCAATTTGTGTATCATAAAAGTCTAAATTTTGTATTATATTGTTATATGCGGTTTCAAATTGTGTTTGGAGTTTTTCTATCTCTTGATCAGCCATGTCATTAATGTTTGTATTAAATGTTGGTTTATAAGAACTATCATAACTAGCTAGTTGCCTTTGGGCATTTAATAAACTTTTGGAAGCGTTCGCTAAAGTATCTTCTTTTTGAACAACTTTATGCTGCCAATCTCTTACGGTTTGATTATTTTGACATTTAGTATCACAGATAAATCCTGCATCTCTTTGTTTATTGAATTCATTAATCATATTATTCATTTGGGTATTTAGTTGATTATCACTCATAATGTATAATAGTTAGAAATAAAAGTGTTAGTGTTGGGTTTTATTTGTAGCATGACTTTTCCACCCAGCTCGTGCATGACTAGCAGCGGAACCAGCTATTTTACGAGCATCTCCGTACACTTTCTCTCCGGCATCATATGCTTTAGTTGCTTCACGTTTTGCCTGCGATTCAATATAAGAAGCTTCGGAAGAAGTAGCATCATATAATTTGTCAAAAGCTCTAACATCATGTTCGTACACTCCATTTCCTCCTGCGGCGGTGGCGGAATATGAACCAAAGTTAAATCTATTCCAGTTCATACCACTTCTCCACCAATTGTAGTAAACCGATCTCATGGTTAAGATAACCCCCACAGCAATAGAAGCAAGAATACCCAATTTACCAATTGTTCCCCAACCCGCATTTACCAAGTAAACACTGATTAAAACTCCTAAACCACAAAAGGCAATAGTTCTAAATATATTTTTATGTGATCCGAATCTTTGTTTTTCATAATCGGTAATTTGAACCATGCGGCGTCTATTGTTTCTAATAGTTTCAAGTTCTTTAATTGCTGTTTCAGCATTATCTAACTCTTTTTTAACAATATCTACCATGGCGATTTGATCAGCTAAATTTTGACGACTATCAGATAAATTACATTGAGTGGAAGTAAGAATATTATTTAAATCCGTGTATAATTGATTTCTCAATTTACTTAAATCGCTAATTCTACCTTTGATTTCTAACGACGTCATGCTCGATTCACCACCATTTTCAACCGTCTCTAAATCTTCGAACAATTTACCTTCGAAAGCATGAATATTATTAATACTATCAAGAAGATCGGTATATTGTACATTTAAAATATCGGAACAACTCGGTTGCAATTTGGATTTCCCAGTTCCAGTAGAAGAAGACCCACCACTGGCTGCGCCTGGTTTTGGAGGAATTTGAATAGCTTTACCATTATTGGAATAACATCGTGGCCAACCTGGTACGGAATCATTTGTTAAACCACAATATAAAGGGGAATCAAGTTTAACCTCGCATGCTTTTCCATCATCTGTAAGAGTCGATGAACCTGGACAATTTGGTTTGGACATTATATATAATAATAGGTCATAAAAAAATTATTATTATTTAATTTTAGTAATAGCAAATCCTAATATAGAAATTGCTAAAGTGAGCCACAGATAATAACTCATATCAACACTGTTTTTTCTTAAAAGACTATCGGATTGTTGGGCATCCAAGGTATCTAAATTGCTACCCGATTGTAAGAGTTTATGAATTGTCTGTTCATAACTAGCCAATTTTTTAAGCAAAATTATGTTTTGCGTTTTATACAAAGAATTAGCACCTAGATTTTTTGACTGCATTTGGTTAATGCTTTTTTTTATTTGCTGTTGGGTAGATTTTAGTCTGTTGAACGACTCGGTCTCATGTCTGCGATCTTCGACTAACGAATATCCGGGTTTTGTGGTTCCAGGAATTCGTTTACCACCCCGAGTCCCAGCGTCTTCGCACGCCTTAACAAAATCACCTTGTAGAGGAGTGAAACCTTCCTTCATACCACCGATAAAACTTTTTGAACCATATGGGACTTTGGCTAAAGCAGATTCCCATGTTGCCGGCGCAGGACCAGGTGGATCGCACGACCCGTTGTTACAACTTTGCGATTGCGATAAGGCAGGACAAGCTTTCCCGCCATTTTGAGGTTCTGTTATTATGGTTCGCGTACCCGTTTTTGTTCCAGGACCACAATCTTTACTACAAATTGACCATGAATAGTCTGAAACAGCACAATCGGTCGGGGGTGCAAATTGGGCTAAATCGTTACAGTGTGTAATCTCATGTTCTTTACCAGCGGCACTGGTATACAAACCTGTCGTTTTGGCGATCCCTAATATACTTGCTACACTTTGAACTGTTTTTGGCCATTTTAAATCGCATCCCGCTTTACATGAATTGGTAACTTCTAACAATCCTTGTGATGGGGTGTCTCTTGTGGGTGCAGCATCTGTTTTTATTTCGCTAATCAATGAATTTGTATCGGTAGACCAACCCTTTGAACATTCGGTGTAGCATAAGCGCCTGCTTTCGTTGTCACCTATGTAGTCGGCAATCATATTGGTTTGGGCAGAATTGGATTTTTCTATAGCCGCGTTAAATGCTGTTCGCATTTTTATCAAAGTTTTTTGTTCACTCTCATTTACCGTAGCTAATGGACTATAGTAATTTAATTCTGTCATTTTTATCTATAATATATAGATAAAAAAGAATTATTATTTTGCTGCCCTATGCGCAGCCACTAATCCTAAAGTAATTGCTGCACCCAACCAAACAAAATAACGCATATATGCCGAGTTCATTTGTAATGTGTTATCATGAATTGTCGCACTTAAGGTGTCGCCTTCTGTCATTAATCCCTTTAATCTTGATTGTTGAGACTGTAAGTCTGTGAGTTGCTTTAAAGTTGCCGATTTTTGTTGAGTAAGATGTCCATTAGTACCTGTTAATTGTTGGTGTTGATTATGAAAGGCCATTGTTTTTTGTTGAAGCTCTGTGGCTTTTGCTTGTAAAGCCTTAAACATGGTGTTTAATTGATTTTTTTTAGCTCCTTTTGTCAATCCTATAGTACCTCCCTTGCACTTTTGATACCCATTAAGCGTTCCATTACTACGACCGGTAGGACATTTTGCATTTTTATCATTCAATACACAACAACCAAAATCACTACCCCATAGACCAGCGTCACGGCACCATTTTATATCACTAAGATCGGTTGTTCTGCAATTTTTAGGCGTTGTATCGTTCATCATGGCATTTTGTTTTTGTGTATACTGTGATACCGCTTTGTTAAAATTGTCTTCTAATTCTTGTAATTGCTTATATTCAGCCGTATTTACTTTCGCCAATGGTGCTTCTGATGAATTTCCACTAAAGTTTTCTATAATTGAACCAAGTCCTGGTTCTGTAGTTTGTTCAATGAGAGCTAATCGTGGTTCCACAGATGCTTCAATGCGAGATTGCATTGAATTAAAGTTAGCTCCTTGCTGAAGACTAACATTTAAATTGTTGCTTTGATGTGTTTTTTTGTCGCCAAATAATCCCAATAAGTCCTTTAATGACATGTTCTATACACTAGTCACAGAAAATGTATTTCATAAAATTCAGTTATAAGGAATCCCCCACCAAGCCAATCCACCTATAACTAATAATATAACTAAAAAAACAGCAAGAAAATATAATGCTGAAAATTTAAATTGTTTATGCAATAAATATATCACTAACCCAATTGTTAAAACATAATAAGCTAAAGTAAAGTATTCATATGTCATGCTTGTTTTTTTGTTTTTTCTTAAAGTATTCGAAGCATTTCCTGCATCATTCATATTATTTAAATCTTTCAACTTGTCTTTAAATTCCAGATTTTGATTTATTAAACTATTTTCATCAGCAGTAATAGTCGTTTTTTTTTTATCAACAGTTGACTTTACAGATGCCGCTAAATTTTGCACATCAGATAAAGCAGAATGAACCTTGGTCAATTGAGTTTTCATTGTATCACAATTTATGTTGGATTTTCTGCATTGAACAAAAGCATTTTTATAATTTGTGTTTAAAGTGGTACTAAAGGTTCGATTATATGCGTCCAATTGTTGTTTTGTCGTTTTTGAATATTGTGACATTTATATATATACTTGGATATTAATAACAAAGTCGGTAATACTTTGTTTGTACTGCTGTAGGTGAGGAACGTGTAATTTCACATAGTTCACCTGGTCGTAGTCCTATGGCTTTTGCTACTGGATCAAATCGGGAAATTTCAGGAAACTCTGAATCTTTGGTTACATTATATCTTAGTTTCACTTTGTTTTTTTCATTATCATCTAAAATTAAATGTGGTGGTACCATGGTGTGATTTAAAACATTAAATAAATAATCATTCAAATTATAAATATTAACAAATCTATTATCTTTAATAAATGACTGTTCTACTAAATCTTGGATAGTTGTATTCACTTTATCTTTTGAAACGATAATTAAATCATCATCTGTTGTCAAGATATCTTCAATATCAAATAAATCATCCACATAATCGTAAACATGACCAGGTCCTAGACGTGTTGCTAAATGATATTTAATGAAAATTTTTTTATTAGTTATTGGATTTTCTAATAGCATATCTAATTGTTTGTTATTATATAGAGTTTGGATTTCAGTTACCGAGAATCCGGTCCAATCATCAATGTCAAAACCTCTAGACTTTAAAATTTCCAAGAGTATAATTCTAGAGTTGTATACTTTTGAAATAATTGGGCTATAGCTTGTACTCATCGTGTTTATATTAATTCAATACTATTTTTAACCGATTTCAATTTATTTATTTAGTATTAACCGTTTTTGTTTTTAATATACTTTCTTTTTCCTCTTCATCAACAACAGTTGCTAATAATGGCATTGTATCTTTTCCTGAATCATCTATCTCTTTAATCGTTCTCATTACCTTATTAACTTCATTGGACCCTTCGTCTGTCTTGGACCCTTCGTCTGTCTTGGACCCTTCGTCTGTCTTGGACCCTTCAGCTGTCTTGGACCCTTCAGCTGTCCCTCTTTCATAATTAATGGGACTATCATCATTTGATTCAGGTGTCCATCCTGCTTGCTTTGACCACGCCGCAGCTTGAGAATTATCCTCAACTTTACCTTGCATAGATTGAGTAGGCTCTGCGGGTGCAGTGGCATCATATGCCCTAAACCCTTG
>Ga0115000_10005187_pt1 | contig 10485 bp, 11 predicted proteins | sample ArcticOcean_MG_C_6_FD_89690 | JGI IMG/M metagenome (GOLD analysis project Ga0115000, IMG submission 89690) | Marine microbial communities from western Arctic Ocean - ArcticOcean_MG_CB8_128 | ecosystem: Environmental > Aquatic > Marine > Oceanic | place: Arctic Ocean: Canada Basin | collected... | reverse complement strand
TTTGAATTGAAAGTCAAAAATCCAGTGTCGGAACAGGACAAGAGTAAGCTAAAAGCAATGAACAACGAAACCATACAGATGCTCGCCGTTCAAATTGTTAGACACATGATGGCGAGGGGAATGTGTGCAACTGAACCTGTCGTCGATCACAACGGCGGAATTCTTCCACAGGGATTTAATATTCGTCACCACGGCGGCTTGTTCAAACTTTCGTTCGATCGTAAACTGGACCACGAAAAGGGCTTCTACTGTATTCACTTCCCCAATCTTGACAACGCACTCGAAAACATAAATTTGGTGGCTCTGTTGGCCAATGTACCATACAAAGCTTCTAAGAAACAGCGCCAAGACCGGTACGATGAAATCAACCAGAAGTCGGAGAAACTTGAAACGGAATTTGCAAAAGTTTGGGCAGTTGCACAACAAAAGTACACTAAAGCGTTTAAAGTCTATACCGCGACGCCGCTCTACGCACATGCTATTAATCTTTGCAAAACAGACGAAAAGTGCAAAGCTGATTTCAAAAGTTTCCAATGCTACTGGAAGTATTTGTTGACATTGTTGGAGAAACAAAAGGGTCGTTGCGCCGTTTCAAAGTTCCCGATGACGATCGAAAGTGGTGCATGGTTAATGTCGCCCGATGCGATTGATCCCAAATTGGGACACGTCCGTGGCAATCTCCGGCTGGTCTGTGCCTGCAACAACCCGGTCGACATGTCAAAACAAAACACAAACTTAAATGATGCTGCTACCAGTTTAACACCGGAAATACACGACGAATACTGGGGAATTGAGAAATAGAATAGAATAAAACTATAAAATACCTCTCGTATATTTCAAAAGGATGGAAAAAAGAGTCTTTGCAGTAGAACAACAGTTAAAAGAAATAGCAAATGATGTAAGTGAAATTAAAGCAAAACTTAGAATATCACCAAATTATCAAAGTACTCCGTCAAAAAAAGAGAAAATTACAAAACAAATAAAAAAAGAAACTCAAATATGCACAATGATGTAACATATTTGCAAAGTATAAAACTGTTTACATTGTTACAATAAGTATAATTAAAATGCTGTTATTCGAAACCATCTTTCCACAGAGTTTCCCATTGGATACAAATCATTTAATTTCAATTAGTCAATTACGCACACACAGTCCGATCGAATACCAAAAAGAATTGGAATTATTAATATCGCATTTGCACGAACACAATGTGTTGATCAAACAGCCACTGTTCACTTTTCAACACCAGAAATGTACAACAGGTTCGCCCTCTTTTAACTTTGAGCGTATGATAGCAATAGACAGCGCACATAAATTACTGTTAGACAAAGCCAAAGTTGAAGCAAACAATCCAAAAACTGCACGTAAATTTATAATCGAGGCAGAGAATCTTGCTTTACTTGGTTGTAATATTGTACTTGGTTGGCTATGGAAAACTCCAAATTTGCAATGTTTAAGTTGTTTAAATATTTATTATCTGTTATCACGGTTAAGCCGGACGAGAGCACATAGACGCCGTCTTGAATACTGTTTCAAATACAATATTTATCAAGAATTAAAGAAAAGCAACATTGATACAGAAGCCAAAGAACAAGCGTGTATTAAAATTATGGAAACCTGTGCACGAAAAGCCTATTCTCTTTGTGAATTGTCAAACAACCTGTGGAAAATCGACAATGATTTGTTGTACGAAATTAAATTGTTGAATACATGGCACTTTGCTATGTCCTTGAAATCGGACGAATTTCAAGATGTCTTAAACCACGCTACAATCTGTCAAAGTGATTTTCCCGAACACTCGGCCCATATATTCTTAAGAAATGAAGTGCACAATTTGTCCGCAAAAATACCAAGAGTACCCAAAATTACAATACAGAATTTTATTGATATATATGGCAAACCTCCGGTCACCAAGGAATGAGAGATTGTCAAAGTAGAATTTTATGTTTGAGTGCAGGTGGTTGCAAAGGAATTTTGAGTGCAAGTATTCTTGAATACATCAACAGAGTACAACCGTACCGCACTGACTACAGTGAAACGATGGGCGTCTCTGTAGGTTCAATTATTGCTTGGGTAGTAGCACAAACTAATTCCGTTGACGACCTGAAAAAACAGGTAAATAAATGTCTTACGAAATTAGAAAACCACCACACATTTCTACAAAAATGGACAGTCTTAGGTAGTGCTATAAATCTATTTCTATCTTTATTAAGTCACGAGCATTTGTACAGAAAAGAATCTTTACATAACATGCTTGAAACTTTTAAACTTAATAGTTCAACATTGTGCAAAAAATTAACAGTTGGTATCTTTTGCAACGATACCGGCAAATACACAGAAGTAGACTGCGAAACGCATTCTCGCAACAAAATAATGAAATATATAAAAGCATCTTCTAGCATACAGATATTTTTTGCTCCTACAGAAATAGACGGACAAAAGTACAGCGATGGTGCAATCAAACATTGTATTCCAATAAATGAAATTACAAAGATTGTGGAGCATAGGTCGATGTCCTCGCACATTGATGCCATTTTTTGCACTCCCACTACATTTGATAATTTCATGGGAGCAATAAAAGACCCGTGTGGGACACATTTGCTAAAATCAGTCAATAATTTTGCTGCGGACGTTCTTTGGTTGGTGACTGAAAATGACATTGAAGAATTGCACAGACTGTATCCAATTACCAGGTTAAGAAGAGACGGGTACGAAATTTTACAGGGTGGTACGAACAACCAGCATACTATTACAATGATATCACCAATCAACGTAAAATATTCTGGACTCGAGCCTTCGACGTGCGAAATTAAAAATTTACGAGAATTGGGTCAACACACTGGAAGTAATATTCATTGTATATGCAACAAACAAAGCGAACAATCGTTTACTGTCGAGAAATTATTATGTGACATATGCAAGAAGCCCACGGAGAATGGTTGTCAAATCTGCTTTCAAGCTACATGTTCAGAATGTACAGCACTACAGTGTTTTAAAGAAAGTACAAAATAATTTATGAATTGTTTACTTCTTGAATATATCGTATCTTGTCTGCCTCCGATTGATCTTCGTAAGGTTCCTTTTCCTCTTCTGTTAATGTTTTCCAATTCGTTGTTATAACTTTATTAACTTCAACAAATGTCAAGTCGGGGCGTTGCTTTTTTATCAACGGACGCTGTTGTATACTAAAAATGACATACGAATTGCGAGGTTTGACAACACGAACAAATGCATTATTTGATATATATTTCTTTTTGGCTTCTATGTAACGATTTTTGTCCGCCAACGCGAGACTTTCAAACTTTTGTTTGACACTAGAGGATAAATTTTTCCATATGCAACCAAGTTTTGTACCAACTTCCTTTGCACTCCTGTTTATTAAATTTTTTGTTACAGTTGCTCTGTTGAGTTTAACAAAAAACATAAATGCAGAAAGAGGTCTTTTTGGTTTGACTGTTGCTTGTGTTTGTGTTTTTGTCTCAGGTTGAGTCAAAGGTAGTCTCATATTCTTCATATATGTTTAAGTTTAAGTATTCAAAAAAATTTATTTTGCATTCTTTTTTGAACCAGAACTACAACATGTTATCATTATTTCGAATAACTGACAAAAATCAAGAACCTGTACGACAAAAACGTAAACGCAAACCAACCATCTACACCAAACAGGCTACTAAACTCGTGCTATACTGTTCGCATTGCCGGTGTACTGTTGAAATTATTTGTGGATTCTCTATTGCCTGTAAAACATGCAACCGGAATCTATTAGAAAAGATGCCGAAGCAAAATTGGAGACTCATAAACGCTTCGTGACTTTGAAACAACAACAAATAGAACAACCAGCGCAGTTGTCTCAAGCATGGTTTGCCAAACGTCGTTCTATCACTGAATTAATGGGACTAACAGGCTCCAAATTGAGTGGTCTGCTCTTTATTTCAACCAAAGACGAACTCGATTGTTACCGCGAAGAAATATGGGGCAGACTTTTCGGGCATCCTCGCAAAAAAATTTGGAGCCCAGAAAGTAAATTGTGGATTAATTGGGGCAGTACATATGAACCGGTAGCTACCTTATCGTTTCTCGATGCATGTCCCAATATGTACATCCTCGAAGCGCCTTTAATGCAAAGCAATTGTCATAATTGGGCAGCTTCCAGTCCCGATGGTTTTTACGTCGATACTAGCTGCGTCGATAAAACAGGAAAACCTGAAATGGGAGTTGTTGAGATCAAATGTCCAGGCAAATCGAAAAAAGCCAATACAAAACCAACATACTACTACATAGCACAGGTACGTAGATTACATAGTTTGTTACATTATACATATTTTGATTGACTTATTCTCTTCTTTTTTTTTGAAACAGATGTATTGGGAGATGTCCTGTTCGGGTAGCTTGCGTACGGCAATGTTTATATCATGGGGTCCTAAAAACATGCGTGCTTGGAAGTTACATTGGAATGATGATGTATGGAAATCGATTTGTGATTGTATTCATTTTGTCAGAAACTTCGATCACGATAACCACCTAGCTGACGACAAAGAATTCCGTGAATACAACCGACTTGCATCAACAATGAAGGATTGTTGCAACCAAGCAGTAGCGAACGCCGAATTGGTTTATGACAGCAAAAAATAAACAAGTAAAAATACAATAAAATATAACACAATATAAACAAAAAAATATCTTTATAATAATGCCCCCGCGAAAGTTAATAATCATCATTACTTCGCGATGGATTAAAACCATAAACCCCTTGAGCAGCTCCTCTTTTGCGTTTGCTATTTGTTTCCTCAGATTCATCCGACATTCGGTTGCTTGAACTGGAACTAGAACTTGAACTGGAATTGTTGTAGTTTGAGTTACCACCACCTTGATCAAAATTATCATTCCTGGTATTTGGTCGAACACGCTTTTCGCTTGCTTCGCTCAATTGAACCGGTTTTCGTTTTCTGTGACTTGAATCGCTGGAACTTGAATTGGAACTGGTTGAATTGGAACTGGTTGAACTGGAACTGGCTGAACTGGAACTGGTTGAACTGGAACTGGTTGAACTGGAACTGGAACTAGAACTTGAAATGGAATTAGTATAAGGAAGAAAACAGAAATCCTCGTCTCTATTAAAAGAAGTTGGTGCTTCACGGAGAACAGTAGTGTACCCGACTTCTTCTGCCAGTTGTGTTTGAATATATGCTGCTGGATATATTGGTTCTACTTTATATTTGCGTTTGTAATTAGCAATAAATTCAGTGTCATGAATCGCATTTGAATTTTTTTCTTTTGCATATTCACGCCACCTGAAACACTGAGCGTAACGATTCAAATTCTGAAAACCCTTTGCAGCAATGATTGGTTTCACTCTTTTCAAATGTTGAATCATGGCCCAATGGTCTCGGTCCATACAAATTACCTCTTGTTTTTTATCAACGACCGCCACAACGCGAGGTGAACTAGCATTTGGTTCCAAAGGAACCATATCAAACATTTGTATATTATCTTTGTTTTCCTTCGAAATTGTCAATAAACAATTTTTTTTGGTCATAAATTCATGTTCAAACGCTTCTTTTATTATTTGTTTAAATTGTTCGTTGCCTTGTGGACCACCTGACCGCAAATGATCAAAGAGGCTCATATGTACTATTAATTGCTTTGGTCGTAATATTACGGCTTCTTTTGCAATTGTAGCAGTCCCCTGCGGTTGAGATAATTCGTCACTGAATTCACTTCCAAATATACTTGCTTGGTTATTAAAATCTCTTGTACTAAAATTTGTCAAATCTGCTTGTGCTCCTTGTAAAGCATCATGAACAGATTCTCTGCATAACAGATCCATATTAGTGGTTTTATGCATGTTTGCCATCTTGTTAACGATTTTTTCACAGTATAGTCCAGGTACACATAAATAATTGTAATCAGGTTCATTATTTTCTGGATCAGCAAAGTAGGTAATCTCTTGGTTCATCTTCATTTTTAGAATGACTCTCAAAATATTTTGTAAATGTAATTTAGTGATCGTTTCGTAAATAAAACCAACAGCCATAATAACATCTTCTTCCGTTGAATAAAGGTATTTCAAAAAATTATCTTTCGTAATTTCAGTTGTATTAAATCCTGGCGATCCATCCATTGAAAACGCAAGGAGCATTGCACGGTGGATACAAAGTTGTCTTAAGTTACAAAAATGAAAAACAAAGGTAAAAATAAATATTTGGTAATCAGCAAACAAAGTTGTAAATTCAGCAACAAAAAACATGTACATACCTTATGATCATTCCAATTCGTTCAGTAACAGTTGTATCAACTGTCATTCCATATTTTTTCAAAACACTCCTTAAACGTGGCCAAACAATATTGTAACAATCCATACTAACCTGTGGACAATATGTCAAATACATTTGATAGAAGATTAACATTTTTCTAGCATTGGTACTTTGAAATTCCATTTGTACCTTTCGCATATATGCTTTTTCTTCCGAAGTAAAGTTTTGAACTCTGGCATAGCATTCCTGTATACTGTGACCAATTTGCGCCTTTCTTTCAGTTGCAACTCTTTCGTCCAAGCGTCTTCTGACAGCAAATTCCATTCCATGTTGCTTCCCGTTAGCAAGAATTACGTAAACAACCATACGCGAACTTACAAATTTATCGGCAACCCTTCGGTGTTCGTCGTCAAAAAAAATACCCTCACCAGTGACTTTACCTGCTGCAGTTGAATCTTTGAAAAATGAAACAACATCGTCGTCCAAATTTTTATCACCGAAACTTTTCAACATGGTTGGCATTTCATTAAAAACCAAAACTTTAAAATCATTATCATCATGTACAAACTTAAACAAAAAGAAAGATAAAATAAAAAAAGAGTAAGAAAGAGAAAAAAAGAGCCAATCAAAAAGTAAACAAAAAATTCAACAAAGTAAACAGTACTACCACTTACCATAGATTTCTTTGTCATCATACTAATATCCTCACAAACTCCGGGCGGCATAGACAGAGTTAAGACTTCCATAATCCAACTCTTTCCTACTCCACCTTTGCCTTGATGAAACACGTTGTTCTTCAACGTCTGTTCCATACGGTACGCTTCTGGTCCAATACATATAATGTGGTATATTAGTTCCCGGTGATGTGTACTAGATGGACCACACTTCGAGCTGCTGGTTGGTTCGAACCCAAACTCGTCAAAGAATAAATTATGCGCAATAAGATGGTTGGCCATTACAGACATATTTTTGTACCTTATTTTGACAGGAGCAACGGTAGCTTTGTACATTTCTGCTTCACAATATATCCCATCTAAACGTACTACTTCCTTACACACCGCGTAATTACACTGCCTCACACCTTTACCGCAACTTACACATTTAAGTGTTCTGCGGTGGTGATTTATATTTTTCAGTTGCGGTGGTTCCATGTAAACCGATGGTCTCATAAAATCCTTGTAAGCATCAGTTACCTGTTGAGTAGCTCTATTCATACCTTTTTCTACGTTCCAAAGTGTATTACCTTCTTGAAGAGATTGGTTTAAGTACTGAGCTTTTCGTTTTTCGAGTTTATAATGATAATCGTTGAATGTGTCTAATCCCCTATGGGTCGATAGCTCCTCGTGAGTTAATGAACGATTTGCGAGGTTTTTTTCTTCTTTATACAATTCTCCTTCAACTTTCCAACGCCCAACCCCAGAGGGCAAATAAAAACCTTCGTCACTTGGTTGAACACTGTTATTGTCTTTAAAATTTCGAATGAACCAAAGTCTATTGTCTGTTTCGTTGTAAACCGATCGATTATAGCCAAATACTGTATCAAGCAACTGATTTGCGGACACAATATGATGATCATTTACAACAATGATATACCTTCTTTTTGTACAAAGACCTTTTATATTTTTTTTATTGCCAAAAATTGTATTGTATTTGTCTTGTATAATTCTTTGCTTGTTAATATTGTTCATATCTTCTTCTACATCGTTGGCTATGTAGTCTTTTAACTCAGAAAACATAGCACCGATGGCAATTTCAGTAGCGTGATTTTTAGGAAACATGTACTTAGATAAACTATCACCTGCCAGATTCACTTTTTCTTTGGATATTCCCACCATAAATTTATTGTTTTCCGTATATTGAAGACTATGTTTATTGATCAAATTTGGCAGAACATTTGGTTCAATCTTATATATAGAAGAGGTTGCTTCTTCTGTTTCAATTCGGTTCAAATGTATAGCTTCATGCACTCCTTGACTCGTTCTATACGTTCGAGGATTGTTGAAAGCATGATCTGGTCCAAGCGATGGAATTGCAAATCGTGTATAGAGATCGGTTGGTTGACCGTGATCGTTTACCCTATCGTTGTTGGTCGGAAAAGCAAAAAAAATCCCTGGAGTTATTTCTTCTGTTTCTGCATTGTTTACACTATATCGTGTAGAACAATTTGAGATTCTGTTTAGCAATGAAAGCTTGTCTATGTACTCTTTTTCGGTGCTTACTTTTACAGAAAGTTGCTCTTGTTTTGACATACCGCTTTTAAGTTTTTCGTATTTTGGTGATAATTTTGTTAAATTATCTAATGTTTCACGGCGCAATCTGTTCCTGCTCAATAACATATTAAGTATCTCTTTGAAATTGCAATTACGACCCTCGTAAACATGTATACGTCTCATTAGAAGTTCACCGTCCGAGTTTTTTCGAATATCCTCAACAACAATGCTGGCCCGACAATTACTGTAAATAACTTTATCGTTTGCATTCGCTTTCCCTGTTGCAATTGCGTATATGAATTCGTACAGAAACGCAAGCCACTGAGACAGTTCTGTACCTGTAGTTTCAATGCTAGAGCAACCAAAGTTTTCACAGCCACATTCATTAGCAGGTATGTTAAACAAAAGTTTACCTGTAAGTGTTGAACGTTCGTCAATTGAATCTTCCGTACCATCTGCAGCATCTGCAGCATCTGCACCAGCATCAGCATCGTCCGGAGGTTCCGAAGTTAGCTTTATATAACGCAGTGGTGTACACCGCAACTTGTGCTCTTCGCTGCTATTGCGACTCACCCCACTTTTCGAAGACGACATTGTTCTCTTGGTTCAAAGAACTGAACTTCCTTATATAGATTTTTTGGCACCAAAAAAATTGAAAATTGAAAATTCAAATTATACAATCAGCTTGTGTCAAGTTTCGAAAAATTTCGAAAAAATTGAACCACCACTACAAACACCTACTACTTAAGTTAACTCCATCTAATAAAACATATGTCTTTATTACAGCTTATCAACACCGAAGGCAAATCGAACAAGAAGCGTTGTCTTACATCAATTAAAGCAGAGGAACCCAAAAGCAACAGCACTCAAGCTATATTAGGTAAGAAACCCAAACATGTACCAAAATTATGGAGCGCATGGGATAAATGTAAATTTACCGTCAACATTGAACGAGGACGTCCTAAACTTCTATGCGAAGGAAGTGGTTATCCTTTTACTACGGCCTTCTTGGTAATGGGAGGAAATACTATTAGAGAAGAAAACGCACGCGAATACGATTCTAAAGGTATGTATGTATGATATTCTTGTGGAATCAATATACGTACATGACTAATTTCTTGTTATATTGTCGTCTTTTTTTTTCTTTTTTTTTTTTTTTTTTCTCTTTTTTTAATTTAATTTTTTCTTTTTTTTTATAATTTTTATTATCTTTTTTTTTAATGACTTCAGAATCTATATTTAGTTTAACTAAATCTTCATTTTTATTTTTATTATTTGTTTGCGCCTTGATTTCAATTGTTAAATTTTTTGAAAAATATTCATTAAACTCTTTTTTATCAATACATGGATGATCACCACACACATATTCTTTTTTTACCGTATTGCACGATAAGAGTAATACAAAAATAAATGCATAAATAAATTTCATTTTAAGCCTAAGTTTTCCTTAAAATTATACATTAGATTCATATTTTGTATAGCTTGCCCAGAAGCACCTTTTACCAAATTATCTATAGCTGAAAAAATGACAATCCTATTTTTGTATCTTGTTTTACAAACAGAAATTTCACAATTATTTGTATTTAAAACGTTACCATTACCCATGGGTGTATTAATTTTTTGTATAATCACAAATTTATTTTTTGAATGAAATTTTTTAAGAACTGAATGTACTTTTTCTATTCTGACATTTTTCTTAGTTTCTAAGTATATCGAAGATAAGATACCTCTAAAAGTTGGAAGTAAATGTGGGTTAAAAGTATATTGAACATTATTTGAATATTTTTTAAATTCTTGGTCTAGTTCTGCCATGTGTCTGTGCTTTTCAATACCATAGGCATATATAGACGAAAAAAAATTTTTATGTGAAAACTTTGACATGTAATTTTTACCTGCCCCTGAATAACCAGACTTAGAGTCTATTATGATATTTTTAGTATTTAATAAAGATTTTTTAAAAAGCGGAAGCAGTGCCAACTGTATTGAAGTTGGGTAGCACCCTGGATTTGCTATTATTCTA
>Ga0115000_10005185_pt1 | contig 10487 bp, 6 predicted proteins | sample ArcticOcean_MG_C_6_FD_89690 | JGI IMG/M metagenome (GOLD analysis project Ga0115000, IMG submission 89690) | Marine microbial communities from western Arctic Ocean - ArcticOcean_MG_CB8_128 | ecosystem: Environmental > Aquatic > Marine > Oceanic | place: Arctic Ocean: Canada Basin | collected... | reverse complement strand
CTTATCATTTCTATTTTCCTTTGGGGCTTTCGCTCAGACAATATCAGGGATAGTAGAAAGTCAAGATGGACCTTTGCCAGGGGCAACCATACAGGTAAAAGGCACAAGTATTGGGACTAACACTGATTTTGATGGAAACTTCTCTATTGAAGCTAATCAGGGTGATGTCCTTATAATCTCTTTTGTTGGATTTAATCCTCAAGAGCTGACAGTTAATAATCAAGATACCATAAATGTAGTATTGAGTATTTCAACTGAATTAGATGAAATTGTTGTTACCGGTTACGGAAGCGTATCAAAACGTGAAATAACAGGTTCAGTCGCAGTTTTATCTGCAAGAAATATTATGAAAATACCTGTGGCTGCCGTCGAGAACGCAATTCAAGGTCAAATGCCAGGTGTACAGGTTACTGAAGTTTCTGGTGAACCTGGAGTTGGAGCACAAATTAGGGTAAGAGGAGTAGGATCAATTTCTGGTGGAAATGAACCACTTTATGTTATTGATGGATTTCCAATTTCCAAAAATGTTGCAATGGGTGTTACAGGAGATAATTTTAGAAGAGGAACAGGAAGGTTCAGACCACCACCACCAAATCCTCTAGCAAATATAAACCCAGGTGACATTGAGTCCATTCAGGTCTTAAAAGATGCATCCGCTGCAGCTATTTATGGTTCTCGTGGGTCAAATGGTGTAGTGATTATTACAACTAAAAAAGGTTCAGAAAATGGTGAACCATCTTTTTCTTATAATACCTATGTTGGAACGCAATCAGTAGCAAATAAATTAGATCTTATGAATGCAAAGCAGCATAATGATTTAGCTACAGATAGTGCAAACAATTTTTGGGTAATTAACCAAGGTGGAAATGCTAGTGATCCAATAGCTTCAAGAGGTTCCAGTAATGGTCGAATTCCAACAACAATCTCAAATTGGGATGGAACTGATACTGACTGGCAGGATGAAATCTTTAATAGTGCGATGGTTCAAAATCATCATTTGTCTGCATCCGGTGGATCAGAAAAAGCAAAATATTATGTCTCAGGAAACTTTTTTGATCAAGGTGGAATTATTGAAAAGACAGACTTTAAACGTTACAGTTTAAGAGCTAATATTAATGTTGACGTTAGTGATAACTTTAGATTTGGTGTGAATATTGCCCCATCTTATACTGACTCAGACAAACAGCCTGCAGGTTCTCCCTACTTTGCAAGACCCCCAGGAATAGTTTACGCAGCTCAGGTGCATTATCCATCGATTAAACCTTATAATGATGATGGCACCCCAAATCAATTAGACAATATGTCATATCAGAGGGATGCATTAAACAGAGGAACTCTAACAACGACCTCTAGTAACCCGTTAGCTATTATTCAAGGAGTTGATGACAATCTAACTCAAAATAGAACATTTGGAAATATTTTTGCAGAGTATGATATAATTGAAGGACTATCTTTTAAAACCTATTTTGGAGTTGATGTAAATAATTACAAGAGAAACTTTTATAGAAATAGTAGTTTATTATATAGAAATGCATCGTCAGGAGAAACTTTTGGACAATCAAGTTCCTCTGAGAGTTTAAATTGGGTTGCTGAACAAACCCTTAATTACGAGAAGCAGTTAAGCGATGACCATAAGATAAATGTTTTATTAGGGTATACTGCCCAAGCAGAAAGAGTAGACATCAATACTGTTGTTGCAGATAATTATCCAGATGATTTAGTCCAGACCATAAGTGGTGGCCAGTTAGCCTCAGGTACTGCACTGCAAGAAGAATGGTCATTGGCATCTTCTTTAGCTCGTGTTAATTACGGTTTTCAGGATAGATTTCTACTGTCAGCCTCCTTTCGTGCTGATACTTCTTCTAGATTTGGAGAAGGAAACAAAACAGGATATTTCCCTGCAGCTTCAATAGGCTATAGACTATCTGAGGACATCAGTGCCAGTTGGTTAAATGATTTAAAATTAAGAGCTAGCTACGGTCAAACAGGAAACTTTTTAATTCCTAATTACGCTTCTGTAGGTCTTTTATCTCCAGCCGATTATTCATTTGGAGGTAGTTTACAAAGTGGACTAGGTGCTAGGACTTTAGGTAATTCAAACTTAAGTTGGGAAAAAACTCAATCTGTCAATATCGGAATAGATTTTTCTTTTGTGAACAATAGAGTTTATGGTTCAGCGGAATACTTTGAAGCGAACACCTCAGCTGCTTTATTAGAAGTTCCACTCCCGTCTTCTTTAGGCTTTCAATCCTCGCTATCAAATATTGGAGAAATCGTAAATAAAGGTTTTGAATTTATTATCTCTAGCAGAAATTCAGTTGGCGCATTAAAATGGAGAACAGACTTTAATTTATCGACAATAAATAATGAAGTAACTTCATTAGGGGGTGATAACGCTCCTATAAACAGTAGGGGAGGCGCAGGAATTCGTCATATAACTGAAGTAGGTCAGCCGGTTGGTAGTTATTACGGATATGTTACAGATGGTGTATATATGAATCAAGCTGAAGTTGATGCGGGTCCTGACGATACGGTAGCTACTGGTGGTACACCATTACCAGGATTTAGAAGATTTAAAGATCTTAATGGTGACGGAAAAATTACCACAGCAGATAGACAAGCAATTGGAAATTATATACCGGATTTTTATTATGGAATAAATAATGAATTTGAGTATAAAAATTTTAATTTGAGTTTTCTAATTCAAGGAGTTGAAGGGAATGAACTTCTCAATTTAACTAAAAGACATTTAGGAAATTTCTCAGGAAACTTTAATCATTATGCTTATGGGGATGACAGATGGCGTTCAGAGTCTGATCCTGGAAGTGGAATAAATCCTATAGCTATGCGCGCAGGAAATCAAAATAATAGGCCGTCAGATGCTTTAGTAGATGATGCTTCATACATAAGGTTAAGGAACGTAACTTTAGCATACAACTTTCCACAAAATATGCTTGGAAATTCTATCAAAAGTTTAAGGGTTTATGCATCAGGAACAAACCTGTTTACTTTAACGGATTATGTAGGATATAATCCTGAGGTAAATAACCAAGAAGATAATTTACTTGTCCAGGGTGAAGATTATGGGAGTTATCCATTACAAAGCACCTTTACCTTAGGAATCAATATAAACTTTTAATTGAAAAAAAATGAAAACAAAAAATATATTTAGTATTTTTATTTTGATAAGTTTTATGTCTTGTTCAAAAGAATTCACAGACTTATCACCAATATCAGAAAGAAACACAGGAAGTTTCTATACATCAGCAAACGACTTTGAGGTTGCATTAGCAGGAGTTTACAATACTCTGCTATCCCAAGGAGTCTATAACGAGGCAATTTGGATTATGAATGATTTGAGATCAGACATTACTTTTTGGGATGCAGGAGGTCTTGCAGCTGCCATTGTTAGGTATGATGATTTTGAAGAGACAACCATAGATTATGTTGGAAGAGACTCTTGGATAGCTCATTATAAGGGAATAGGTAGAGCTAATTCAGTAATAGGAAGAATTGAAGATGTTGAAATGGATGCGTCTCAGAAAACTAGAATAGTTGGTGAGGCAAAATTCTTAAGATCTTTATTGTATTATAATTTAGCAACAACTTTTGGAAATGTACCACTGGTTTTAAATGAAGCTACATCAGCTGATGATGACAAAGAAAATGTTCAAGTTCCTATAGCTCAAATATATTCTCAAATTGCAGCAGATTTAACTGAAGCAGAATCTAGTTTACCCTCTACGGCAAAAGGAGGTAGAGCTACGAAAGGTGCTGCTGCGGCACTTTTGGGTAAAGTTCATTTAACCCAAGGTGATAAAACTAGTGCAGCAAGCGCTCTTAAAAGAGTTTCTGGATATAGCTTAGTTGATAATTACACTGATCTTTGGGGAGTTGAAAATGAGTTTAATAAAGAATCGATTTTTGAAGTTAGTTACGAAAGTGGTTATGGTGTATTAGGGAATCTTTATACCAGTGCTATGAACACTGAACTTGGCGCAACTGTTACTTCTGGACCAGAAACTTTCCAACGAAAAGTCTGATAAGTTCTTATGAAGCAGGTGACACTAGATTTGAAGCTTCTATTGCTGGCATTGGAAGTGAGGTAGTTGGTTTTGCTTCTGATGGTGCAGGCTGGTGTATAAAGTATGGAACAACTAATCCATCTACCGATAATGATGGACCAAATAACTGGGTTGTTCTCCGGTACGCAGATGTTTTACTTATGTTGGCGGAAGCTCTTGGCGAGTCAACTGAATCTTATGGATATATTAATCAAGTTAGAGCTAGAGCTGGACTTGGAGCAATAAGTTCTTCTACTGCCGGAACTTTTGCAGAAAAGCTTCTTCAAGAGAGAAAAGTAGAATTAGCCTTCGAGGGGCACAGATGGCCAGATTTAAAAAGATTTGGTGTTGCAGCCTCAGTTATGTCATCAGATCCACGTGCTATTGATATTAGAGGAAGATTAAACCTTGCCATTCCCCAAAGGGAAATGGATATAAATCCTGATTTCGTTCAAAATCCCGGTTATTAATTATTAAACACATCTTAAAGCTTGAGCATATATTATACTATATGCTCAAACTTTTTTAATTAAAACTTTAATTTATGAAAAGATTAATTCTATTATTTTTTGCATTTACAATAACTCAAACTGTTCAAAGTCAAGAAAGAAAGCTTAATATTATTGCAATTGGAGCTCATCCAGATGATTGTGACAGTAAATTTGGAGGAACCGCAGCTTTATTTGCTAAAATGGGACACAATGTTAAATTTTTAGCTCTCACAAGTGGAGATGCAGGCCATCAATCTCAAGGAGGAGGAGCACTAGGTAGTAGACGAAGAGAGGAAGCTAAAAACGCTGGGAAAGCTCTAGGTATTGCTGAATACCAAACTCTAGACAATCATGATGGTGAATTGTTACCTTCTTTGCAAGTTAGACATGACGTAATTAGGGCCATTAGAGAATGGGATGCGGATATTGTTCTAGGACTTCGACCCAACGATTATCATCCAGACCATAGAAATGCTGGTAAGGTTGTTATTGATGCTTCTTACATGGTGATCGTACCTAATGTATGTCCTGACACCCCGCCATTAAATAAAAACCCCTTATTTCTATTTATGCAAGATAGATTTCAAAGACCTTACCAGCATCAACCGGATGTTGTGGTAGCTATTGATGAATCCATTGAATTAAAAATAGATGGCTTACATGCACACACTTCCCAAATGTATGAATGGCTTCCTTGGACTAACGGAGGTGACGCGAGTGTAGCTAAAATACCAATCTCAAATAAAGAGCGCCGCGAATGGCTTTCTAATAGAACGAAAAATAGGTCCAGTACAATAAGCTCTGAAAAGATGGCTTCTCTTGTTAAATGGTATGGAAAAGATATTGCTAAAAAAGTTAAGTACGTTGAATCATTTGAAGTTGCTGAATATGGAATGCAACCAACAGATGAAGATTTAAGGATGTTTTTCCCAATGTTGAAAAAATAAGCTAGTCTAAATTTCACATGAAAAAGAATCCATTACTAGTTGGCTTAATCCTACTTGTATTTTTTGTAATCTCGTTTTTATCAAATATCATTGGTCCTTTAGTCCCTGATATCATTAAAAGCTTTGGATTGAGTCTTACTATGGCTGCTTTTTTGCCTTTTGCTTTTTTTGTAGCTTATGGTGTGATGTCGATTCCATCAGGTATATTGATTGAGTTATATGGAGAGAAAAAAGTAATGATTCTCGCTTTCTTTGTTTCATCAATCGGAGCTTTTTTATTTGCCTTAAATTCTTCTTATTTCTTTTATCTCATTTCACTATTTTTAATTGGCTCTGGGATGGCTATGCTTCAAGTTGCTATCAATCCATTACTAAGGGTTACTGGTGGTGAAAAAGAGTTTGCTTTCAATTCTGTTTTAGGGCAATTATTTTTTGGATTAGCCTCATTTATTAGTCCATTGGTATATACCTATCTAGTGATTAATAAAAATCAACCTAGCAGTTTTATTACGCGATTAATCAAAAATATAACTATTCCAAATTTAGAATGGATCTCTCTGTATTGGATATTTGCAATTATTTCGTTGGCTATGGTATTTTTAATAATGATATCAAACTTTCCAAAAGTTGAAAGGAAGGAAGATGAAAAATCAGGAGCGATAGAAACTCATCTCTTACTTCTTAAAAAGCCTATGGTCCTTTTATATTTTCTAGCAATTTTTTGTTATGTTGGAACTGAGCAAGGTGTAGCCAATTGGATTTCACAATTTCTAGCACTATATCATGATATAGACCCACAAGTTCAAGGGGCTAAAACCATTTCAAATTTTTGGGGAATGATGACTTTAGGAACTCTTTTAGGACTTCTTTTATTAAAATTTTTAGATAGTAGAAAAGTTTTAATTGTAACATCCGTTGGAACTATTTTCTTTCTTATTGCAGCACTTTTTGGTACTACACAACAAGCTTTAATTGCTTTCCCTTTAATAGGTTTCTTTATTGCAACTATGTGGTCAATAATAATCTCTTTGGCTTTAAATTCAGTTGCTGAGGCACATGGTTCCTTTTCAGGAATTCTGGTAACAGGAATTGTTGGAGGAGCCTTAGTTCCTTTTATTGTTGGTGCACTTGGTGATGTCTTTGGTTTGAAAATAGGAATGCTTTTCTTATTAATAACGCTTTCCTTTATTTTATCTATTGGTTTTTGGTCTAAACCATTAATTAATAATGAAACACTTTTGAGTACCTCACGAAAAAAGAATCAGTAATAAAATTTATATGGCTTATATAGGAGTTGATCTTGGCGGTACGAAAATAAGTGTTGCTAAAATTACGGGAAACACGTGTGAGAATGGTACTCGTTCACTAATTCCAAACGAAGGCTCTGAAAATGAAATTTTAGATTTTATTAAAAATGCTATTTCAAAATCAATCGATAAAGACGTAGAGGCAATTGGAATCGGTGTGCCAAGTTTAGTTGATCAAAAACTGGGAATAGTATACGATGTTCAAAATATCCCATCTTGGAAAAAAGTTTTTTTGAAAGATTTTCTTGAAAATCATTTTAAGATCCCTGTTTTTGTTAATAACGATGCAAATTGTTTCTCATTAGGTGAATTATATTTTGGAAATAGAAAGAAATTAGACTCCTTTGTAGGATTAACCATTGGAACTGGAATTGCTGGTGGTATTGTTATTAATAAAAAACTTTATAATGGATCTAATTCTGGTGCTGGAGAATTCGGAATGCTACCTTATCTAGACAGTAATTTTGAAAATTATTGTAGTGGTCAATTTTTTCAAAAGATTAAAGGAATAGCTGGCGAAAAAATATTTTCTAAAGCCAAGGCTGGTGATGATGATGCTCTTGCTTTATATTCTACTTTTGGGATGCATTTAGGAAACCTTATCATTCAAGTCTTATATACTTTTGATCCTGAAACCATTATCCTTGGGGGTTCAGTTAGTAAAGCATATATATATTTTAAAAGCGGAATTCAATTAAGTCTAAAACAGTTTGCCTATCAAAACTCTGTATCTAACCTTAAAATAATTTTATCTTCTGATCCAGACATCTCGGTTAAAGGAGCCGCAGCTTTGTGCTATTAAAGATAAAAACATAATAAAACAACTACAGTTGCAGTCGATTTACTACCTAATTAGCATATGTGTAATTTTAACAACAATTTATAAATAAACTATTTATCTATTCAATCTAAATAATCAATGAAAACATTCTTTTTACTTCCTCTCAAATCACTATGCTATTTACTTTTATTTTTAAGTGTATCATATAATTTATCTGCATCAGAATCTTTCAACATAAATGTCAAAAATAGTGTTAAGGGAGCACCGATAACTGTAGGTGTTCCATTTCCGATAGGAGCATTATCTTCTCCAGATAACATTAGACTGATTGATAATGCGGGTAATGAGATACCATCCCAAATAACAGAAGTTTCAAGATGGCTCCCTGAGGAAGAAAGTGTAAAATGGGTTTGGGTTTTTTTCTTTTCAACGGGTGAAGATAAATATGAACTTCAATATGGACGTGATATATCAAGATTACCAATCTCAGGGCCAAAGATTAAAATCAAAAATAATCAAAGAAAAAGTCAAACAAGTTATGTCGATAACGGAGTTTTAAAATTTAGTATATCAAAGTCTAACAATGGTTTTATTAATAATGTATACTATGATATAGATGGTGATGGATATGATCAGAAAGATATAATAGCGACCTCTCCCATGGGAAGAGGATCTTTTCTTGATCTGATAGATGATAACGGTGTTGATCTATCCAATGCAACTATCAATAGGACGGTAAGAGAATTGGGCTCAGGACCTCTACATTCAATAATTAGATTAGAAGGTGAGTACTCTTATTCAAGAGATGATAACCGAAATTCTCCTTTTGTAGTAAGAATACATGTTTATGCAGGAAAACCTTTTATAAAAGTTCTTCATACAATCACTTATACTGGTGTAGCTGATAAGCACGACCCAAATAAAGATAATTATGGTAACATAGCAACTTCCTTTTCTGATAAGGCAACTGGTTCTTCTACTGCCGGTGTAAAAATTGAAAAAGGGACCGATCAGGGATGGATCATTCCAAATGATAAGATAAATGGGATTGGGCTTAATTTAAAATATAATTTAAGTGGAGACATGACCTATACCACTGGTTATAAAATGGGTGATTGGTTTGATAATTCCGAGGGTACGTTTTTTGAAACCACTGGAACCATAGAAAAAGCCACTGTCATTCAATCTGGACCCAAAAGAAAAAACAGACCACACAGCTCTCTTAGTAAACGAATTGATGATTTTAAAGCTCAAATTGATATAGACGGAATCTCAAAGCAAATATTTCAGCGCTCTGAGGGTTGGGCTGATTTAACAGACAAAAAATGGGGAGTGACCATTGGAATTAAAAACTTCATTGAGGAATTTCCAAATAGCATAACCTTTGATGAAAATGATAAAGTAGCAACTGCTTTTACTTGGCCATTTGATTCAGAACCAATGTCATTTGAGAGAGATAATCTGGAGCCTGATTCTGGAATGGTTGCAAATTTTGCTGAGGGAGTAACTAAAACAAGTGAAATAGTTTTTTCTTTTCACAAACCTAATAAGTCAAAAGAGCAATTAAAAACCATAGCTTCATATATTATTGATCCTCCTACAACATTTGCGGATCCGATTATTTATTCTAACAGTAATGTTTATGGAAAGTTTTTACCAAGAACAAAAAAATATTCTGATTATGAAAGAACGATAGATTACAAATTTGACTGGGCTATTTTTAATCAAAACTGGGAACCCTGGTATGGTATGTTCGATTACGGAGACCAGAAATATTTTTATCAAGACGGTAAGTTTTATAATTGGATTAATAATGAACCTGCTGTTGATTTTATGTATTGGTTACAATTTATGCGAACTGGGGATAAGAAATATTTTAAATCTGGTGAGGCTATGAGTAGGCACACTATGGATGTAGATAATGTTCATTGGCCCGCAAAATCAAAATATTATGGAGATTCTAACGATGCTATTGACTTTTGGAAGATGGATAATAGTGAAGCAGAAGGGTTAAAAGAAAATCCCTATTTAGGAATCGGTAGACGTCATGCCGCTGAACACTGGACGGCTCTCCTAAGCGCACATGTATGGGTTCAAGGATGGATTGCTTCATATTATCTTACAGGATATCACAGAGGATTAGATATTGCACGCCTTACGTCAGATTCTTACCTAAAAAGAATGTGGGGAGATCATGGTATTACCGGTAGAAGATTATACTTATCGGTTTTGAATCTTGTGGAAACATTCGATGCCACCAAGGATCCTAGATATCTTAAAGAACTTGAACAAAGAGTAGAGATGATGTTAAACCTTCAAAATGGTCCTGATCAATATGGTAGTTTTACAATTGATAGATATGGATATTCTAATCCTTACGTTTCTCATGGATTATATAAATACCATCAATTAACTCAAGATAAAAAGGTTAGAAACGGATTAATCAAACACGCTAGAGCTGTTAGAGACAATCCCCCGTTTAACCATGAGTATGAATCTTTGCTTTCAACAATTCATAGTTTAATAGTAGGATATGAGCTTTCTAATGAGAAAAGTTTTTTAGATGAAGCTATACTTAGATCAAAACCACTTACCTCACGAAAAATAGAAAAGAAAATTTCATCATATAAAACACAAAAAGATTTAGCTAATGCACTTTTAAAAACACCAAGGTTAAGTGAAAAACCGTTTTTTCAAAAATTTAATGGTGATTCAAATGCTAGGAATTTAAGAAGTAGTAATTGGAATGTTTTACATGGTTTACGAGTTTTTGCATGGACTCATATGTATAGTATCCCATGGTTAGAATATTGGATGGACCGTCAAGACACAGAAAAATAACTTAATAAGGGTAAAGAAGAAATCAATAGGCAACTAGAAGAGTTGGGGTCAATTAG
>Ga0115000_10005184_pt1 | contig 10488 bp, 8 predicted proteins | sample ArcticOcean_MG_C_6_FD_89690 | JGI IMG/M metagenome (GOLD analysis project Ga0115000, IMG submission 89690) | Marine microbial communities from western Arctic Ocean - ArcticOcean_MG_CB8_128 | ecosystem: Environmental > Aquatic > Marine > Oceanic | place: Arctic Ocean: Canada Basin | collected... | reverse complement strand
TTTTTTTTTTTAATTTTTTAGCTTTGTGAAAAATATTTCTAAATTTTTCGCCATCAGATAAAAAAACAAATAAATCGAATTTTGAAATATCTTTGATTTTGACAATATTATTATTAAATTTTACAAATGGATCATATCCTTTGGTATTTTTATATTCATTTTTAATTATATTAAATATTTGATAGTTAATAGAATTTCTCATGTCAGGTACACCGTATTTATAAGTTAGTCCCACTACAAGAATTCGATAGTTTTTACTTATATTTTTCTTTTTAACATAAGATTTGAATTTATTTAAAACATAATACTTCATGTATGAATTAGTTTTTCTACCTGCTAGTGTAGTAATAAGTTTAAATTTATTTAATTTAGATACATGGGAAAGGTAATAAGGATCGACAGGCAAACAATGCCCACCTACCAATCCAGGTTTAAATTTTATAAAATTCCATTTTGTTGACGCGAGTCTTATTACTTCGTTAAAGTTTATATTAAGTCGATCACAAATAATTAAAATTTCATTAAATAATGCAATATTTAAGTCCCTTTGGATATTTTCAATTACTTTAGCAGTCTCAGATTCTGCTATATTTTTAGAAAAAATTAATTTTTTTGAAACCAATTTGTATATTTTTTTTATTTCATTAATTTTTTTATTATTACTCGATTCAGTGGAAAAAATTTTATCAATTTTTTTTAATTTTTTAGTGTTATCACCAGGGTTTATTCTTTCCGGGCTGTAGCACAAATAGAAATCTTTATTTTTTTTTAATTTTGAATTTTTTTCAATATAATCACCAAACATGTTTGTAACGCCAGGGTAAACAGTAGATTCAACTATAATTGTATCATTTTTTTTAATCAAATTTTTTAGAACAAAAAAAGACTTTTTTAACGCTGATAAATCTGGTTCCTTTTTTTTATTTATTGTAGTAGGAACACAGATAATATAGTAATTACATTTTTTAATATGGTTAATCTCAGAACTGAATAAAATTTTTTTATTTTTAAAATCTTTAGGTGAAAACTCTTTATTACCATCTATATTTTTTTGAAGTCTCACAATTTTTTTTGTATCGACATCAAAACCGACAGTATTATATTTTTTTGAGAAGCTTAAAGCTAAAGGCAAGCCAACATAGCCGAGTCCAAAAACACAAATATTGATCATAAAAATAACTTATACTTTTTTTAGATAAAATTGATATATATAAAAATATGAAAATTTTAATAACTGGTGCAGCGGGCTTTATAGGATTTAATTTTTCTAAATTTTTGTTGGAAAAAACAAAATTTAACATAATAGGGGTTGATAATTTAAATACTTATTATTCAGTTAAAGTTAAACAAGAAAGACTTAAATTATTAAATAAATCAAGAAGGTTCAAATTTGTAAAATTAGACTTGACTAATAAAAGTAGATTAGAAAAAATTTTTAAAAATAAAATTTATGCAGTTTTTAACTTTGCAGCACAAGCTGGTGTTAGATATTCAATAAAAAATCCCAGAGCTTATATAGAAAGCAATACGCTAGGATTTTTTAATGTTATAGAACTATCAATAAAAAATAACATTAAAAAAATATTTTATGCCTCATCAAGCTCTGTTTATGGTGATAGCAAAAAATTTCCATTAAGTGAGATAGATCCCATTAGTCCAAAAAATATATATGGTTTAACTAAAAAAAATAATGAGGAGATATGCGAATTACTTTCAAACTATAATAAAATTTCTTGTATTGGTCTTAGATTTTTCACTGTCTTTGGAGAGTGGGGAAGACCTGATATGCTTATTTATAAATATTTAAGGTCAATTTTTAATAGAAAAGAAAAATTTTATTTGAATAATTTTGGTAATCACACTCGAGATTTTACGTATATTAAAGATATTAATAAAATTTTATTTAAACTGTTAAAAAAGAAAGCATTTAAAGGTCATAGTGTTTTCAATATATGTTCAAACAATCCAATAAAAATCACTAAGATTTTAGATATAATTAGTAAAGAAGTTAAAAAAAAACCTAAAATCAATAAAAGAAAATTTCAACAAGCTGATGTAATGAAAACACATGGTAATAATAATAAAATTAAAAAATTTGTGAAAATAAATAAATTTACTGAAATTAATCTAGCAATATCAAACACAGCAAAGTGGTATAAGGAAAACTGGAAAATTTTTAATTAAATACTTTCAAATATTTTCGAGTATTTTTTAATATTTTCAGAAAGAGAAAATTTTTTTAAGTGATTTGTTATTTCATTTTTATTTAAAATAATTTTTTTTTTATTATTATTAAAATCAAATAATTTTTTAATTAAATCGTTATCATTTTTATAAATATAGCCGAAATTTTTGTTTTTAATTATCTCATTAATCCCTCCATGACTTTGGCTAGCTAACACAGGCACTCCACTTGCTAAAGATTCTACAACCGAATTTGGAAAGCCCTCGAAATATGAACAATTAATGAATACATCAAGATTCCTTAATTGTTTATCGATTTTTGTGAATTTTAAAAAGCCAAGGAATGTGATTTTATCTGAAATACCAAGTTCAATAGAAAGTTTTCTGAGAGTATTTTTCTCAGGACCATTACCAATTATAAAAAAATTAAAGTCAAAATTTAATTTAGGTATAATTTTTAGGAATTCGAATAATCCTTTTTCTTTTGAAAGCCTACAAACAGTTCCAATTTGTAATTTTTTATTTTTATTTTTTTTATTTTTAAAATTAGTTTTTCCAGAAAAAGAAGGTGGATGAATAGTTTTAAATTTTAAATTGTATTTCAAATTATACTTATCCGAAATAAATCTAGAATTAGAAATACATAAATCTGCTGATTGGTAGGTTACACTTATTAAAAACTTCATAATTGTTTTTTTTACAAAATCTTTTAAATCAAAGTATATTTCAAGCTCCTGATAGGGCGTTCTTTCAATTAGAATAATTTTCATATCTAGGCCTCTTAGAAATAGAATTGATAATATATTAGAATAATAAATATTAGAGATAAAAATATTTTTTTTATATTTGTTAGAAATTAAATTTTTAGTAATTTCTTTTACCTTGAACATTGCAAATGATGTTCTTTGAGAATTAATTTTAAATAACTTTATATTATTTTTTTTTAATTCTTTTTCATAAGCACAGTCGCTGAGGCAAATTACATTAATATCATAAATTTTTTTTGGTAAGTTTTTACACAATCTAAATAAAGAGTTCCCAGCACCACCATAGTTAAATTCAGAAATAAAGATTATTAAATTAATTTTCATTTTGGATTACATTTATTTGTTAAATTTTTTTTTGATAATAAAACAAAATAGTCCTTCTCAAAAACTTTACAGTAATTATCAATTTTTTTTATATTTGTTAAAAATTTATTTTTTTTATTTATAATAATTATATCTGGATAATTAAAATTATCTAAATCTAATAATAAAAATTTATTATTTAATCGATTTAATTCATTATTAGGAATTATAGTTTGTTGAAAATTTATAGGAGAAGATTTTTTGATATAATCATAAATTTCAGGACTAAAATTTTTAGAATTATTAAAAGTTTTTATTGGATTTGCCATATATTTATAAAAAAAAAACGTGCTTAAGTCATAATTTATATATCTCCAGGAAGATTTTCTATTTTTTATAAACAAATTGAAATCATCAGAATTCAAATTTAAAAATTTAAAAGCTTTAATTAAATCATCCTCTATCATTTCGTCTTTTTTTGGAGTCATAATAAAATTAGTTAAGTTTAAAAATTTAATATTATTTAATACTGACCAAACCATAAATCGATTATCGAAAGTCATCAATGTACTTTTTGATAAGTCATGGTTTTTTAATATAATATTTGAAACAATATTAAATTCTAATCTTTCATTTACCGAATCTTTTTTATTGAATAAAGATGTCTTGTAAAAATTAAAACAAATACAAAAAATTACCAAAATTATAGACATCAAATTTATGATTGTCTTATTGATATAGTTTATTGATAATTTATTTAGAAAATCTAAACTAATAATTAATAACAGCAAATAAGCAAATATAATAATAGTATTGTTATAGTGATAAAGAATTCCACTTTTATTTGTAATTATAATAAATAATAGTGGAGCAAATATACTTCCTATAAAAAACAAATAAAAAAGGTTTATTAATTTATAATTTAAAATCTTTTTTTTATTAATAAATTTTAAATAAAAAGTAGAAATTAATATGAAAACTAAAAATTCTTTTTTTAAGTAACTCTTTAAATAATGCATAAGTAACACTTTTTTTTGAGTAATATCAATATTAATTAGCCCAAGTCTTCGAGTGTAATCCTCTTCATGAAAACTCATATTTACCAAGACTGGCAAAGTAAGAATGATAAATACTAAAAATAAAATAAATAAAAAATTCCAATTATTTATTATTTTTTTTAAAAATGAATATTTATATCTATAGACTATATATAAAACTAATATTGATACTTGCAGAAAGAAAAAATAATAAAAACTAGATAAAGTCGCCGCTAAGATAGAACCTAATATAAAAGAATTTTTTTTTGTAAATAATTCTATTTTTTCAACTGATATAATAAAATATAAAAAGACAAATAAATATAATGATGTTATCAAAGGTCTTGGAAACCTTAATGAATAAATATCATCTTGAATCAATCTAAAATAGGACAGGTCACTTATTGGAAAAATAGAAAATAGAATTGGTATAAAAAAAATTATTATTGCAAAAAGAATTGATATTTCTTTTGAGTAATAATGATTAAATATTTTAGATAGTATTAACAGAAATATAAAAATTGATAAAAACTCAACAAAGATAAAAGAAAAATTTCCGATTAGTTTATAAAAAAAAGAATGAACAATAATACTATAAAATGGAATCATTATATTATCCAATTTTTCTAAATATGGACTAAATGAATTATTAAAATCAAAAATAGATAAGTATTTTACTAAAGGGAAGTAATAGTAACCATCTGTAACACTTTCAAAAATTACCTTAGTCGAAACAGATTCGGCAAACAAATAGTAAGAAGTAACCCATTTAGAGCTAAATATTAAAAAGGATATTAATATTAAAAATAATAAGTTATTTTTATTAATCATAGATTTAAAAGAAAGATTAAATTATTAATATTATAAAGAACAATATTTTGCTTTAAGCACATAGATTATAAATTTTTTGAACCTATATACCAATCTATAGTTTTTTTAATACCTTCTTCTAATGAAATTGCAGGATCAAAATTGATCTTCTTACGAGCCAACTCAATGCTTACATTTCTTCTATTAGGACCCATTGGCATATCTTTATCCCAAACTATTTTGCCATCATAATTTATTTGTTTTTTGATAATTGTAGCAATTTCTTTAATTGTTATTTCTTTACCTGAGGCTAAATTAATTGGTTCGCTCTCGTTATAATTTTCTGCAGCCAGTATTATTCCTGAAGCAATATCTTCAATGTAACAAAAATCTCTAGTTGAATTACCATTACCCCAAACAGTAACTTCTTTTTCATTATTTTTTTTAGCTTCATAAAATCTTCTAATTAGAGCAGCAATCACGTGCGAAGTATCTTTTTTAAAGTTATCATGAGGGCCATACAGGTTAGTTAATATTAACATAATAGAGTTGAAGTTATATTGCTTTCTGTAGCTCAATGAATGAGTGTGCATAATTCTTTTAGCAATACCATAGGGGGCATTAGTTTCCTCAGGATACCCATTCCAAATATTACTTTCCAAAAAAGGAATAGGTGAATTCTCGGGGTATACAGATACTGTGCCAATAGAAATAATCTTTTCAATATTATTGAGATAAGCATTATGTATTACTTGTAAATTCATGATAGCGTTTTCATAAAAAAACTTACCTGGGTTTTTTTGGTTAACACCAATACCACCTACAGTAGCCGCAAGATGGAATACAATATCAGGTTTCTGATTTCTATACATGCTGACAACCGCATTATTATCAACTAAATCGTAATCCTTGTGATCAACAATTGAAATTTTCTTAGGTTTTTTTTTACTCAAGAGTTTAATTAGATGTTTGCCCAGAAAGCCCATTCCACCAGTTACAGAAACGTTTTTATTTTTCCAAAAATCTGACATAATTTAATTATAGTAGTATTTATATTAAAATATAATATTTAATATATATATCATTACAATAAAAAAAATGAAAATTGGATTTGTTTTACCCTGCTATAATGAATATGAGAATATATTTATTCTAATTAAACAAATTAAAAAAATTTTTAACAATCATTTTATAGTAGTTATCGATGACTCCACAACAAATGAAATTAAAAATAAAATTATTAAATATAAAAAGATTAAATACTTTAAAAGGAAAGTTAAGTCTGGAAGGGGATCGGCAGTTTTATTTGGAATGAAAAAAATTTTAGGGGAATCAAAAATTGATTTAATTGTTGAAATGGACACTGATTTATCAAGTCACCCAAAAGAATTACCTAAAAATATTAAAAATTTTAAAAAAAAAAATTTAGACCTTTTGGTGATGAGCAGATATTTAAAAGGAAGTAAAATTATAAATTGGCCATTAAAAAGAAGGTTATTTTCATTTTTGTCTAACAAGTTAGCAAAATTTTTATTAGGTGTAAATGTTAGTGACTATACAATGGGGTATAGAATTTATTCAAAATCAGCAACAAAACATGTGGTCAATAATTGTGGAAAAATTGGTGATGGCTTTATAGTTTTATCTGAAATACTTGCGGAACTAAATTCAAATAATTTTAAAATTGAAGATACGAAAACAACTTTTACAAATAGAGAAAAAGGAGATAGCAATGTAAATATCAAACTAATTTATGAGTCATTAATTGGAATATTTAAAATATATTTCAATAATCATAAAAAATAATAACAAAATATAAACTCCTATTATGTTGATTAAATTGTTCAAAATATACTTACAAAAATTAAGAAATTATGTACTTGGAGATTTTAGGTCTAAAAAATTGAGCCAATTAATTGTTAAAAAAATAATCAAACATAATAAGAAAAAGTGTATCAAAATTGTGGATTATGGTACTGGCTATCAACCAAAAGTAGTTCTTTTTGTATATGACCAACTCGTTAAAATTTATAAAAAAAAAATTATAATTGATTGTTATGATTTTTATTCACAGAGAGATTTAAAAAAATTAAATAGTTTTAAAAAAAAAGACATAAATTTTTACAACATAAATTCTATAGGAAAAAATAAAAAAAAATATGATTTTTGTTTGATAAATGACGTTATACATCACATAGGAATAGAAAAAGAAAAGCTAATTATAAAAATTTTAAATAATCTTGTTAATATTTCAAAAATGGTTTTTATTAAAGATCATTTTCAACAGGGAATTATATCAAATAATATAATTAGATTTATGGATTTTTTAGGTAACTATTTCAACAATGTTAATACACCGGATAAATACTATACGAAAAAATCATTTCAAAAACTTTTAAAAAAAATGAAAATCACAATTATAGAAAAAATGTTAAGTATCAAGCTATACCCTTCTTTTTTGCTTTTTATGTCAAATCCTGATTTTAATTTTTTTTATTTAATTAAAAAAAAAAAACCAAGAACTAAATTAGTTTTTTAAGATATATAAAAGAAAAAATAATGAATTATTAGATTTTATTTAATTCGCTAGCAGCAATTATTATATTTTTTTTACTTTTCCACTTCAATAATTTTTTTGTTAATGAATTGTCTCCAATTGGTGTAGAAGAAAAAGATAATTCTTTAATTTTAAAATTTTTTTTAATATTATTTTTTTTTAACAAAAATTTTATTATATCATTTATAAATGTTCTTTTGTTTGAAGAAAAGATTAATTGATTTAGATTAGTTTTTGATATCATCAACTTATATAATCCATTACATATATCATCAGCGTGAGAAAAATCACCAGAAATATTTTCTTGATATATTTCATTAATCTTATTAAATTTTTTTGACTCAATTAATTTAACCAACCTAGGAATTAAAAATTTTTCTTTTCTGTACATTGAGTCATGATTGAATAAAATAGCAGTGACTATATTAGAGTTATATTTTTTTTTATTTTTTAACATATAGCTATATGATTTAACTCTGAATTTGGCATAAGAATTTAAAGGACAAAATTTTGACTTTAAATTAACTTTTTTTGGAAATGGTCCATACATTTGGGAGGTACCAATAAGAATTAATTTTTTTTTGGGCTGATATAAGGAAAAATAGTCTATTAAATTTTTTGTAGCTTTAAGGTTTTTTTGATAAAAATCTTTTTTTCTCTTTAACTCTATATAATTTGGATTTTCTGTTCCTAAATGGATTAAAGAAAGGGGATTTGTGATATCTAAAAAATTAGATAGCTTTTTATAATCTAAAAGGTTTATTTTAAAGTACTTAACCTTTTCTAATTTTTTTTCATTAATTTTTTTAACTATTCCGAAGACGTTAAATTTTTTTTTTAAAAGTAATTTGCTGAGAATAATACCATCTTGTCCTAAAGCACCAGTAATAACTATATTTTTATTTTGTAACATTTTTAATTTCTTATAAGCTTTTTTTTGTAATATAAAATCTTTTATAAAAAAATAAAATATCTACTTTAGAGAATATGCAAAATATTGTAAGAAAGGCAGAGTAAAATTAAAAAAGAAGAACAAAATTTATTTTTTCTTTAAACTTAATGCTAATTGCGTAAATTTATGAAAAAAATCAATATCTATATAGCAGGACACAATGGTATGGTCGGAAGATCAATACATAAATATCTTCTGAAAAAAAAAATAGGAAATATCATTACCACCGATCGAAAAAAACTTAATTTAGAAAATTTAAGCAAGGTTAATAAATTTATAAAAAAAAAAAAACCACATGTTATTATTAATTGTGCAGGTAAAGTGGGTGGTATACTTGCTAATAATTCTTATCCAACTGAATTTTTAAATGAAAATATATTAATTCAAAGCAATTTAATTAGATCAGCTTATTTAAACAATATTGATCATTTCATAAATTTAGGAAGCTCCTGTATTTACCCCAAAAAATCTAAACAACCAATCAAAGAAAAATATCTTTTAACCGGAAGTTTAGAAAAAACAAATGAGGCTTATGCGCTTGCTAAAATTGTTGGTTTGAAAATGTGTGAATTTTATAATACCCAATATAAAAAATCTTATGTAACATTAATGCCTTGCAATCTTTATGGACCAAATGATAATTTTAATTTAAATAATAGTCATTTTATTCCTGCCCTGATAAAGAAAATTATAAAAAATAAGAATAAAGAAAATGAATTAATCGAAATTTGGGGAACTGGAAAACCAAAAAGAGAAGTTATGCATGTTGATGATTTATCATCAGCAATTTATTTTATATTAAAAAAAAAACTTCAAAATAATAAAAAGCTATTAAATCATATTAAAAAATCCTCTGTTATTAATATTGGTAGTGGCCAAGAATTTACAATAAAAAATTTTGCTAAAATTATAAGTAAAATTTTAGATAATAAAAACAATCTTAAATTTAATAAAAAATATCCGGATGGAACAATGAGAAAAATTTTAGATAATTCTATCATTAAAAAGCTGGGATGGTATCCAAAAATTAATCTTAATAGAGGATTAACGCAAACAATTAATTGGTATAAAAATAATTATATTGAAAATAACTAAATATCCTGGAGAGAAATTACTGTAATTTTTTTATTTTTAAGAGATCTAATTCCCATTAAGCAAGCCTGAGCGGTAGACATATTTGTACAATAGGGAACTTTGTTCATTAATGTTGCTCTTCTTAAGGCAATTGCATCATTAAGACGATACTCGCTATTTCCACCCCCAGTATTGATAACCAAAGCAATTTTTTTTGAATTTAAAATATCGACAATATGTGGAGATCCCCCGCTAACTTTATTTATTTTTTTGCATTTTATTCCATACTTGCCCATGAAGTCGGCCGTTCCTCCTGTAGCACAAAGAGTAAAACTTAATTTTAACAATTGTTTTGCTAGATCTACTCCTTCTTCTTTGTGGCTATCTTTAAGGGAAATAAATGCCAAACCTTTAGTCGGTAAAGAGTTTGTTGCAGCAATTTGACTTTTAGCAAAAGCCATTCCAAAGTCCTTATCAAATCCCATAACTTCACCAGTAGATTTCATTTCAGGACCTAATAGAACATCACTATTTGGAAATTTATTAAATGGAAATACAGCCTCCTTAACTGCAAACATATCTTTTGTTTTACTATTCAAATTAAAGTTAGATAATTTTTCACCAGTCATCACTCTAGAAGCAATTTTAGCTAGCGGAAGACCTTTAGCTTTTGATACAAACGGAACCGTTCTGCTTGCTCTTGGATTTACTTCAATTACATAAATTTCATCGTTTTTAATAGCAAATTGTATATTCATGAAACCCTTAACATTTAATGCTAAAGCTAATTTTTTTGTTTGTTGT
>Ga0115000_10005180_pt1 | contig 10501 bp, 8 predicted proteins | sample ArcticOcean_MG_C_6_FD_89690 | JGI IMG/M metagenome (GOLD analysis project Ga0115000, IMG submission 89690) | Marine microbial communities from western Arctic Ocean - ArcticOcean_MG_CB8_128 | ecosystem: Environmental > Aquatic > Marine > Oceanic | place: Arctic Ocean: Canada Basin | collected... | reverse complement strand
TGAAGTTTTCTCCGAAAGATATGTCTATTGATGTTCTATCGAACTTATTTAAAAAATACAGGGTTCCAATTATAGGTTATATTAATAAAGGTTCGTTTTTTATAGATCTTAAGGCTATTCTTCCCTCCCAAGATTCTCATATAATAGATGCTATAAATAAAGTTTAACTATGCAGCAAATTGTCATTGGAACTGCTGGGCATATCGATCATGGTAAAACATCTTTGGTCGAAGCTCTTACTGGAACTAATACAGACACCCTATCTCAAGAAAAAAATAGAGGAATTACTATAGACCTTGGGTTTGCTTATTTAAATGAAAAAATCACCTTTGTTGACGTTCCGGGTCATCAAAGGTTTATTAGAAATATGGTAGCCGGATCGTCAACAATTCATATTGGTTTATTGGTTATAGCTGCTGATGACGGTGTAATGCCACAAACTTTAGAGCATCTCCATATTTTAAACAGTTTATCAATATCAGTTGGAATTACTGTTATAACAAAAATTGAAGGAGTCGATAACGAATGGATCGACTTAGTTATATCCGATATTGAAAAGATACAAAAAGACACTGTTTTTCAGGGTAGTCGTATTTTTAAAGTTGATAGTTTATCGCGCATAGGTATTGGCGAATTAAAGAAATCTATCATTTCTATATCTCAATCATTAAATGTCTTTGATAAATCAGGGTTTTTTAAAATGTTTGTTGATAGAGTTTTTAATAAAAAAGGTTTTGGTCCTGTCGTAACAGGAACTGTTAAAAGTGGTAATTTATCAAAAGGTGATAAATTAGAAATATTGCCCGAGAAAATAATTGCAACAGTCAGAGGTCTTCAAACTCATGGTGGCGAGGTTGGTAATGTCAAATTTGGCGATAGAGCAGCTTTAAACTTATCTAAAGTTGATATAAAAATATTAAACAGAGGATCTGTATTATCCTCTGTTGATAAAATAATGGTAACAAATTATTTAATTGTGAATTTAACTATGTCTAAGCATACACTCTGGACTATAAAAAATGATCAAAGATTAAGAGTCCATTTAGGTACTGCTGAAATTTTAGCTAGAATTAATTTTCAAATGAAAAAAATTGAAACTGGAAAAACCAGCAATGCAATTTTAAGACTAGAAAAAAAATGCGGTGTAACTCTAGACGAGTTATTTGTAGTCCGTTCATACTCACCAATGGAAACAATTGCTAGTGGTGTTGTGCTTGACACTAATAAAAAGATAAAAATAGAGAATCTGGGAGAAATACCGATTGATAAAGCTGCTAGACTTAGATATATGATATCTTTCAGATCTAATAAGCCGTTTACTGTAAAACAGTGGAGTAAAAAATATTTTCTATCTGAAAGAGAGATACTTAAAAAAATAAAAATTATCAAAGCAAAAATAACATCGAGTGCGTTGGTTTATTTTGATAAGGATTTAGACTCAATGAAACAATCTGTGGTTAAATATGTTAAAGAGAAAACTGACCAAGGCTTATTTCATAGCTATGTTGAAATGAGCAATTTAAAACTTAACTTAGATTTGTCTTCTGAGTGGGCTCTATATGTAGTTGATGGTTTAGTTAGTGAAGATCAAATAATTTTTAAAAATGGTAAAATAACAATTAAAAATCAAAATTTAAAAATTGATAAAAAAACAACAGATGATATAAATAATATTAAAGAACTAATTAGTAATAGTCCACTGACGATTATTTCCATGAATGAATTAGTGAAGCAATCAACATTGAATCCAAAATACGTTAAAGATTTGGTGTTTATGCTTGATAAAAGAAAAAAAATATTTATTATTAACATGGATATTGTGACAACCGTTGGCGCTTTTAATAGTCTAATATCAAAATTACAAATTCATTTTAGCAGTCAAGAATTATTATCTGTATCAAGTTTTAAAGAGATGTCTATGTTTTCGCGAAAAAATGCGATTCCATTTCTTGAGTATTTTGATATAAATGGTTACACTATTAGAAGTGGAACTAATAGGAAGAAAGGACTATCTCTTTTTGAAAAATAATTCTAAAACACCCTTAATGATACAATATGATGAGATAAAATCAAATTATTCTGATTCAATTCTTCTATTTAGGATGGGTGATTTTTATGAGACTTTTTCAGCTGACGCGGTTTTAGTATCTGAATTGCTTGGAATTGTATTGACTAAGAGATCAAATGGAAAAGCAGCAGATGTTGACTTAGCGGGGTTTCCTTATCATTCTCTAGATAACTATCTGCCTAAATTAGTCAAGGGTGGGCATAAAGTTGCTATCTGTGAACAGATTGAAGATCCCAGCCAAGTTAAAGGTATAGTCAAGAGGAAAGTTATTGAAGTTGTTACGCCTGGTACTATAACCTCCGAACAAATTTTAGATCAAAAGAAAAATAATTTTATTGCTTGTATCATAAAACAAAAAAGTGAGGTAGGTATATCTATTATTGATACTTCCACAGGAGAGTTTTACACAGGAGAGTGTCACTTAATTGAATTATCTGAATTACTATCAAAGTACAACCCCAGTGAAGTTGTAATACCTAAATCAGATGTATTTAATACCGAAGACTGGTATCTACGACTCCATCCTCACGTTACGAGTATTGATAATTGGACTTTTAACTATGATAATTCTTACCGGGAATTAATTGACCATTTTAATGTTAAATCACTCAAAGGCTTCGGAGTTGAAAACTTTTTACTGGGGATCATTTCTGCTGGTGGTTTATTTACACACTTAAAAAATAATTTATCACTGAGTGTCAGCCATTTAAAAAAAATTAGTCCTATACAAAATATTGGTATTATGGGGTTAGATGGCTTTACCGTCAGAAATTTAGAAATATTTAATTCACTATCATCTCAAAATGGCAAAGGAACATTGATTAGTAGTGTCGACTATACTTTAACAGCGGGTGGAGGTAGATTGCTAGTGCAATGGATAAAAAGACCGCTTGCAGTGAAAAGTAAAATTGAAGATAGGTTAGAAATTGTAGAAACGTTTTTTTGTGAAAAATTTTTATTAAAAGAATTGCGAATAAATCTTAAAAAAACGTTAGATGTAGAAAGGATAATTGCAAAAATATGCAGGCGTAGCGGCACACCTCGTGAATTGGTAGGATTGTCAAATACTTTAGATATTTATGATAAATCATTAGAAATCTTTCAAAATTTTAAACACCTTAGTGCTTATACGATTAAATACAAAAAATTAATTGATCTAAAAACAGAAATAAATAAGACCTTGAAAGAAGATCCTCCAGCATCCATCAAAAAAGGTAATGTTATAAAATCTGGAATAGATTATCAATTAGATGATTATAGAGACATATTAAATAATGGTAAAAGTTGGATAGCGAAATTTCAGCAAGACGAAAGACAGCGTCTAGGTATATCGAGTTTAAAAGTTAGTTTTAATAGAGTCTTTGGTTATTATATTGAAATTACTAAGACGCATCAAGACAAGGTTCCAGATGCCTATATAAGAAAGCAAACATTAGTCAATTCGGAAAGATATATTACTGAAAATTTAAAAATTTATGAAGAAAAAGTATTGAATGCCGAAAGCAATATATATGAATTGGAAAATAAAATTTTTCAAAAACTTGTTGATTTTGTATCAACTGAAGTTTTAAAAATTCAAAACAATGCAGCGATTTTTAATGATATTGATGTCCTATCAAGTTTTGCATACTTAGCAATTTTAAAAAATTATACAAGGCCAAATATAAATGAAAAATCTGTACTAAAAATAATCAACGGCAGGCATCCTGTGATTGAAGATTTATTGCCTGCAACACAAAAATTCATCGCGAATGATTTATCTATGGATATTAAAACAAGTCAAATTCATCTAATTACTGGGCCAAATATGGCAGGTAAATCAACTTTTTTAAGGCAAACAGGAATTATAGTTTTGTTGGCTCAGATTGGTAGCTATGTACCAGCAGAATCTGCAGAAGTTGGAATTGTTGATAAATTGTTCACTAGGGTTGGTGCTAGTGATAATCTTGCTGGAGGAGAATCTACTTTTTTAGTGGAGATGAATGAGGCTGCCAATATATTAAATAATGCAACAGAACGTAGTTTAATTTTATTTGATGAAGTAGGTAGAGGAACGGCTACATTTGATGGGTTATCTATTGCTTGGGCTATAGTTGAATATTTGCATGAAGATGATTCAATCAATGCAAGAACATTATTCGCAACACATTATCATGAATTATCAGTGCTTGAAGATAAACTAAAAAGGCTACAGAATTTTCATGTTGAGGTAAAAGAATATGATGATAAAATTATATTTCTCAGGAAAATTATTAGGGGTTCTGGAGATAAAAGTTATGGTATTCAGGTTGCTAAAATGGCAGGATTACCACCATCTGTAGTCTCAAGGGCTAAAGAAATCTTAATTCATAAATTTGATAAAAATGATCAGCTCACTGATAACTTGGTCCGGGATAATGAAGGTTTTTCAAAACATCTCGATCTAGATCGAGATGCACTTAAGATGAAAAATGAAATTGAGGCATTAGACTTAAATCAAATTACTCCAATTGAGGCTTTGAGTATATTAAATGATATTAAAAAAAAATATAACTAGTAGTCTTTTAATAACAATTTTATTTTCAATAGTTCATGCAGAAATTCGAGTTACTGCTTACGGTTGGGAAGTTTTTGATAGAAACACTGATTCTAGAATTAGTGCTTTAGCTCAATCAAGTATTGCATATCCAATTCAGGCATCGGGTTCTGTTCTTTTAAATCCTTCTTTGTCTACTTCGTATAATGATAAAATAGGTTTTACTCATCAGTCAAAAATTTCAGGAACTGCGAATAGTGAATTCATAGGGTTTGATAAATATTTAACAGATAGCACTTGGATAAGTTTAGCCTTGTTGTATGAGGGCATTAGTGGTATTCCAGATACTAGAGGCCAGCTATTAGATTGGGGCATTGATGGAATTTTTGGTACATTTGATCCTGGTGAAGGGAATGGCATTCTTGATGAGGGAGAGCGCCTTGATGTAGATAATATTAAATTTTTCAGTCAAAATATATTTGGATTATATGCATCTCACAGTCAAATCTTGAAAAAATGGAGATTAGGCCTGGGGCTCAAGATTTTAATACATACTATTGATGAGGAATATGGCATAGGCGCCGGCGTAAATATTGGCTTTTTTAGGGTTTTTAAAAAAACTGGTGTAGGTATTGTTTTTAATAATTTCCCCTCATCGGGTTTAGTTTGGAATAATGGTGATATAGAATTTTCCCCTTCTTATATATCATTTGGTATTCATCACAAATTATTAATTATTAATTATGGTTTAGAATTAAACCCAATGATGAAGATAGACATTATGACATTAGATAAGTCAGTTGAATCAAAACTATTATTCGATAAAATTCCAATTGACCTATCAGCCGGTTTAGAAATGGTTTATAGAAAAAATTTATTTTTTAGATTTGGGTTGTATCAAAGAGGTACATTTTCATCAGGAATTGGCTTCCTTTGGAAAGATATTAGTATTGATTATGCTTTTTTAAATGGCAAGTCTGCAAGTGGTATTGAAGAAAACCATTTAATAAGTATCAGCGTTTCTATTGATTGGGTTAAAAAAAATTATTTTAAATAAAAACTAAAAAGACAAATACATGATAAAAAGTATGACAGGTTATGGTCGCGCATCTACAAAAATCCAAATTGGAAGCTGCAATATTGAGATCAGGTCTTTGAATTCACGAAATCTTGATATAAAGTTTACTGGATTAAGTCTTGCTGCTGAACTAGAACAAAAAATCAGGTCTCTTGTATCTAAACAAATTCAGAGAGGGAGCGTAAAAGTTTTTATAGAACTTGATAGTAATGATAATGAAAAAGCTAAATCATTTGATGAGGAAAATTTTGATTTAATATTGGATGTCATTAAACGAGCAGAAAAAAAATATAATCAAAAACTAGATCTTAGTAACATGATCAATCTAAACGACATTTTCAAACATAAAGAAATTGAGATTAATGATGACGAAAAAACTATATTGGTATTTTCTGAAGCTTTAAAGAAGCTTGATAAAACTCGTTTGTCTGAGGGTAAGGGAATCGAAAAAGATTTCCTTAAAAGATTAAGCCTTATCAAAAAAGAGATAGAAGATATGGCGCAACTCACACTCAAACTGACAAAAACAAGAAAAAAAGAAATATCTGAAAAAATTAGATTTTATACTAAGAACGAATCCCTAGATGAAAATAGATTAATGCAAGAAGTTGCCTACCTTATTGAAAGGTCAGATATTACGGAGGAAATCGTTCGTGTGAATATTCATATAGATGCTTTCGTAAATTATTTAAAATTAAATGAAGCAGTAGGAAAAAGGTTGGGTTTTTTAGCCCAAGAGATAAATCGAGAAGTAAATACTATCGGTTCAAAAAGTCCAATTCCTTTGATTACGAGTAAAATTGTAGAAGTAAAAAATGAACTGGAAAAAATTAAAGAGCAATTACAAAACATACTATAATGAAAAATTTAATTTGTATTTCTGCACCATCAGGGTCAGGTAAAACGACATTATGTAAAGTCGTTAGAAAAATAAAACCAGAGTTTTTGTGGTCTGTTTCGTATACTACAAGAGAGCCTAGAAAATACGAGGTAAATGGAGAAGACTATAATTTTATTAAGCAGAAAGATTTTGGAGCTTTAATAGATAATGGTGATTTAGCCGAATGGGAGAATGTTCATGGTAATTATTATGGTACTCCAAAAAAAGAATTAGGTAATGCAATTTTAAATCAGAAAATTGTTTTGCTTGAACTAGATGTCAATGGAACGAGCTCTATCCAAAAGTTGTATCCTAAAAACTCATACTCAATTTTTATTGTCCCTCCTAGCATAGATATCTTACGAAGTAGATTGAAAATGAGGGGTAGTGAAACTGAAGAAACCATTAAGAAAAGGCTGGAAAGATTTAAAAAAGAAATGGATTACAAAGATAGGTTTGATACGCTATTAATAAATGATAATATTGACGTTGCAAAAAATGATTTTTTAATAAAGATAAATGAAGTTATGAAAGGAGTATAGTAATGGGAATTAAAACTATTCCATTAAGGAACCTTGAAGAAAAAGCAGAAAATATTTATGAATCCGTCGTTGTGATGTCTGGACAAGCTAAGAGGGTTCTTGACGAACGTATTGTTCAAAGATCAATACAAGAAGCAACAGAAGAAGATTATGGTATTTTTGATGAGGTTGAAGAAACATCTCCTGAAGATTATATTGAACTCGAAAAAACAACCAGCGTCGCAATCAAGCAGTTTATGGATGGAGACGTAAAATGGAGCAAAAAAGAGAAATTATTATAGATGATATATGAGCGTCATCAATAAAAATAGGTTTATTAAGCAGCATATTGAATTATATGGTAATGAGTTATTTTTTGAATTTGCTCCAAATTTAAATACAAAAGACGCATTATTAAAAAATAGCGTCCTTGAAGAATTTGAATCTTTGGTCGAGTGTTGCATGAAATGTGAATTGGGTAAATCGAGAAAAAATTTTGTATTTGGTAGTGGTGATAAAAATGCTGATTTATTGATAATAGGTGAAGCTCCAGGCGATTATGAAGATGAGAAAGGAAAACCATTCGTTGGTAAAGCTGGAAAACTTCTTGATAAGATTTTAAAAGCAATCGGGCTCAGTAGAAATAAAAATGTTTATATTACAAATATTTTAAAGTGTAAAACGCCGAATAACAGAGATCCATTGCTGTCTGAAATAAATAACTGCAACTCTTATTTATTAAAGCAAATTGAATTAATAAAACCAAAAATTATTATTGCTCTTGGAAAAGTATCTGGAAAGTCATTATTAAATAAAGATTTATCTTTAAATGACATGAGGTCTCATCTTCGTGAGTTTAACTCTATCCCATTAAAAGTGACCTATCATCCTATCTCGCTTTTAAATGACTCCTCTTTAAAAAAAAACGCATGGGAAGATTTTCAGGTTGTTCGTGATTTTTTAAATAGATCTTAAAAAATATGGCAAATAAAAAAAATGATGTATTAAACGTCCAGCCTCATTCTGATGAAGCTGAACAGGCAGTTTTAGGTTCTATGCTATCTGACAAAGAGGCGGTTAATAAAGCTTTTGAAAAAAAACTTGATGCAGTGCATTTCTACAAAAAAAACCATGCACTAATTTTTGCTGCGATGTCAATTCTTGATAAAAAAAATGAGCCAATTGATACCGTTTCTGTAGTTGATGTTTTAACAAAAAATAATGATTTAGAAACAGTCGGAGGTGCTTTTTATATCAGTGGCTTGGTTGATTTAGTTCCAACCACTGCACATGTTGCTCGTTACGTGAAAATAGTCATTGAAAAAGCTATTTTGAGAAATTTGATTTATTTGTCAAATGATATTTCAAAGGAAGCTTTTGACGATAGCAAAGATGTTGATGATATTTTGGAGTCCGTTCAAAAATCAATTTTCAATATAACTCAAGATAGGCTACAAAAAGGTTTTGAAAAAATCGATCCAGTTCTACATAAAACTTTTGAAGATATTGATAGAATAGCATCTCATAAAGGTTCTGTAATAGGTGTACCAACTGGCTTCAGTGATTTAGATGCTAAAACTACTGGTTTTCAGGCTGGCGATTTAGTCATTATTGCTGGTAGGCCAGGTATGGGAAAAACATCGTTTGCTTTAAACATGATGCGTAACGCAGCAATTGACGCGAATAAAAAGATTGGTTTTTTTAGCTTAGAAATGGCAAATAATCAATTAGCTATGCGCCTTTTATGTGCTGAAGCTCGTGTAGATAGTAACTTAGTTAGATCTGGAACGTTGCCTAAGTCCCAATATCGAAATCTTAGCTTGGCTGTCGGTCCTCTATCAAAAGCAGATATCTATTTGGATGATACTCCGGCACTGGGTATTCTTGAATTGAGAGCGAAAGCTAGGAGGCTAAAAAATGACGTAGATGTTGATATGATAATTGTTGACTATTTGCAACTAATGCAAGGCCCGAAAGGAGTAGAGAACAGGCAGCAAGAGATTGCAACTATTTCTAGATCTATGAAAGCATTAGCCAAAGAATTAGATATCCCAATAGTTGCTCTTTCGCAGCTATCTAGAGCAGTTGAACAAAGAACAGGCTCTAAAAGACCACAGTTGTCAGATTTAAGAGAAAGTGGAGCTATTGAACAAGACGCTGATGTCGTACTTTTTCTTTTTAGACCATGGGTGTATTCAAGAGATGATGAAGATGAAGGAAAAGCAGAAATAATTATTGCTAAGCAACGTAATGGTCCTACTGGTATTATTGAGGCTACTTATATTAATAGATATACAAGATTTGAAAATTTAGCTCATAATCCCGATGCTCCTTTTTAATGGAAAATCCATTAGTAAAATTAGCGCCTCAATTATTTGGAGATTATCCAAAATCTTTTATTTCCTTATATAATCAGGTTATTATATCACCAGATACAGATAAGGCATTTGTCAAAAAGAAATTATGGAAAGCCTACGATTATGGTAGTAGATATCATCAGGGCCAAAAAAGACAGTCGGGAGAGCCTTATTTTAATCATTGTATAGAAGTGGCTAGTACTTTAGCCTCTTGGAACATGGATTATACAACAATCATGGCAGGACTATTACATGATGTTGTTGAAGATACAAAATTAACAGTTGTTGATATAGAAGAAGAATTTGGTAGAGACCTTGCTAACCTTGTAGATGGATTAACAAAACTTAGTGGAATAGAATTTAGCACACGAAAAGAAAAGCAAGCAGGTAATTTTATGAAAATGCTATTATCTGTAGCAAAAGACATACGGGTGATAATAATTAAGTTTGCTGATAGAATGCATAATATGAAAACTATTAGCTATCTTCCCAGGATTAAGCAGCACCGTATTGCAACAGAAACGCGAGATGTCTATTGTCCTTTAGCGCATCGATTAGGTATGTCTAGTGTGAAATCTCAGTTAGATGACCTCACTTTTCAGGTTTTGAATAAAGATGAATATGATGCTATATCTTCTAAAATAAAAACAACAAATAAGCAAAGAGAAAAATTAATAAATAGCTATATTGACCCAATTAAGGCTGGTTTAAAGAGTTATAATATAACTTGTGAGATTTCTGGTAGATCGAAGTCCTATTCTTCTATTTACGGAAAAATGATTAAAAGGAACAAGTCTTTCGAAAACATTTATGATTTATATGCTATCAGAATTGTTGTAAATAAAATTGAAGAGTGCTACTCTGCTCTGGGTGTTGTTCATAGCGTTTTTACTCCTGTCCAAGAACGGTTCAAAGATTTTATAGCAACACCAAAAACGAATGGATATCAATCTGTTCATACTACGATAATTGGCACTGATGGTAAAATGGTAGAAATTCAAATTAGAACTAGTAAGATGAATGAAATTGCTGAAATTGGTATCGCTTCTCATTGGATTTACAAAGAAGGTAAAACTAGTGTA